>Ga0153939_1001143_pt1 | contig 10506 bp, 11 predicted proteins | sample TSNJ023MetaG_FD_104734 | JGI IMG/M metagenome (GOLD analysis project Ga0153939, IMG submission 104734) | Attine ant fungus gardens microbial communities from New Jersey, USA - TSNJ023 MetaG | ecosystem: Host-associated > Fungi > Mycelium > Unclassified | place: USA: New Jersey, Brendan T. Byrne... | reverse complement strand
TATGTCACGTTTAGTATCGCGTACAAAAACGGTAAAACCATCGGCGAATTTACCACCGACGCCGAAGGCGAAATCTATCTGGAGAATGTCGATCCCGGCCTTGTGGTCATTACCGAAACCAAGGCCCGCGACGGATACATTATAGCAGACAAAGAAAAAGAGGCCCTCGTGGAATGGGGAAAGCTGACAACGGTCGAATTCATCAATACCCCGAAGAATCCCCTGCTCATCAAAAAGATTGATGCCAAGACCGGCGAGCCCCTCCCCGGCGCGGTATTTACCGTGACCAAAGTGAGCGGCGAATTTGTCGGCGAGTACACCACCGGCCGCAATGGGTACATCACCGTGACCGGCATTGACCCCGGCTTTTTTACGGTCAGAGAAACAAAAAGCCCACAGGGATATATTTTGAACGACACGCCGAAAACCGTAGAATTAAAGCTCAATCAGCCTGCCGAGGTCACCTTTGAGAACAAGCCCTTAAACGGCATCCAAATCCACAAAATTGACGCGCAGACCCGAGAGCCGCTGGAAGGCGTCAAGTTTGTGGTGCGCGAAAAGGGCGGCAGAACCATCGGCGAATACATTACAAACGCCAACGGCTTGATTGACGTTCCCGATCTGGAGCCAGGGTGGTATCAAATCTACGAATCCGCGACATTGGACGGTTATCTGCTGGAGGGAAATGTTCGGGATGTAGAGCTTATATGGAATGACCACAAGCTGTTGGAATTCACGAACACCAAGCTGTCCGGCTTGCAGGTGCGGAAGTTGGACGCGGTGACCGGCGAACCGCTCCAGGGTGTCAAGTTCCGCGTGACCAAGATGAATGGCGAATATGTCGGCGATTATGTCACCGGCGCTGGCGGCTACTTCGCCGTGTCCGACTTGGAGCCGGATTGGTATACCGCCTACGAAACCGCAACCATTGCCGGTTATGTGCTGGATGTGACTCCTCAGAATATCCAGATCAAGAAAGGCGCGTTGGCTGTGCTGGAATTTACCAATAAGCCTCTCAATGGTTTGCAGATCAAAAAGGTGGACTCCGTCATCGGCGAGCCGCTCTCCGGCGTGGAATTTAAGGTGACGGAAATGGATGGCAGGCTCGTCGGCAGTTATACCACCGACAGCGCGGGGCTTGTGTTCGTCCCCGATCTCAAAGAGGGATGGTGCATCGTCGCCGAAACGCGCGGTCTCAGCGGCTACAAGCCCGACTACGCGCCCCGCAACGTGGAGGTCAAGACCGGCAAGCTAAATGTGGTGGAGTACCGCAATCAGCCGTACCCGCATCTTATCGTGCAGAAGATAGACGCGGATACGAAACAGCCGCTGGAGGGCGTCCGATTCAAGCTGATGGATAAATACAGCCGTGAGATCGGCATCTTTACCACCAACGCGCAAGGGCAGATTCACCTCACCGGCATGGACGAGGGCGAATACTCGTTGCAGGAATACGAGGCCAAGCCAGGATATGTGCTGGACGCGACCGCCCGAAAAGTCTCTCTGCAATGGGGAAAAACCACCACCGTGGAAGTGAAGAACACCCCGATGGGCAGCCTGCGGATCAAAAAGGTGGACACGCTGACCGGCAAGCCCATCCCCGGTACGACATTCCTCGTCTATGACAGCAAGAACAATATCCTCGGCGAGTATGTCACCGATGACAAGGGCATCGTGGAGCTCCCCCGTTCCCTCGCCGCGCAGAAACTGAAGATCAAGGAAACAAAGGCCGCGGCGGGATATGTGCTGGACGATCAGCCCCGCACCATCGAAATCAAGGCAGGGGAAACCACCGAAATCGTGTGGGAGAACCAACCCGAACTCGGCAAAATCCAGATTGTGAAGAAAGCCGCCGATGATAACCCTGTCACACGCGATAAGGCTGGCAAGCTGTTGGAGGGCGCGGAGTTTGAAATCTGTGACAAGGATTTAAATGTCGTGGACACCATCATCACCGACAGCCGCGGCGTGGCGACGAGCATCGATCTGCCGCTCGGCACATACGCCCTGCGTGAAACATCCGCTCCGTCCGGCTATTATACCGATGGCGCGGTGTTCTACGCGGAGATTAAGAAAAATGCCGATCTTGTGCGGTTCGAGGTGCTGAACAAGAGCAAGGATATCTCTGTCACGGTCGAGAAGCGCGGCAACGTGGAGGTCATCGCCGGAGATGAAATGAAATACGACTTCGCGAACATCGCCAACACGAGCAACATCCCGCTGGACAAATTCTTCTGGCATGATCAGCTACCCACAGACGCTGTGCGGCTCAAGACCATTTATACCGGCATCTGGAACGAAAAGCTGACATACTCCGTCACATACAAGACCAACCTCAAATCCACATATAAAACGATGGCGTCCAATCTGTCCAGCAGCACAAGCCACACGCTGGACTGTTCCCCCGCCGCGCTGAAGCTGTCCGCGAACGAATACATTACAGACATTCGCTTCGAGTTCGGCACAGTCAAGGCGGGATTCCAGGAGAGCGAGGCTCCGTCCTTCATCGTGACCACGCTGGCGACCTTGCCGGACGGTTACCGCATCGTCAACCACACCGACGTCGGAGGAAAGAGCGGCAACGCTGAAGTCACGGCAAAAGATACCTGGGTGACGGTCACGCTCGGAAAACCCAAAGGTTGCCTGCCGAAAACGGGATGGTGAAAAATGCCTATAATGCGGAACTTTTTACAGATTCGGGCAACCGCCGCGGAAATCGCGGCGGTTCTCCGCTTTATCCAAAACGACGCGGCGGGGATCGGAAGCGCGGATTTTAATGCCATAGAGCCGATGCCGCCGTGGATTTGGGGGGGCGAGCTCTCGCCGGAGGCCGAGCAGAGGTACGGCGCGGAGAACTGCTGGAAGCGGTGGTGTCTTTCCCATTGGGGATGCGCGCGCAATGCTGTGTTCCCCGAGCGGAGCGCGGATGAGTACGACGGCGGCGACATGATCCTGTTTTTTACCGAGGACTGTGATGTCCGCGACCTCATGCGGAAACTCTCGCTCGTGTTCAAATCCCCGCGCTTCGACTATATGTGGGCGGACGAGGAAACCGGCAAAAACGCCGGTCTCATCAGTTTCTGTGACGGAGCGGCGGCTCCCCAAATCCTGCCGGAAGCGTATAGCCGCGCGGCGTATGAACTCGCGTTTGACGCTTTCGGTACAAGACCGGAGGATCACGGGCTCGTCCCGGATTCAGACACATATATCTACAGAAAAGGAAAGGAAGATAACGATGACAATAACAGCGAAAATCCACAGGATCATGCCGGATTCGGGCAAGCTGAAGGCGGTAGCGGAGGTGACGCTGGACGGCGCGTTCGTGATTCATAATGTCCGATTAATCGAAGGTGAGCGTGGGCTCTTTGCCGCCATGCCGAGCTACGTTGACCGAAACGGCAACTACCGTGATACTTGCCACCCTATAAATGCGGAATGCAACGCGGATATATCCAACGCGGTGGTGGTCGCCTATACGGAAGCATGTGCGGCTTTGCAATAATCGACATCATGGAGGCCGCGAGCAAGCGGTCTCCAATTACTATGAAAGAGAGGAAATCTATGCATAAATTCGGAAAAGTGTTCGCCGTGATCATGCTTGTGGTGCTGTTGACGTCACTGCTCTGCGTCCCGGCGTTCGCGGCGGCGGGCAATGTGTCCTCCGCGATTGAGGGCACATGGAACTCGGCGAAATCCGAGGTGAAGAACGTGGTCAATAATGTTGTGTTCCCTGTTTTAGATCTCGTTCTGGCCGTGTTTTTCTTTGTTAAATTGGGCGGCTCGTATTTCGAGTATCGCAAGCATGGACAGTTTGAGATCGTCGGCCCCGCCATATTATTCGCGTGTTTAATTTTCACGCTAACTGCGCCGACCTATCTCTGGACTATCCTCGGGATGTAACGGCAGAGGAAGAAAAAAGCAAGGCAGCGAGGATAACTCTCCGCTGCCTTGCTTCGTCTCTTCGGGATTTTGCGAACCTACGCAGTATGCTTATTAGCTACCCCATACACGCTTTATTGTCTTGTGACGAACAGCACCGGTACTAATTTACCAATTGTCTGCCTGCTTCATAAGCTCTATCCAATAATTCTTGGTGAATTGTGTATTGAGGATCATTGCTTCCATGACTAAGTAGACTATCGACGAGTTCCCATCCAAACATTTTGAAGAACGAGTCAGTCCAATCAATAACACTCCTAAACATATCTTTATCTGGCTGCCCTTGCGCGTAAACGGTAACCGCTTTCTTCCCCGGATAACGCGGCAAAAGATTACCGTTAAGCATTGGGAACATACGGTCTAACCATTGTTTGGACTGACCTCCGATTCCGGCGAAGTAAATTGGAAAACCAGCGACAATGCAATCAGCGCTTTTGATTTCCTCATACATGGATTGAAGTTTGTCTTGCGTGGCACAGCCTTCATGCTTCCGGCAATAGTAACACCCCTGACACCCCTTGATACCTTCTTCATTGAGATTGTACGTTATGACATTGGCACCCACTGATTTTGCCCCGGCGAGTACCCGCTCTATCAACTTGGCGCTGTTTCCATTTTTGTCTGGACTGCCAAAAAACGCAACTACTTTGCTCATTGTAGATATCCTCCCTGATTTAGTATCTTAATAATATCGCTTGAACAGCACTTTTTCTTTGGGCTTAATTCTTTACATTTACCTAAAGTACAAGCACCTGTCATATTTCGTATATCTTGCAACGTTTTTGCACCGCCTTTGATAGCTTCTATTATTTTTTGTTTGCTTACATTTGAACAATAGCATACTATTTCATCTTGCATACACACATACCCTCTATTATATAAATTTTCTACATATATCTTGGTTCACAAAATCAGCATGAACCGTCCGTCCCTGTTTACCAGGGACATTTTTATTTTACCATACCACAAAATCAAATGCAAAGGAGAACAACACCATGAAAGAAAAAGTGAAATACCCAATTCCACGCCACCGCCTTTGTGCAAGCATCAACTGGACTATCCTCGGGATGTAACGGCAGAGAAGAAAAAAATCAAGGCAGAAAGGTTAACGCTCCGCTGCCTTGATTCGTTTCTTTCTAACTTCTACGAACGTAATTATAAGGGAGCATAGAGTTTTCTCAATTGCTCATTGTGCTTATTAGTGGAAGTTCGTTTTTTCATCACCCCATCAGTCATGGAGTCTGTATATGTTTATTGCATGATTGATGATAATTCTTAATTCTCTGCTTGATATATTAAGGAGGCTTTCAAAAAATCATTAAAAATAACATATAGCTTTTTCCAATCAACATCAACCTCATACCGTAAAAGAAATGCCGGAATATTTCCAATTAACAAATGCCAATTACCGATATAGTCATTATCGGATACTCTAGCAAACATTGATTTATGAATAATTGCGTTGTAATGCCTCTGAATATCTTTTTGGGGATATATGGAAAAAACGTCTACAAACGGCAAGCAAGAATGCCAACCATCTGCATATTGTGCAATTTCTAAATAGTCTATTTTCTGCTCAGCAATATATTCAAAATCTTCTTCTCGAATGGTCCCATGCTGAAACGGCACATACGCTGTTTCCTTATCCTCATTTGTAGCCAGATATTTCACACATCTTGCCTTAAGTATCGGAATCAAACCATCATCTGGAGAAAGTATAGAGTAATTGAATTTTTTTATTCCAATTAAAACCAATTCCCTGTGTTTTGAATCCATAATATTTTGAATATCACTTCCCTCTATAGTCTTTGAATAATAGTGAGTATTCAACAACTTCATAACCTGATCAGCCACTTCCGAATCGTTAAAACAATCATAGTTTTCAGGGTTCAAATCCCAGAATCTAATCTGAGAAGCACTGCTTTTGAAATATCCGGTTTCATAAATTTCGCCAACATAGTCAGAGCCCTTTTTATTTACATACGATGTTAATAAATGTGATATCCCCTTTTCTGACTGTTCCATTAGTTTAGCAATAATCTTAAATGACTGGTTCCATTCAATTAAATCCTTAGCTTCAAAAGCGATTAACGCATCATCGATTGTAGATACGCTATAATCTTTGCGATAACAATACATTGACCAACTATATGCCAAGTTGCTTATATCTACTTCTCTGTTTTCATAATTTGCCAATTTCAAGTACGATGCAGCTAAAGGCACAACTTCAAAAGAGCCATTGGGAGCATTGCCTACGATCAAATCATAAAGAGAGATATTTCGAAATTTATTTCTGTCTCCAAGAAAACCCAATTCATGCAATTGATGCTCTGCGGTACCCAAACTATAATTTACCCAAAACTTATCAAGTCCATATGGAGACATCTCTGCTTGCAGAGCTATACAACTATCTTTATCCCCGGCAACATATCTTCTAAACAAATCAAAAAACATATCACCTGTTTTACCATGAATCCAGATACTAATAAGATAATCTGTAAGCGCATCTTTCTTATTTCTTGAGTCTAGCTCAGCATCTTTTAGTTGTGCTTCAAGTTCATTATATTGTATCTTTTTATCTTTTTTCTCAAAAAAAATATAATCCTTATTGATCTGCTCAATCATTCCGTAAAAATGACTATCACTAATATGCCTATTTGTCAGATATTGCATCGTAAGTATTAACCAGTTCATCAATATAAACTTTCTTTGATGACCCATATACTTTAATGCCAATTTCAGAAATGAACGTTTCAAACCTAATCCTTTTATTTTTATTCGGATCTTGTGAGCCCGTCCAAAACCTATAGACGATTGCGTCGGGATTTTTTTCATATATTTCATTTACAAAATGGCTTTTCCCAACACCGGGCTTTCCTTCAATAAATGTAATGGTATGCTCAAAGCTATCAGGAACATTTCTTAAAAGAATCGTTTCGTTCTCCAAGTCGTTGGATATCTGGATCAACTCAGGGAGTTCGTTAATAGTAATCACAAACTTAGCATTTTCAGTAATGTCATCTGCCTTATGGATAATTTGAAGTTCTCTTGCATCAGTATTAAACATATTGTCCATTTTATTTGCAATCTGTTCTGGAGTCAATGGAATAACAATGATATTATTGAGCTTTGTGCAAGGAAATCCCATAAAAGTATCAGTTGTGCCAATCAGTGTGGTATTAATTATAAGTATATTGTTATCCGTTGGAACAAATCTGTTATTATTTCCTTTGATGGTCATAACATTGTTGCTGATTACTATATCTTCAAGAGATGTATCTGGATAATTCTTTGCTTGAACGCGATATGATAATCCGTCCTGTTCTCCGCTTGATATGCATTCAAAATATATATCATCGAAATTTTTAGTATCCAGAGCTTCAACTTCTATTTTAGTTATGTTACGTTCGGTGTCCATGATTGAGAGAAACAGGATGAAAACACTTTGTTGGTATGTATATCCCTTTAATGAATTTCTCGCAACTTTTCCCATAAAGCTTCAATCCTCCTTCTCGGTTGGTTGCATACATTTCCCACCATATCTATTTCATATTACTACTAAATGCCAATGTTATCGGGACTTTCAACTGCACATTTTATAAACAATAGATAGGGCAGCATTATGCTTATGAGCATTTAATAAAAGAGGTCTCTTCGTTGGTTTTGGATAATCTATAATTATCTTATGTGATAATTACGTTCTGTACTTTTATAAAACTCCTCGACTGTCATATTAATTAACTTGCTCTTAACAGATTGTATTCCTCTCTCACTACTATCATCTAATTCATACATAAAGCTTAACTGCGAATCAGCAATAGAGAAAAGAAACAGATGATTATTACTGTTTGGGTAAAATTCTTTTTCTTCCCGAATAATAAAAACTTGAGGTAATTTTAAACCTAATTGCCGTGAACTAGGGATAAAATCTATTCCTACTTTACTGGTAAGATCTAAAGACGGTTTAACATGCCTATCAAATTCTCTATATAGTTTTACAGTTGCCTTTCGTGTGCTAAATGGATCACTATAATCGAGACCCATAATAAATTCATATAATTGCATGCTTATTTTAAACTTTGATTTGAAATACTCTTCATAATTGGATATTTGAGTATTAAGTTCAATAAACCAAGAAATTATCACAATAACAGCTTCGCTATATTCTTCGGCAGAAAATTCTTTTATTTTATTTAGATATATCTCTTGCTTTTTCTTTATATCAATTTTTCTTGCCTCTTGTTCTCGTATTATTAGTTTATGCTCAATAATATTATGTAACATATTTCCGAAATAATGAACTGCTTCCCACTCGTGAATATCTTTATTGAGTATAATATTGGGGTAGCCCTTTAATTTGAGAAGGGCATGCAATAATTCATGTGAAAGATTATATTCGATGTATTCATCATCATTACACTTTATTTCTAAATTTCCAATAGAGTCAAACCTGCAATATCCTCCAGCTCCCATTTCTAATAGTTGCGGATCATTGATTTCTTCTACCATAATTTTTACTATTTTATTATTCAATAACATGAGTTCGTTAACTTCATTATACAGATTCTCCAAAGGTCTGGAGATAATCGTTTCATTAATATACATGAACATATTCCCCCGATATCATTATAGAGATATATGATATGCGTGATACCCTATTATAGTCATTAAAATGCAAGAGTATCAGAAAATCCCAACTGCCCATTATATAAATTTGCTACATTCGTTAAATTAGCATATAACCAACTGCATCACGTTCAACTTATGGAAACCAAGGGCGATCCACGCAGTTATGCTTATTTTATGTGGGTAAACTGCTCTATAATTGCGTTAGCAACTACCACAAAAACGCTCAACCTGAGGTAGAATTTCTTCCATAACTTGGATAGCCTTTTGAACATTTATCTTTCCACCAATTATGTATGAATCGTCCGTTACTATTGTAGTTGTAACATCAAGTACCAACCCTTCAAATACCGAAACTATACTTCCAGCCTCAAAGATAAAGTTATTCTGGTTTTTACCTTTACCTTCTAAATATGCGTCAATATGTGTTCGCATATCTCGCACATCTTTAACATTTCCTTTCCCAAGCGCATATTCGACTTTATCAAGGAAAATTTGCATTTCAGAATATTCATACGTTGATATTTTGAGCATGAAAATAGCTCTATCAAGAGCAAATACAAAAACTTCCTCTTCAAATCTTGCCATTTTATGCTTTTCTTTGAATGCATTTAATAATCGGTTCCCTTGAAAAATAGAATATCCCAACCAATCGATTGCTGATACTACAAACTGGTTTGCAGGGAAATCGATGTTTTTACCTATTTTCGATTTATTGCTCATTTTAACAACACCTTTTCTTTTCAACAAAACATCATTCAAGTACTCTATGGTTGCCTTAATCGCGCTATATCGAACCAATCAGCATGGGTGTCTCTATTTTATAGGGGCATTTTTACTATTTTACCATACCGAGACATCACAAACAATATGTAAAGGAGATTTACCATATGCAAACAAAAACCGGAAATCCACTCCCACGCCCACCGCCTTTATGCAAGTATCAACTGGACTATCCTCGGGATGTAGCGGCAGAGAAAGAAATGGAGCAGGGCAAGCGGGGATAATCTCCGCTGCCTTGCTTCGTTTCTTTGGGATTTTGCGAACGAACCAAGCATTATATATTTTCACTTTCAATCCTAAGACGATAGAAATATTGCAACCATTCAGGCAAATTGATTATGGTTGGCTTGATTTTTTCCAAAGTACGCTTGCCAACACGCCTATCCATTATCGCAAGCATACGAACAATCCAATCGTTAGATTGCAATGAATCAGAAATGCTATTGGACAAGAATTCATCTAGGGCAAATCCAAAGTCACCGGGGTAATATAAACCTTGATTGTTATATTCTTTTTTCACTTCTTCGTGAAGCTCCGAATAGCTTTTATCGCTTTCAGCTTTTTTGCGCTCATGTACTTCCGCATAAGCTCTATCCTCAACTGGAAATGGCATATTGATTATCTCTTTTTCATCAACGAGTACGCAAACCCGACCATATCCATCATGCGCTTTTCGATATCTGGTAGCAAAATACCGTACCCGGCTCTTTAAAGAAGCACATATCAAATCTTGCTCCAATATTTTTCGGACTTCTGCCCAATGTCTGTGTGTAGGCACAGTAACCACCTCCGATAATATTAATCTACGTTCGCAAATTCGGCAATTATTCCACCAACAATAAACCAAAATGATTTTGCACTTCTTCTTCGTTCCTCAAAGTTTGAATTTGCTGACCATTTGCTCTAACGGTTGCAAAAACATCTATTCCGCAAGCCTCCATTGCAGGAACGGTTTCTTTTGGAAAACTACAAAAATCGGGATTGCATTTTTTGCACTTCTGACATGGGCCGCTTCCGAAAGCAATCACTTTATAGTATCCATCCAAGAATAATTCTCTTGCCACTTTAACTGCTAATGGCGTAACAATATCCATTGAATGGCATCTGAACAAAACCCCATATTGAAAGCAATCTATCATTTCTTGAGTTTGCTTCCAT
>Ga0153939_1001140_pt1 | contig 10510 bp, 14 predicted proteins | sample TSNJ023MetaG_FD_104734 | JGI IMG/M metagenome (GOLD analysis project Ga0153939, IMG submission 104734) | Attine ant fungus gardens microbial communities from New Jersey, USA - TSNJ023 MetaG | ecosystem: Host-associated > Fungi > Mycelium > Unclassified | place: USA: New Jersey, Brendan T. Byrne... | reverse complement strand
TTCAACATTTGTAACAAACTCTGGGTTTCCAGATCCAAATCCTCCAGCTCAGGTTTTATCGCAGGTTCAGGTGGAGGAGCAGCAGGTAATGGAGCAGGTAATGGAGCAGGTAATGGAGCAGATAGAGGAGCAGATAATATATCCAATCTTGCAAAGGGGTCATCCAGATCCACTGGTAGACCCAATTGCACATCCAACCCAACGCGACGACGACGAGCATGACTGAAAACGCGTTCGCACAAATCCCCATTCGCTCCGGTGATACCAAGATCGCTCAATCCAGGAGTCGAGTTGAGTATGGTCTTTGGGATGCTAATATTGGTCGCACCCGGGGACAACACAGCTTGTTCAACGGGTCGAGGTCTCGGTGGTGGAGTAGTTGTAGGTGGTAAAGGACTCGTTTCCTCAAAAAAGACCAACCGGTTCTGCGAACCAAGTTCCGTGCTTCCCAACGGGCTCTTGAGTATCACCTGGTCCTCCTGCATCGTTTGTCCATCATCTTCACCTTGTTGAGCCTCCTCAATCTTACCTGTCCCGCGAAAGTATGCTTTCCCAGCGGCGTCAAACGCCCAACTTCCCTCCACATCGAACTGATCCAATTCCACAGGTTTTCTCGAGGAAACACCACCACGCGCATGCCCACCGGGAGCACCATAATTGCGCTGACTCCGATTCCTGTGGGACGGCAAGGGTGGTGGTGATATTGAAGGCTGACTGTGGTACTGTCGGTACTGGTGATGTTGATAAAAGTCAGAACTTGAGTCCAAGTCTTTGAGCGAAAGCACGCGGTGAGCTGCTGCGGGAGTCGACGTAGCAGGCGCTGGGTCCGCATTACCCCCAAAAGCCAAAGCAGGATCAGGAGAGCGGAGTTCAACCTGGAGTTCCTCAATTTCTAGCGGATCACTTGACCGGGACTCTTCCTCGAGATGTGGTCGCTCGAAAAAATTGGAATGATAGGTGACAGTGTTTTGGCTGATCAAATGCGGCAACATATCGTCCTTTCCCTCTGTACCGCCAGTCCAGGGCTGGGAAGTACAAGTGCTAGTGATAACCCTCAGACTGCGACTCGGCCGGTCATGTTGTCGCTGCTGTTGGGTGGTGGAGGGGTGGGCGCCGAAGGAGCTGGGATTATTGTCGAGTCGGAAGATACCAGGCGCCAACCGTGCAGGGGATTCAGTATTGTTGGCGAGGGAGTCTTGCTCAGAGATATAGAACTTGCTAGGAGTAGATGCACACGAAGACATGACTGTGCTCGCGCTGTTTTTCCTTTTTGCCATGGGCAGACGCGGTAGTGGTTTGGAGGTCACCGTCTTTGTTTTTGACATTTGTATTGTTGGTTCGTCCTTGTCGTGTCTGTTCGTAATATAAAGAAACTGTTGTTACAAGAAAGTAGAAGAGAGCCAGCGTGTACTGCGTCGTGACAGAGTCCGTGAACGAGAATGAAGGCGACCAAGAAACTGTTTCAACTTAATTATTTTTGCCCACGGCTACCGCAGAACAATTACTCCTTTTGTTTTCTGTCGCCGATCCTTGTTTGATCCTTGTTTTCGCGTCCTTGCACAGCCAGTCACACAAGGAGCCAAGCAACCGCGTAAATCATAGAAACAAGCATTACATGACACGAATGGTGTCTACTGCAGATAGCTTCCAATTCCACAGGCCGACAAGGATTAGAACAGGCGTGTAAAATTCATAGGGAAAATATGTTTCCCTTCCACTCTTCTGGCTTCATCTAGTAGTTCCCCACTCCACCAGCCATCTTCCGGCGCGGCCGTTACCGCAATGACGTCCCCTGCCTGGAAATCGAATTCTTCGTCAATTGTAGCTCGATAGTCATACAATGCTTCGACTAGAATAAATCAATTCACGTTTGTCAGGACAGACCAGAGTACGTGCCATAGAACAAAATCTTGTTTGTCGAAGGTGCATCGGTCCCACCAGCTGTAGCAGGAGTACCAGGCAAAGGCGCCCGCATGGACGGTGCTCGACTTGGACCCCCAAGTAGGTTCGTAGCCACAGGTGGACTAGAATGAACTAGAACTGGTGCTGTTGTCAGTGGTGATTGCCCAGGCGGCAGAGTCGCTGCAGTAGCTTGAGAATGCGGACTTGAACCTTCCTGAGCATGTTCTTTTACTTGTGTAACTACTGGTGGAAAGGGAATATCTGTTTCTGTATAAGGCCTAGCCACGCGATGGCTTTTGCGCTGAAAATTAGCATATTGTGGACTGGGCGCTGATGATGCACCAGAGACCAAAGACGGCGGTTGGGGCAATTCATTGCCAGATCCATACTCTTCCGCAAATTTAAGCACATCTTGTTCGGGTTCAAACTGATCTAACGAATCTCGTAACCTCTCACAAGACTCAAGGCGCAAAAGTCAACAGACCACACCATCGAGAACAGACCCTAGAGCGCACCTGATCATCACTGACGCACAGCGCTGAGACCTCGTTAGCATACGTCCACAGGACATCCTTCATAAACTCCATTCGATCCTCTTCTAGATCATGACACGTATCACAAAAATCCTTCCAATGACTCTGCCATTCCTCCAAGAGGTCGACTACTGTCTGAGTAAACGCGGAAAAATCTTTTTCATTCGCCTTCATCGTTTCCTTCGTACGATTCAACTTGGCCTCTACTCTTGAATGATCCAGACCCGTCATATAAGTGAGCTGTTGCTCAAACCCATTTATCCTCCCCTTATCAGTTTCATACTTTTCCCGCGCCTTGGTAGCGAAAGATTCTTGCATCAAGCGATTTTTGAGTTTCTTCTCCATTTCAGCTTGTAATGTAAGCCGATTGCCGACCTGTTTTGAATGAAGTTCAGCAGTCCGTGCTTCGAGCATATCGCGCAGGCATTGTGCCAGTTGTAAGTGACCAGCGGCTTGAGCTTCCGTCTCTTTACGCAAAACGCTCAGCGATGCATGTAGTTCCCTATTCCCATAAAAAACCGCCTTTGTATTTCGAAATCAGAACTCATCAACAACTCACCCGACTTCCTCGACACCAATGGGTATTTCCGACAGTTTACTCAGTCTCTGTGCATATTCCTCCTCAATAGCCATCCTACGATCGGGATCAGCCTACGAATTTATGAACCCATTATCTCTGTCCTCCATGAGGAAACGAAGATCAAACCACCGAAAGTTGCCACCATAACGAGAACAGCGCCACAGATTCCAGAATTCAACGTCACTTACCGTTCTTGCCAGAACCTCTGAAGTTCACTTGTCGTCCTCTCGGCTCCCCTCATCCTCGCAAAGAGGACATTCGGGCCGGCGTCTCCAAGTCCCCAAAACACATTACAAAAATCACGACTCTCCCGGCCGTGGAAGGGATCGACGCCATTTGTACGCGGAGGGACATTCCTAGTTAAAGAGGTGGTGCTGTGAGGGGAAGGGAGCTGGGAAGTCTGCATGAGCAGTACAACGAGTTGTGAGGAGGCAAGTGCTGTATCCTGGGAAACACTGTTATTATTTTTAGTGATCATTAGACATCGAGATGGGTAGTCGGAGCTTTCGGAGCTTTCCGGAGTGTGTCACGCTAGATCTCTTTTGAGCTAGGAGATCTTCAGCTCGAGCAAGTAAAATCCCCAAATTATCAAAATCACCCCACTATGCGATTCTGAGACCCTTCCTCGATAAAAATACAGGGAAAAATCATTACAAGGTGTACCAGGAGACCTCACAATCCAGTCCGAGCCTATTTTTGTCAGAATAAGTGTGGAGAATCAATGATTTTTAGATTCGCTCAATGGGTATAAGCAGTGCAAGAACTATGTATTCGATTCCCAAAAGAATTCTAAGTATAAGATGGAGATCAATATCAAAGTAAAGTCACTGGGAGCAGTGCGAAAACTGAGAACGCATCATGCCAAAGTTCAGGCCTCACAAGTAGAATACAAGTAGAATGAAGATTTGTTTATTCTATTTTTATTCTTCACTATAGCTACGTCCGTTAGTTACATCGTTGTCTGGACAAGGTTGTCAGGCAGCGAGGTTCTCTTGCTCTTATCATGAACGGATTAATGTCTTATTCTATTGTTGTGAATAGGGTTGGTGTAAGTACGTTCATCGTCTACGCTATACCGTAAACGCGTACCCACATTCCCTCGGTTTAAATGTAGTGTACCGTCCTCCTCGGGATCCAGCCTTCTCATCAGAATCCCAGTGATTCATATATCTTATTCTGTTCCGACGTTACCTGCGCTATCTACTCAGCTACTTCCGTCCATTTGCGGGCCATGATATCAAAGTAATTAATTTTTCACTTCTATCACACTCCATGCTCCGTCTTCATTTCTTTACTTTCATACCCCGACCGCGTCGTCTATTACTATTGCCTAGCGATGTGTGTGAGTCACTCCAATATTTTCATTTGAAGAGACTCGCATGTAAACCTGAGACCCAGTCACCTTGTCTGGATCTCAGCATCTGACTTCTTAGCATTGAGGATTACTGCATCTAATCCTCGTAACATGAGACTATCCTTGAGGGTATTTAAACTGTAACCAGATCACCCTAAGACCAGCTTTTTTGGTCCTAGCGATCACAATGAATTTTATCTATCCGCCCCGAAACATTGCTTCTCGTTACGACGTGTGAAGATTCATATTAATACATAGGAGAAAGACAGTGAGAAAGATTTAATATTTCATATGCCTAGACTCAATCTCATTATCTAGTCATTTTTGATTGACCTTCATCTAAATTTAATGATCATATAACCGCATCTTCCATTCATGTTTCCCCATCTCCGGCTTGGGAACACGTCCAAAAGCACTGACCCGGTTCTTCTCGGGCTCTTCCATTTTCCTCGTCCATATATTAGCCAGAGTGGCAGTATCCTCAGTCTCGGCACTCTCACCCTCCTGCGGCAGCTTCTTCCAAATTTCTGTGACGCGGTCTTCCAACTCCTCCTCAAGACTCTGAATGTCTCTTTGTAGCTCCCGACCCTCCTCTCGGTGCTCCGGGCTGAATTGCAATAGATGTGGCAAAAGTTTCTGTGCCTCGTCTAGCGATACCATTAACATCTCCCTTCACCAAGCCAAGTAAGGAGATCTAAATATACCTCGAGTATTTTTGAACCTATCCACCAACTTCCCGACAGACTTGAGCAAATACTCTTCTTCGTCGACCGTGCCTTTCCTTCCAGATCCTGCCTTCCTCTCAAGTTTTCTCTTACTCCTTGAACTCCGTTTCGAGGTTCTGGAGGCAGTCGACGGTGCTACAGTGTACCGCGTAAAGGCAGTTGGGGCCATGGATATATCGGTCATGACGTCTACATTAGCCAAAGCAAGATCTTCCGTCCCAAAGAATGCATCTAGAACGGTGTACACAGGAGTAAGCCAAACGTCAGAACTGATCAAGCAGCAACTAAAGCGCCACCATGACAGGACAAGATAGATCTAGTACTTACCAGGTTCTTCGATTCTTTTCAAGCGCAACTCCTGAAACCTACTTGCCTGCTTCCGAATCTGCTCTCGCATCTCTGCGATATCTTCTGTAAACTGAGCTTTGCTCTCTAGTGCACCTGGATAAACCACATCCTTGAGCAACTCTTGCTTTTGGTTGAGTGCGACCTAGGCAAAACTTGTTCAGCTCATGATACGCCGTTTGGTCGTAAATTATGGGGTAAAAAAGACACTCAACTACTCTCTGGGCCTCAGAAAACTGATTTCCGTTTACAAGTGCAATCACGGCCTCTCTGATGTCTTTTGCATAGTCTAGCAGAACTCGTGCCGCCTCAGGGTACCGTTTTCTGGACACAAGGTCCTCTACACAATTGTACGTGAATCAGAGAGATGTATCGCATCAACAAACTGAAGAGCATGACATGAATACTAGCGCTCAACTCACCTGCGACACGATACGCGGTCTCTACGAGTTTGGCATCCGACATGCGGTCTGATACCGCGAGCGTGAACAGTTCTTGCCATTCCAGTGCTTTCTCGTATGCCACCATCGCCTTTTGGTGCTTGTTTGCCTCGATAAAAACTAACAAAAAGCAATCCGTCATCAAACACTGCATCGATCAATAAGAAAAAAACTCGTGAACCTGAAGCTGCCTGGCTAAAGTCTCTTTTCTCATACAACCAGTCACCATAGATCTCTAGGATTCTCTAAGAGAGGAGAAAAAAGATGTTAGCATAATTAAACGAGATGGCATGACGATATCCTGAGCCAGAGAGACAACGGACATCAATAATGATGAGAGCAAACCAAACACACCTCGTAACGATCACTACCTTTCCAAACATCCAGCGCAGTATCATAAAGCTGATGTTTCTCAATATAATCAACCGCTTCTTCAAATCTCTCAGAGCCTACCCAAACCAGAAACAAAATCACAAGTACGAGATGTAGTGAAGTAAATGACATACCTGCGAAACTCAAGTCCATGAGTGCCTTTTGATACCTCCGTAAATGATCATCAATCCTAAATCTTTGATAATGTTGATCCAACGCGCGTAACTCGCGAAGGAAAGGAAGGTACTCTCTCGGGTCCTATGAATCAAGAATACCAGGTGATATCAATCATAAGAGAGAAGCAGATACACAGCAGAAATAATAATGAGAATCAGTGAGATTTTTCGATGTATGATCAAAGAGAGAACCAACCTTCTGCGCATGCTGTGCAATCATCAGCACTAAATTGAAATCATACATCCCAAGCGCGGTATCAAACAACCGATCCGCATCAACCAGGAAGATAATGTATTTTACTGCGCCCTCAACTACAGTCGGATCGGTATCTATGGACAATACAAGATCAGCAGCTTGAAGAAAAAGTATCCAAAATGGACAATTAGTGAATCCTACCTCGGAGACGGAGTAAGAGGGACAGTCCCGCCTCATGATCTGGTGGAGACTTCACAACATAGGCGGTGAGGATACAGTTTACATATTTGATCAAGTCAACACGCTCGAGCTCAGTGCGCACTTGGTCGCAAATCTCAACGAGAGATTCTGATGCATAGGGACCTTGACTGGGTTTGAAAAGGACATCGTCAATGTCTTTCATTTCGGACTTACTGAAAGAGGAAGACTGACCCAACATTAGTGAGGAAGAGATTCAGGTGATCAACCTCGTGTACTTGTTCCACAAAGCTAGCTACATTCTGTAAAAACCTCGCTCGATCGTGTTCGACGATGACATTCAGGTCGATCCGGTGCTTCCGACAAGCAAAAAACGCTTTCCTGTACTCTCCCCTACGACAACAGACAATGGATCATTACATGTTCATCAACGCACAACGAATACTCACGCATCTAAATCCCGTTTTACGACCTCCATAACCAACGGTCTTGGGTTGATCGTCTCCAGATTACCTCTGGGCATCTGCAACACCAAGCTCATCGCACTTGGCACGGCCGTTACAATCCTTGATCCTCTTTCAACCTTCCTCTGAGGCCAATCCTTGGCAGCCTCTTCAACTGCCCCCGCAGTCATACCACTACCTGCAAGTTCACTTACCACCGACACTGGAGCAAACACGGCATCGTGAGATGTTGTGGTGTAGATGATGAAACCAGAGGCAACAGTGAACGATGTAACATTCGGTGCGAGTATCATTGACTCGGAGTTTACTCGCGACACATATAATTTTCTCGGCTTGCTAAGACCAATAAAAAGCTTGTCTCTTTGATCGCTGTGAATAATAACATCCACACACTGAGTGTGCATACAAAATTCAGGGAAACGCGAGATTCGTTCAAGTGAGCCTTCAAATCCAGGTGCAACTGCACAAAAAAGTCAGATCAAAGAAGGTTGGCTCGAATACGACCGGTACCCACATTGATAGATTCCCCCTTCTGGTTCTTGTATATATTCTCCCCCATCATCCAAGATCTTCAGATTACGCTTCTCCAACTCAAATGTCTGTTTTAACGCAGCCCCTCGCTCTAGCCTGATCGTACCGATTATATCCTGCTGGGAACGTGACCCGAGCACAGTAACAATCCACATCGTTGACAACGACTTCAACGCGACTTGCCTCCATTGCGCAACCGTGTCTTCCTCAATCATGAATCCAGACCAAGCTTTTATTTGTTCGAAGACTTTACCCCGACCAAGACCTAGCCGAGTGTGCATCTCCCACACCTCAAGATAGCCTGTTTGCCAGAGGACTGCCAGAGCGTCGTTGTCACGGGAGAAGCTTGCATGAACGGGTGTCTTAGCTGCATACTTTACGTGCTGCGGCAAGGTAGGAATAAGCTGGAACCGATCAGAGGACATCGGCGGTGGGACGTTTTGGGTTCGGAACGGCGTGAGCAGGATAGATGCTGCCAAGGGATATATTGAGACGATTATTCAAATCGAAAGAAGCTATCAACTCACAACCATCAAAAACAACAACACTGCCAGAATCGAATGGAGGTTGCGACATCGATGAGAATGTTTCCCAGTGGTACGCTCTATGGAGGATCTGGGCTTGGAACTATGAGATGAAGAGACGTTGAATGGCATAGAGGGCTCACTCGGAGTAGTTAAGATAAGATGGGATGGATTTTCAGGATGCCAGTTAACGGAAGTAAACCTTGTTGGTTTTCCAATTTGTAGCATTGGTGCTGCGATTTCTTGCTTTAGATACCTAAAGAAAAAAAAGTTCAATACTACCTCACAACCCGTTGAGTTGGAGCCAACCAGTGATAGTTCCCAATCGTCCAAAGTTGCACTTATATCACACTGAGCAAACGTTAATTGATGAGATGAAAACGTACCAATGTCTCCATCGTCATGTTCAATCCAGACGGACAGGACATTTGAGTCAGAACTCCAAGCGAGTTCCTTGACTCTGTATCCCCACTTCCTCTCATCCTCACTGTCCAGCTCTTTAAACTTGCCACCAATATCCAGCACCCTCAAACCAAATTCTCCATGTCTCAAACCATTCCGCTCGAAGAACACAACATCATGCCTCTCCACTCTTCCAGCGCCTCCGCCCTCAATCCCAAACCTTTGTGTACTTGCAACCAAATTTCCAGGAGGTCGCCAGACAAGTGTGTGTTCTAGTCCAGGTACGTCTTCCGACGTTGATTGGAGGGCAGCCTGACGATCATACACTCGAAGGATGCGCTTGACGAATCCCTCAGAAGAGGAAGGTGCAAGGGAGGAGACAACGAAGAACGCGCCATCCCCACGCCAGCTTATTCTTGGAAGACCATCATCATCTGGACTTGAACCGGATTTCGCTGTTGCTACTTGTGCAGCAGCTTTTCCGAGTGAACCATGGAACTGAGTCTGTTTCGAACCCCACCCGACATTGATGGGTGCGTCTGGAAGGGGACATGAGATGGAATGGACGTCAATGATCCCAAGTAAACCCACCCTCTCCAAATTCAGTCGTATGAATAGGCGTTTCCGAAAGAACTTCGAACGTTGAAGTCATCAAGATAAGCTTTCCTTGACCTACAAGAAATCTATGAGAACTGCATTCGATAATTGATGCGGCTAAATACCCACCTGTCACCAACGACAACAACGACTCGTCCGGAGCCCAAGATGCAGCAAGAATACCAGGTTCGACAGTTCCCTGTACATCTGGCTACAGGTATTTCTTCAATCATATTAAGTTGCGTAAAGATATGAGGAGGCGTACGATAGGTTCAGAATCTTCAAGAGATATCGTAGTGATATCTCCACCACAAGCGATGATAACGATGCACCTCGTTTCAGCTATGACTTTGAATGACACTATAGCTTTAGCATTCGAAGACGATGCAGTGGCAGAGAACACTGTCAATAGCGAAGGCTCCTTTGAAAGATCGTAAGAAAGATATACCGTTTGCAATCGTTGCGCACTTGGGTCAAGCCATCTGCCCTGAACCTGCCAATCTTCCAGATCTCAACGTCCACTTCGCCATCCAAGTTCTGGTTCTCTGAAATCGCATACAGGACATTTTCGTCCAGATCCACAGTCGCAGCTGATAGATTAAGATTTTCAAGCGTTATTAGGCTATTCGCGACAAGTGCCAAGTTTCGCATCTCATACAACAATGTATAGACTCAGGGCAAAAATTACTGATGGTCGACACCCTAAATAGCTACTCATGATACCAGGCCTCCCATTGGTTCTCGAACTCAACTAAGGTTAGGGTTAGGACTACTGACCAGCATTAAAAAAAAAGCCTGCTCAGCCAGAGTGGCCGAAGCAGGACAGGAAAATATTAGGACGGTGCATGAGCCGAAGCCCATACAAGCCGCAGATTCCCCCTGAGGACAAGGTCGCCGTGCTATGGGGGGCCTCCACGGCCCACAAACCCGGTTCCCTGAAGGGGCCTATGCCATCAAGGTAAGTATGAGTTGCTCAAATGATCACACGATGTTTATGTACAAGGCAGACCTTCGCACGGACCACTTGTTGATGTTTGTCCCTGGAGTGAGGTTCTGCAACACAACACAGGCTTTACCCCGAATCCTCTGGTCCTAGGCCTCCTGTAGACATGCCCCAGGCAACAGGCCATATTTTAGGCTTTCTGCATCCTAGTACTAACTTGCTAGTTGC
>Ga0153939_1001139_pt1 | contig 10518 bp, 11 predicted proteins | sample TSNJ023MetaG_FD_104734 | JGI IMG/M metagenome (GOLD analysis project Ga0153939, IMG submission 104734) | Attine ant fungus gardens microbial communities from New Jersey, USA - TSNJ023 MetaG | ecosystem: Host-associated > Fungi > Mycelium > Unclassified | place: USA: New Jersey, Brendan T. Byrne... | reverse complement strand
CTGCATATCCTGGAAGAAGCAAAGAAGTAGCCGGTTTGGAAACGTTAAATCAAGAAATTTACCCGATTAGTTTACATAAGCAGTTACGAAAAGATCCGCAGACACTCCATTTTCTAGGAGTGTCTGCGGATCTTTTATATGGTATTTGTTATGAGAGAAAGGCGGGTGATTCACATAAATAGTAGCAGACTTCCCGCCATCACCGCCATGCCGCCCACGAGACCGTAGATGGACAGGTGGTGCTCACCGTATTCCCGTGCCGAGGGAAGCAGCTCGTCGAGGGAAATGAACACCATGATGCCCGCCACCGCCGCGAAGAGAATGCCGTAGATGGTTTCGTTCATAAACGGAAGTAAAATGAGATAGCCCACCACCGCGCCAAGGGGTTCGGCGAGGCCGGACAGGAAGGAGTAGACGAACGCGCGTTTTTTGTTGCCGGTGGCGTAATAGATGGGCACGGACACCGCAATGCCCTCGGGTATGTTGTGGATGGCGATGGCAGCCACGATGGGAATTGCCAGTGACGGCTCCTGCAGCGCAGATACGAACGTGGCAAAGCCCTCCGGGAAATTGTGAATGGCAAGGGCAAGAGCTGTGAAAAGTCCGGTGCGCATGAGCTGCCCGCGGTTTTTGACGCCGCTGTTCATTTCCGCCGCCACGGCGGAGGTCGGGGTAAGCTGCGAAACAGTGCCGGGGTCTGGCGAGCCTTCCGGGAGAAGGGCGCCGGGTTTTTTGATTTCATGGGGATTGTCCTTTTGGGGAATCAGCCTGTCGATGACGCCGATGAGCAGTATGCCGCCGAAAAATGCGGCGACGGTGATGCCGGCCGCTATGCGGTCATTGTAAACGGCGCTGAGCGTATGTTGTGCTGCAGGGAAAATCTCTATCATGGAAACATAAATCATGACGCCCGCTGAAAAGCCCAGGCTCACTGAGAGAAAGCGGGTATTGCTCTTTTTTGCGAAAAATGCGATGATGCTGCCGATACCGGTGGAAAGCCCAGCGATGGCGGTTAGGCCAAAGGCGATGAGAATATTGCCCTGCATATGGGAGCCTCCTTAAGCGGCCTGCTTTGGCCGTGTCTGATATTCTATCAAAAGCGGTGCTGAAGCCCGCCTTGGAATATGCCGCTTATTTTCTGTTTCATTATACCGCGGAAAGCAAAGAAAAGTAGGAGTGTTTCTTGTTTTAACATGAATGTGTATCAATAACATCGAATTAGGTATACCTAATTCGATGTTATTATATACCTAAAGCCGTGAAAATGCAAGAAAATTTTTTGTCTTCATACATTTTTCTCAATACCGTTATTGCTGTCAATTAAAATTCTTGAGTGAGGATTTATGAAAAGAAGGATTTTGAATGTCAAGATAATAAAATTTTATCAGAAATTGTTGACAATATAAATAAAGTGCAGTAAAATATAAATCGTGAAAGAAACTCTCATTATTTAATTAGTAATGATAATTATTGACATATATGTATTTTTAGCGGTACTGCGGACAGGTTTTCATCGGTCAAGACAAGAATGAAAGGAAGGGATTTTATAAAATGTAAAAATTAGCGGCATTTTTGGTTGCAATGATCATGATGCTGACATTTGCGTTGCCTGCGAATGCTATGTCAAGTGACAGTTATTTTAAGTTCTCTTTTGGCGTCAGTGGGGATTGGTCTTTGGATTCTTACACTTCACGGCGGAAAGACAATGCAACAAGCTCGTATATCAACTACACATCAGGGCCGCAGAGTTTGCTTGTTACCGTTTATGGAACCCAAACTCTTGGTATCATCAAACGTGTGGGCAATTGGTATCCGGGAGTAGAGGATTGTTGTTATAGCTATTATACCTATCCCACTGTTAAAGTTGGGCAGAGGGGTTTCATTTACCAGTTGGTGAATGAGCGGGGCTATCGTAATGCTGTGTTAGGCGCCAAGGGCGCAAATAATTCTTCCAATACCGGAGTATGGAGCCCGGACAGTGTTTCAGAAAGCGGTGTTTACCATTTGAATTCCAAACGGTAAAACAGAAAGGGTACAGCGATTTGTTGTACCCTTTTCCCCATTTAAGTTGAAAGAGAGGGTAAAGATGAAAAAAATCGTGTGTGGCGTCATGATTATTAGTCTATTTTTCGTTTTCTTTGGATGTTCGTATAAGGAACTGGACGATGCATTGCAAGGGGGAGAACCAAAATTTCAATCGCTGCCTGATGTGGAAATAACGGATAAAGAGGTCGGTGAAACACATCCGATGATAATGGATACTTGGGTTACGGGCAACATGGAAGTGACATTGCTGAAAAAGCAGGTGTTTCAGACTGTCGAAGAAAGCGGGATTGATCCGGCCGAATGCATCGATTTTTCTTTTTTTTTAGAGGAGCCGGAAAAGTACGTTTTTCTTCTGCTGGATGTGGAAGTATATAATATTGACGCGGTACTGGATGAAGGTTTTGATGAAGAGCTTCCTTTTTTGATATCCGGTTTTTTCCCGATCACAGAAGTGAATGAGGATAATCCCGAGATGGGTAGCTATGGTTGTGAAATCATCTATTTCAGCGAGCATCCGCCGATTACCTCCACCTCCACGAATTACTATCATTATGATATTGCTCCCGGCGAGCGGCTGCGGTGCCAGATGGGGATTATGGCGGCAAAGGCCGATTATGAAAACCAAAATCTTTGGCTTTCGATTGGCGGCCTAACGACGGGTAACTATTTTGAGCTGTTTGAAGGAGCGGGGGAAACGGAGGGAGAAAAAAGTGAAGCGTAATGTATTGCGCATGGAACTGAAAAAGGCGTTTCAAACGAAAATGTTTGCCGCTTCGCTGCTGATCATGTCCCTGGTTGCCTGTCTCAGCGCGGCATATTCGATCGAAGTATACCGTGATAACCTTTCTATGCTTCAGTCTATTTCTCCGGATGGGAATTTTTCGAAAAATTATATGCTTCCGGTTTTATCCTCCTACAGCGCTTGGATCGGAAATGAAACACGGTCGCTGATGCAGGCGCTTTTTTATATGCTGATACCGGTGGCGGCGGTTTTTCCCTTTGGCAGTTCATTTTTGAGTGAAGAAAAAAGCGGCTATTTGCGTAATGTCGCCGTACGGATCAGTATGCCGTTTTATTATTTTGCAAAAGCGCTTGCCTGCTTCTGTTCGGCGTTTACGGCGGTGGTGTTACCGATGCTGCTCAATTTTCTTGTGGTGTCGGCGGTCATGCCCTCCTCGCTTCCACACGCCGGTTATGAGATATATTACGTGGTGTATTTTGGCGACTTTTTCTCCGACCTTTTTTATTCGCAGCCGTTGCTTTTTGTAGTGTTGAATATTCTGTTACCAGGGCTGTTTGCGGGCGTGATTGCATTGCTGGCATTTACCTTATCCCTGAAAATCAAAAATAAATATGTGATCTTGTTTTTGCCGTTTCTGTTTTTCCTCGGCATCGAATACTTAGCAAGCTTTGTACTGCGCAATGTTGACGGAAATGTATGGGGTTATGAATTTTCGTTGACTACTTTGCTTCATGCCAGTGTTCCCAGGGGGGATAAGGTTTGGTGGATGGCAGCCGGACAGATGCTTTTGCTGCTGGGATGCACAATACCGGTTCTTGCGGTGAGGAGCAAAAAAAATGAAGTTTTTTAAGCTTTTGCGGTTTGACCTGAAAAACGGCTTGCTCAGGCGGTGGCAGGGCTATCTCATACTTTTTGCCACAATTATATTTGCGTATATCGATTTCAGCATACGCATCATGGAAATCCGGGCAGGCGGGATTTACGGACAGGGAGAAGTTTCTATCGGAACCTTTCTGTTTTATCTCTTCGGCGGTATGGAGAAGTATGTTCCGTCACCGGCAAATCCTTTTATCTTTCCTGCTTTATGGATACTGGTATTTATACAGATTTTATTTATTACACTTTATTACCCGTTTGATAATTTAAATGGAATCGGCAAAAACCTGCTCATAGCTTCGGGGAGAAGAAAAAGCTGGTGGCTTTCCAAATGCATTTGGAATATCAGTTCGGTCTGCGCCTGCTTCATCATCATTTGGTTAACCGCGCTTGTCTGTACGCTGGTGACAGGAGGAGAATTGAGTTTTGCTGTGGGGCCTTTAGCGGAAGGGTTGTTTCCAAAGGCTTTATGGATAAAGCGGCCGATGGATACGCAGCTGTTTTTTTATCTGATTCCCGCGCCGCTGCTTGTCGCAGCCGCATTATCACTTGTACAGATGGTGGTATCTCTGGTGATCAGGCCGATATTTAGCTTTCTGTGTTCTGCCGTGCTGTTGGGTATATCCATCTATTATGTCTCACCGGCCTTCATTGGGAATTATGCGATGGCGGTACGCGCCGACAGTATCGCATTTGACAGCGTGGATGGGAAAACGGGTCTTGGTTTATGCTTGCTGATCATAGGAGTCAGTATTCTTTTTGGTTATCTGCTATTCGGCCGATATGACATTTTAGGGAAAGACACTGAGAAATAAGAGGGAGGAGAGCTGTGTTATGCCAGTAATTGAATTGCAGAATGTCACAAAGGCACTGAAAAAGAACGATGTGATAGCGGATGTAAGCCTCTCGGTAGAAGCCGGAACAGTGGTCGGCCTTCGGGGGATTAACGGGTCAGGAAAGACCATGCTGCTGCGCCTGATTGCCGGATTGATCCGGCCCGACAAGGGAACCGTTCAAATCAATCACACTAAGGTAAAGAGTGGCTTGGACTTTCCGGAAAGCATTGGGCTGCTCATTGAAAATCCTGCCTTTTTGGATTCATATAATGGGTTTGACAATTTAAAACTGCTTGCAAGTATTCGGGATATCATTTCCGACGCGCAAATTGAGGAGACTCTTTCAGATGTAGGGCTGGGGCAGGCGGGAAAGAAAAAATACAAGAAGTACTCGCTGGGTATGAAGCAGCGGCTGGGAATTGCCGCCGCTGTCATGGAGCATCCGGATTTGATTCTTCTGGATGAGCCGACAAATGCCCTGGACGACGACGGGATCGACATGGTGGGGCGTATTGTCCGACGTGAAAAGGAAAGAGGCGCGACAATTTTAGTAGCCTGCCATGACAAAGAAATACTGACACAGATGGCGGACCAAATTGTTTATATGGATTCGGGAAAAATCGTACGTACGGAATCAGTAGGGCAGGTGCGATGATGAGAAAAAAGATTATAGTAATCACGACTGCCCTTATTTTAGCGGTTGTATGGGGAATCGCCTATTACCATGCCAATCAAACTCCTTTTCAGGTGCCGACGGAGTATTATGCTAAAGGCGATTTGGTGGATATCGGGAGGAACTTTTTTGATATGGCGGATGAAAACCCCGAGGGGTATAAACTGCAGGTGCAAAATGCCGGGGTAATGACCTTCAGCGCCATGCTGGAGGAACTCGGAGAGGATGAGGAGGCCGTCGCTTTGGTAGATGCCGACGGATATCCCCGGCCTGAGTATGTTTATGATGTAACGCTGCGTATTGTCAATAGTGGAAATACTGCCGGATATGTATTGCTTTCCCGCTATATGCTGACAGATAAAGCGCTGACGCTGGACATGAATTATGATTTATGGGAGCTGCTTTATCCCGAACAGCCGGGATTGGTTGCGTTGACGCTGGATCCGGATAGCGAGATTACGATTCGGGTACCCTTTACCGCTTCGCCGAGAAATCAGCGGAAATTCAATAACCTGACAAATCAGCGGATATCTACAGGGGAATTTGCCATGTGCATATCCGAGTATCCGGTTCGGAAAATGCTGTGGATTCAATGATGCTTCATGCGGGTTTTGCTGGTATTATCAGAAGAAAAGCACATAAAAGCACGGATTTGAGCAGCCTCTAAGGGGTTCAAATCCGTGCTTTATGTTTACAGGAAAATCAAACTTTAACGATATCGGTACAGTTCAATATGCCGTTTTGATGAATATTCGTACAGATATGGGAATGTAGAGTGCATGGTACATTTATACCACGGGAGTATGTTGGGAGCGGTTTCCCTACATACGGCTGCCGGATTTTGAAGGTTTAATTTAAAAGCGCCTGCCATTCGCTTTGCAGCATGGCGTATGAATAGGAATTCAGCCACAGCGGGTTGCCCTCTTCGTCAGTAAAGAAAAAAACGTTTTCAAGCAAGTGGGCTTCCCTTCGCATATGGAGCCGTTCCAGCAGCCGCCATGAGGCGGTGTTTTCCGGGTTGCAGAAAGCCTCTACACGGTGGGCGTTCCGGTCTTCAAAGATATGCCGCAGGAGCCTTCGGACGCTTTCCGTGGCGTAGCCCCTGCCCTGGTACTGCCGATTGAATACATAGCCGATTTCAAAGGCCATAAAATCATCCGGCTGCTGCGCCGCAAAGTACAGGTTGCCGATGAGCTTACCGTTTTCTTTCAGACAGACGGCAAGAAAGTTTTTATCATTCGCCCGGCGTGCCGCCTCCTGACGGGATTGCTCCTCGGTAAAGGGGCGGTATGGCTCAAATTTTACCACCTGTCCGTCGGAAAGGTATTCGTGCAGATCCTGCCAGTCGTCCGCCTGAAATGTTCTGATGATGAGGCGCTTTGTTTCCATTGTTTGATTCATGTGAACCGCCATGCGGTACGTTCCGTACAAAGGTCTGCTGAAAGACAGCTCTTTGTGCTCTTACCGCATCCCTTCTTTTATGTTTTATATAATTTCCGTTTAAAAAAAGCAACCTCGGCTACCACAAGCCGAGGCTGCCGATATCTTTGCTTGTTACTCCGCCGGTGCTTCAGGCGGAATTTGCTTCAGGACGTTCAGTGTTTCCGGTGTGGCGGAAAGGTTGACGTTTTGCGTCACAGCGGCATCGTAGCCCTTGGCCTTGACGATGTCGTGCAAATCCACGCCGGTGACCTCCTTCATGGACTCAAAAACCTGCGCCATGACGCCGGTGACATTGGAGGCGATATTGCCTACGCCGCTGCCGTCTTTGCCGCCGCCATCCATGATGACGATTTTATCGATCTGCGAAAGCGGGGCCGCGATGTTGCCCGCGAGCTCCGGCAGGACCTTGATGAGCATTTCGGCCACAGCCGCGCTGGTGTACTGTTTATATGCCTCAGCCTTTTTCTCCATCGCTTCGGCTTCCGCAATACCCTTTGCGCGGATGGCCTCGGCTTCCGCCTGGCCCTTTTGGGAAATGATGCCCGCTTCTGCCGAACCGGTTTCCCGTATGGCGTCGGCGTCGGCCTCCGCGCGGATGCGCCGGGCCTCGGCTTCGGCCCTTGCGGACTGCTTTGCGGCCTCTGCCTCGGCTTCTGCCTCGGCGATTTTGCGGTATTTCTCCGCCTCCGCCACGTTTTGCTGTTTTTCACGGTCGGCGATGGCCGGCTCAATGATTTCAGCCTGCAGCGTTTCCTTTTTGCGCTGGGCCTGTTTCTGGGCCAGCTCAATATTGCGCTGCTCTTTGGCAATTTCGATTTGCATCTGCGCCTCTTCAATGTCCTTCTGGCGCTGCTGCTTCAGAAGCTCGGCGTCCATTTCGGCGGCAACGACTTCCTTATGAGTGATGTTTTTCTGGATTTCGTAAGCAGCGTCGGCTTTTGCCCTGGCCATTTCCTCTTCCTGCTTATAGGCTGCCTGCTGCACCTGCTTGAGCTTGGTGGCCTCGGCGATTTCGGTTTCCGCCAAAAGCCTTGCCTGCTCGCCTGTACGCTTGGCCTTGGAGGTTTCCACCTGCGTCTCCCTTGCGGCCTCGGCTTTGGCGATTTCGGCGTCCTTCTTTTTTTCCACGATCTGCTTGACGCCCAGGGCCTCAATATAGCCGTTGGAATCGTTGATATCCTTGATGGTGAAGACCTTGATTTCAAGGCCCATTTCCGTAAGCTCGGTGCCGACGACCTCCTGTACGCGGGAGGAGAAGGTTTCCCTGTCGCGGTAGATTTCTTCCACGGTCATGGTGGAAACGATTTCGCGCAGCTTGCCCTCCAGTACATTGGTGGCTGTAGTGCGGATGGAATGCTCGATCTCCTTTTCGTTTCTGCCGGTGAACTGCTCAATAGCGTTGAAGATGGACGTGGTCTCGTTTTTAACCTTGATGACTGCCGTGCCGATGACGCCGATGGGCACGCCCTGCAGCGACATGCTTTCCTCCGTTATGACCTCCAGCTGAAGGTTTCCGAGGGATATGTAGTCGATGCGTTCGAAGACCGGTACGACAATGCCGCCTCCGCCGGTTATAATCTTTTTGCGAAGACCGGTAACCACTGCGGCTTTGTCCTGCGGCACCTTTTTCCACATGGAAAGAATGACCAGCACGATGATGATCAGCCCGGCGGCACAGGCCAGCACGGTAATAAGAATTGGATCCATAAGTTTATCCTCCACAGAAAATTTTTTTTCGAGCAACTACGCAAGCACAACGCATTGAAATCAATTCACGGACTTGTGCTCCGCCTAATTGCCCTTAAGGGGCGAACGCCCCGTCACCAGGCGGCAATGGAAACCCGCCGCCGAATGTACAGTCGATTCTTCCATTTTAAATGGAAGGCCGGTGTGAGATATCGATTCCGGATATTTTGCCCGGCGAACGATGAAACCGGACCGGCAGCCATTTGTCAGTCATGAAACAGTTGCGGATATTCCTCGCTGAGTTTGGATTTTTGCACGATGGCTGTGTGTTTTTCGAATTTGATAATATCCACATAGGAACCCTGGCGGATTTCCGCGCGGTCCAGGGATTTGGCAGGGTAGCTGACGGTGCCGTTGTCCGTTTTGACGCTGACCTTGCCGTAGGAGCCTTCTTTTATGGTATTTGTGACGCGCGTAAGGCAAAAGCTCAACTCCTCTTGGGTCGGAGGCTTATGCTCCACCTTTTTCAGCTTGCCTATGAGCATCTGGATCGCAAGCGCGGCGACATAGCCCAGCGCCGCTGCAAGGATATTCGCAAACAGATAATTGCTGCCGTTAAAGGAGATTTTGCCCACGGTGCCGAAAACCAGCAGGCCCGCGCAGATGCTTTGCAGCGAGGCCGGCACCAGCGGTATGCCCGTGTCACCCAATTCCAGGTCGATGTCGATATCAAGGCCGTCAAAAAACTCGAACACGCCATTGAGAAAATCAAACAGCTGGCCGAAGACAAGGGAAATGAGGGGAATTCCGATCCCCACCGCCATACATACGGTATAAGCAGTTTGCACTTTACCACCTCCCGGTTTGACAATATATTGCTTGATATAATTCTACCATATTTTGAAAATCCGGTAAAGATGTTTTCATGGAGTTTCATCTGTCGCTGAAGCACCGTAAAGGCCAGCCCGTATCATATCAGAAATTCGGATATTTCATATATGGGATGCGATTACCGGCATGTCCATAACGTGATATACTTATTTTACGTTTTTGTCCATGTGACTTAATGATTATATACTAAAATTTACGCCTATCATTCAAACCGATTGTAATGTACAATTCACCGATAAACGTTTCCGGGATCCTGAAGGGTCGGGATTACGGGAAAAGACACGCAGTTCATGCAAACTGGTTTGAAAGAACATATAAAATTAAATAAACTAGGAGATGAGTATGAGGCGAGCGGCCAGAATGCGTGCATGCGCAAATGGGTTGGCGGCTTTGCAAAACGAGCGTTTATTCGAGCCTTAGTACAATATTTTGATACCTTGCGCTGTCAGGCGTTTATCGGTGTGATAATATTGGAGGGTAGCAATGGAAATGAGAGAAAAGGATTTGATTTTACCGGTACTGTATGTCATCAACGAGCTGGGTTCCGCGGTAGAGAAAGAGATTTGCGGCGCACTCAGTTATGTCTTTGGGCCAGGGGAGGCAAAGGACATCAATGCGGACAAAACAGACCGGCTGAATTTTCAAATTCCTTTGAAAAAGTTGCTGAGCGACGGGTTTGTGGAAATGTTGCAATGCTATGTCGATTGTCATGTTGTGGGAAGGAAGAAAAAGTACGTATTGAATGGTACAGGCTGTGCGATGCTGGGAAAGTATGTGGATGAGATGGCGTATCTTTTCCGGCTGGAGTGTTCAAGGGAGAACAGAATCCAGCTTACGGAAATTATAGCGGGCTTGAAAAGTAAGAAGCGCAAGCTGTACATATACGATGAGGAGTCCATGCGCTACAGTGTGGAGCCGAGCATCGGAAAGAACCTTGTCCGTCAGCGCGGACAGCGGCTGCGTACCGAAATCATACGGCGAATCAGAGAACGGGAGGACAGAATTACCTGTTCGGTGTGCGGACTGGATTTTGAAATGCAGTACGGAGAGTTAGGTGAATGCCTGATTGAACTGCATCAGACAGAACCGCTTTACCAGTTCAGTGACGAACCCTTCGGAGAATATGCCGAGCTGGCTCTTCGGAAGGTTCGTCCGGTCTGCGCCAACTGTCACAGGTTGCTGCATTTCAACGAAATACGGGAAAATGATTGACTCGAGCAAATAAACGTATCATAGCGCACAGTTTGCAGGCATCTTCATGCGCTATACTTACGGAATCTGCCCGAATGGCATCAGAAAATGGTTGGGCTGCCGGTAAAATGTGT
>Ga0153939_1001137_pt1 | contig 10521 bp, 7 predicted proteins | sample TSNJ023MetaG_FD_104734 | JGI IMG/M metagenome (GOLD analysis project Ga0153939, IMG submission 104734) | Attine ant fungus gardens microbial communities from New Jersey, USA - TSNJ023 MetaG | ecosystem: Host-associated > Fungi > Mycelium > Unclassified | place: USA: New Jersey, Brendan T. Byrne... | reverse complement strand
CATCTCCACTCCTTTTGGACCAATTACTACTCCCAGGAACTCTACTTCTCTTACTTTCCATTTGCATTTCTCTGGTTTCACAAACAGATTGTTCTCTTCCAATCTCCTTAGTACTTCCTCCACTAACTCATCATATCCCTCTTCCATATCTGTGGCTACTAAAATGTTGTCAATGAAGGTTGCTGTGTCCCCTTGGTTTATGAGGTCCCTGAACAGGTTGTTCATTATTGCTTGGAAGGTGGTAGGGAAGTTTGTCAATCCAAAATACATGACTGTAGGTTCATATGCTCTGATGTGTGTCATGAACGCTGCCTTCCATTCGTCTCCTTCCTTGATTCTGATATTATTGTATCCCTATCTCAAATCCAACTTTGTAAATACCTTTCTCTTTCCTACTCCATCCAATATATCTGCAATGAGGGGTAAGGGGTACCCATTTTTTATCATTCACTGGTTTATGTGTCGATAGCCTTGTACCATTCTCCATGTGCCATCCTTTTTCGCCACAAAGTGTACTGGTGATATCTGGGGTGACTTGGAGAGTTGGATATATCCCTTCCTCAACTGGTCTTCCACAAATGTCTGTACTTCCTCTCTTTCCTCTCTCAATAGTGAGTATACTTTCCCCTTTCTTGGCGTAAATCCCTCCTTTAATTCTATAGCATGGTCCTAGATCTTTCATACTGGTATCCTTTCTGACTCCTTTTTTCCAAATACTTTCTTCTACTTCCAAAATCTCCTGGGCACCAGCTTTTTTAACACTTCCTTGTTCTCATCCTTTTCTGTCTTTCTTACTTTCTTCTCCTTCACTTCTTGCTTTCTTCTTCCACATATAGGTGGGCAATGCATCATCTTCACTTCTCCTTTCTCCCAATCTATTTCTGGATTGTGGGCTGCTAGCCACAGTATTCCCAGTATTAACTCTGTCTTCCCTAAGTTGCACATATCCATTCTGGCTCTTTCCATATGTCTTTTAAAGAACATATTGCACTCGACCTGGTATGTTATAGCCCCTCCCACATTTACTGTTCCATCCACATTCCTAACTAAGAGGGGTTTTTTCAACTTTTCCATTTTAAACCCCTTTTCCTTTGCAAAGGTCGTGTCCATGAACAGACCTGTTGCTTCGCTATCTAACAATGCCTTCACTGCTATTCTTCCATGACTTTCCAACTTCTCTAACCCTACTTTCAACCAGACTTCCCTTAATGGTCGTAGTGTATGTTGTATGTCTCTTACTCTCTCAGTTGTATTGATAGAGTTTAATTTATTGCCCAATTTTTCTGGGCACAATACACTGTATACATTATTGGAGGCTAGTCAAGAGCTCACTATCCTCCATTTTCTTTTGCCAACTTCTGCAGCGTTTCTACTACTCTTCCCCTATGTCTTTCCTAGCAGTTTTTGGCCATATGGCCCCACTTTCCACACACATAGCACGTCCTGTCTCCTCCCCTTCCTTTGTCCACATCCATTGCATTGGGGTCTCTCCTTGGACCTATTTGAGCTCTTCCTCTATTAGACGTATTTCCTCCTCCTCCTCCTCTGTACCCTCCTCCTGTTCTCCACGTTATCTGCCCCCCTCTTCCCCCATATGATCCTCCCCCTCTAGGCTGCACATTTTTCTCTGGATGCACTATGTTCCTCCCTAATACTAATACTATCTCTTCTGCCCTGCTCTGTTTCTAGTTTCTATCCAGTCTCACTGCCCTTTCTTGCCACTCTCCAATGGTGGTTGGCAGTTCCTCTGCTTCCGCTAGCTTCCTTCTGATGGCCCCATTTAGTCCTCTTTTAAATTCTTCAATGAGGGGCCTTCCCCTATAGCTACTTCCTCTGGCAATCTTTTTGAATTCCTGTACATATTTGTCGCAGGTTCTCCCTCCTTGCTCAATTGTCCTTAGTTGCTCTATCTTTCTCTCCTCCTCCGATGTCTCCCCAAAGTTGTCTCTTATTTTTGCAAATAGTTGCTCCACTGATTCTATCTCTGACTCTCTCTTAGCCAACTCGTCCAACAGGTTATCCTTCCATGCCTCTGCTATTCCCCCCTGCATATATGACAATACCCAGGCCACCTGGGTTACTGCTGCTTCCTCTGTCATTTTCATCCTAATGTATAGGTGAGCTGCGTTAACAAACGCGCTCATCTCTTCCATCCTTCCACTAAAAACTTGAGGTCTTGCAACCTCCACTCTGCTCCCTTGCTGTTGGAGGAGCATGGTATTGACCTGCTGCTGCAGGGTTGTGATCATGGTAAGGAGTTGCTCCTCTCTGGTTTGGGGGAGAGGTAGGTGCTGAAGGGTGTTCCCCTTGTTGCTGTTATTGTTGGCGAGACATTGGTGATGGTGATGGTGATGTTGATGTTGATGTTTCCTCATAGGAGGATGAGCGGTCTTCTTCGTCTGTACTTATGGCTGACTACCAACTAAGAAAGGTGAAACAATACTATCCCTAAGAAGAGAACCTCTAAGCTAGGCGGGCCTTTAAGAGGTTTTCTGTTGTTCCCCTGCATAGACCAATCACAATGGATTGGTAGCATGGAGCTGATAGTGAAGAACTAATTATGAGCCCACTTGATATAGAGGTCAGGTCTCAGGCAGGAACACAAGCTTTGTCCAGGCCGTCTACCCACTGTCCCTAACTGACAGTGAAGTTCCCTTTACAGCTAGGGCCTGCTATCCAAGAGGCTTGAGAGCACTGTGCTCTCTAGCGAGGAAGGGTGTGGAGTAAGTGTGGTAGGGAAAATCACTTGCAGGGCCGGTATAAAGCCAACTGCGCCTTTAAGTGATTTTGAGCAGGGTTCAAGGTGAACAGTGCTCAGATATGGTATTGAGTTCTTATGTTATCAATGGACAGTGAATGTCCTTAGCAATCACCCTAGGTAGATATTCAAGAAGAACTCAATAGAGTTCTTTATTGGATTGCAGCCCTACTTATACTACTACTACAGTGGCTGTACCCTAGAGTCCCACAATTACATATTCTTTCCAGAATGTTCTATGATCACCTGACCTTGTCACATGATTTGACTTACTGAGTCCCCACCCTATTTATATCCTTACTCCATTGTATGTTTTGGGGTTTTGGATTAAGTGTTCAAATGCATGGGAAACCTTTTCCTGTTTGGGGCTCTCATAACACAAGAGTTATGCTCTCTGCTGTATCCTTTCTATTTTATCAAGAACTAGAATCTTCTCTAGTGCTAGCAACTGTCTAAGATCTCTTTTATTTCCCACTTTTTTCTTTATTAATAATAATTGGTGGTGGTGTCATGCTGGACAGCTCTTTTAGGCAAAATACATGATATTTGTCACAAGAACTATACTATAACCTAGCTTAAGAAGTGAATGTGACTTCTCTGATATAACTACTAGACATCTAGCCTTGGACTCATATATACCACTTGAGTAGCAGAATAGTGGCTGTAACCACCACTATACTAACCTCATAGGGCCTGTCCAGCTATTCTATATCAGACACAATCTAGAACTCTCCTCTAGAAGTGCTCTCAAGGGTAACTAGAACCTTAGAGAGACTAATTTCCCCTAGTAGAATAACATTATAACTTAGCAGCTGTTTTACTTAATAAATTAGGGCTTAGAGTTACTATCAGATCTTGGTGATCACTTTTGACTATAATTAGAAACATCAGAACAGTTCTCTCAAAGGCAATACCATTTGGATATCTAAAAGAGAGAGAATATCCAGAATTAAGGAGAAAGGTCAAGAATATCAAAGTATCACAAATGGCCACTTACTGATTTGTAAGTTAATGATTTGATAATCAAAAGGCTCAAAAAAGTGAAGTTTAGACAGTAGTAAAAGATATTGTTAAGTCTAAGATTTATTCTTAGACATATAGTTCTTAAATACATAATTGTGGTGGTCTGTGCACTAGAACAGCCTACTACATGATCACTATCTATTGTTCTACATATAGAAGTGCTATTGTTCTTGAAATAGAGATAACCTAACTATCTTAGAGCAGTCCTTTGTTCTATTCAAGAACAGATGATAATCTATAGATAAAGATCACTATTATGTGCAAATATTGAGGACCTTGTATTTCTATAGGATCTTATTTCCTTGGGTTCTATTTATGGCCAAAAGAAGTGCATTAAAGAGAGCTTTACAATAGTCATTGAAGTGAACAATTACATTAAGCAGTTCCTGAGATATCAGCAATTTAGTATCTGGTAACTTGGTAATTGCCAACTGATCTGCTGATAACTTGGTGAATACTGATTGTCTTGAGATATTTTTGGTACTGTTTGAAAGGTCTTTATAGGGGCTTTTAGTAGCCATTTAGATTGTTGAAACCGGTTAAGTATTCCTAAAGTTATGGTCTAAATGAAGTTTGTGACAAAACTATACTGAACAGCCAGTAGGAAAATTAATGCCAAATTTAATTCCAGAAAAACCTTGGGCATATATTTCAGCAGATTTTATCACTAAGCTACCACTAGCACAAGGATATGACTCAATTTTAGTGGTAGTTGATAGATTAACAAAAATGGTATATTTTATTCCTATTATAGAAAAAACATCAGCAGAAGGACTAGCTAGGTTGTTTAGAGACAATATGTAGAAATTATATAGGTTGTCTGAAAGTATAATTTCAGACAAAGGACCTCAGTTTGTGGCAGGAATAATACAGAAGTTGAACAGGATGTTGGAGATTAAAAGTAAATTGTCAATGGTATTCTACCCTCAAACAGATAGACAAACAGAAAGGATTAACCAGGAACTAGAGCAGTACTTAAGAATGTTTATTGACCATAGGCAGGAACAGTGGCCAGATTGGTTAGAAACAGCAGAGTTTATCTACAACAATAAAGCACACTCAAGTACTAAAATGTCACCTTTCAAGGCAAATTATGGACAAGATCCCAGAATAGGATTTGAGACAAGAAGAAAGGGAAAATATGAGAGAACAAAGAAATTTGTGATGAATATAAAGAAAATTCAGAAAAAGGCAAAAGTAGCACTAGGAAAAGTATAAGAAGAAATAAAAAAGTATACAAATAAAAAAAAGAGCAGAAGTTGATGAGTATAAAGTAGAAGACTTAGTGATGCTAAGTACTAAGAATCTGAAATATTAGATAGTTGGAAGGAGGACAGAAAAGTTAACAGAGAGGTTTGTAGAGTCTTACAAGATAAAGAAACTTGTATTGTTGAATGCAGTAGAATTAAAACTATCTAGTATAGTAAAATTACATTCAGTAGTTAATGTTAGTAGAATATAAAAATACTCAGAACAAGTAGAGGGACAGAGAAAGGAGCAACCAGCTCCAGTTATAATTGAGAAAAAGAAAGAGTGGGAAGTGGAGAAAATCCTAAATAAGTGGTGGATATGAGGAAAAGACAAGTACTTGGTACAATAGAAGGGATTCACAGCAGAATCAGATACTTGGAAAGAAAGGGAAAATCTAGAGAATGCTAAAAAAACAATTGAAGAATATAAGAAGGAATACCAATAAGATATGAAAAATATAAGATGGTAAAAGAAAGAAGAAAAAACATTTAGAAGAGAAGAGTTACCAGGACAATTTACAGTAAAGAAGTTATTTGGATAAACAGATAAACAGTATGATTGTCATATACTGGAAAATTTGGTATATTTTTTTCATTCTATTATTATAATTTATCTCCTATAGGAGTATTGTATTTCAGACTAGGAGTATTATATTTCAGACTGGCTCTCTCCTACTCCAGTTATAGTATATATATAGGATAGATATATGATAGTAATTTAGTTTGTAGATTAAAGTCCTAAAGTCTTAAAGTTACTTTCTCTTATAATACTCTCTACTATATAACTCCTTACTCCTGAATTTACCTCTTTTGGATGACATTCCACTACTCCAAAATAAATAACTACACACACAACAGAAGATTAAGGCACAGTGCACAAGCTAAGACCAAAGTTGTTCTACTTCTGTATTGTCATTGCATTCTCTCCAGACCAGCTGTAAAACCATAGGACTGAAAAGCAACATATATTATTTTATCTAGTAGTATGTTCTACTCTCTGACTCTACTCATTGCATCACTTTCCAGAACCCAGAATATGTACTCATAGTATATTCTAGTCTTTCCACACTACTATCCTCTTTCTACTGAACAATGATAAGAAATATTGGGAAAGACTGGAAAGAAATTGGAGACAATAGAAAGAAGAAAGAGCTAAAGAATAAAGAACAATGAAAACAATAAAGAAGAAAAAAGAAGAAATTAAGTGAGAAAATTTGGGATCCAGGGAGTAGACAGAGGAAAATAACAATGAGATAGAGAACACCTATGATCCCTACTACAAGTTGTAAAAGTCCTCAGGATAAGAAATCTTGAGAAAGGGGTGGTGTTATAACTTGGCAAAACAGCTAAGTTATTATTTATATTTATTTTATATTATATTTATATCTTCTTTTTATTTGGACTTACTACACAAGGAAGGAGTGTGGAAAAGTGTTATATGATAGGATGTTACAGTGTCATGTCACATGATGAGTGTGGGAGAATAGTGCACAGACCATATAGTAGTTGTATAAGTAGTGTACAGAATCAAATAGGAACTCTATTGAGTTTTTCTTGTTAACTCAGACTTGAAGTGTAATTAAGTCATTTTAGACCAAGTTACTACACCTGTGCTTCTTCTGTCTTATATTGTTATGGTAATGTCTATTTAACTATATAAGGACATTGTAGTATTATTGGTTAGTATCTATATAACTATGCACAGATTACCTGTTGTAGTATATATAACAGCTTGTATAAATAGATCTATCTTTACTCAAATATTACACTAGCTTCCAGAACCTTCTCCTAGCTTATTGAGTGACTGCCTCTGAGTATTTCTCTTATACCACCCTATACTGGTCTTTAACATTGATGGCTCTTCCAATAAAGCAAAACAGATATCAGAAGTAAATGTTATCCTCTACTACCAAAAGCATTCAAAATGAATGCTCCTAGCTGTTTCTAGCCTGGGGAAGCAAAAGTTGATCCTAGGCTATACCTAGCTCAAAGATCACAATTCTGAAGTTGATTGGAAAAAGAAAGAAGTCTGCATAATATAATACCTACCCTAATACAAAGGATACTACATTCTCTGGAGAGAGCAGACCTTGAGAAGAAGATAAAAGGTCCAAGCTATGCAACACTATTGGACCAGACCTCTCTCCCTTCTAGACAATGACAAGAAAGGACTCAAGATCCTATATAGAACCAATAGACAAGATTAGAAAGCTAGAGACCAGCTGTTTGTAAGAGGACTATACTAAGTTATACTCCTGACATACTAGTGGTAGTCCACCAGAGTGACCCTACACTAATTAAATAATAATTACATAATATTTAATTAGTTGCCTACTCCTATATTCCTGACCTTGATCCTTAGGACATTCTATAGCTAGAGGAACTTGTATATATAGTATAGAGTATCCTTTCAGGAACCTCATTCTATTCTCTAAGGATTCTTCTAGAAGATGAGTTGTAACATACTCCAGAGTGTATTTATATACTGATGTTTCTTCTGGAAGCTCTACTTTAGTCACTCTTATACTGTTCATTACTAGACTACTCTCTGAACCCTCCAAAAAAACAATATGAGCTTCTACCATCACTTCTCAATAGCTAGCAGAAGGAGCTCAATAGAGTGTAGAGGTGTAGGTAGCTTCTATGTCTTTGCTCTCTTATGCTAGAGGCTTTGAATCTATAGCTGCAAAAGATGACTTTGACATTGTACTGGAGCATTGTCATTAGAATTATACAATAGAGCTCCTCCCAGGTTCTGAGCCCAAATCCACTAGGGTTTACTTCCTCTTTCCAGTCAAGCAAAAGAAACTTGATACATTTCTAGAGAAGAACTTGCATACTAGATGGATTTGCCCATCTAGGTCATCTATAGTAGCTCTAGTATTCTTTATCAAAAAGAAGAATAGCTCTCTCCAGTTGGTACAAGACTATCAGTCCTTGAACTCCATAATGGTAAAGAACAAGTATTCCTTACCCTTGATCTTTGAACTCATAGCTTAACTTTGTGGAGCTAAATACTTCACTAAGCTAGACATCTATTGGGGTTTCAATAATATATGAATTAAGCCTGGAGACAAGTATAAAGCTATCTTCTATACTAACTATAGACTGTTCAAGCCTCTAATAATATTCTTTAGAATGACCAACAGTCTAGCTATCTTTCAAGCAATGATGAACAATATCTTCTAAGATCTCATTGTAGAAGAGATTATAGTAGTTTACCTAGACAACATCTTTATCTTCACTAGGACCATAGAAGAGTACGCTAAGGCCATCCAATAGATGTTAGAGATCCTAGTAGAATATAAGCTATGTCTACACCCCAAGAAGTGTGAGTTCTAGAAGAAGCAGATCAAATACTTAAGATTGGTAGTATCTAAGAATGAGATCTCTATAGACCTGGTCAAGATTATAGGAGTTTAAGAGTGGCTAATTCTGGAATTGTAGGCTGATATTCAAGTTTTTTTAGAGTTTGTTAACCTCTACAGGTGGTTCATACAGGACTTTTTAACCATAGCCTCTTTTTGTCCTTACTCAAGCTAACAAGGCTTAGGACTGAGGAGACAGCAAACAAACTATCTCTGAGGATCTTAAAACAGCTATAACAACTGCTCTAGTACTGGTCTCTCTATAGAACGTAGAACCTTCCAAATTGAGATAAACAGCTCAGACTTTGCTACCAGTATGGTTTTGTCCCAGCAGTCCACAGTGGACAGTAAGTAGAGGTCTATGGCTTTCTATAGCAAACCTCTATTCCTAGTGAAATGGAATTACAAGATCCATAACAAGGAGATGCTAGCTATTATATATGCCCTAGAGAAGTAGAGACATTTCCTAGAAGACACTATTCATCTGGTACAGATCTAGACAGACCACAAAAACTTGGAGTATTTCATGACTACGAAAAAGCTAAACTATAGGCAAATATGATAGTCTCTCTATTTGGCCCACTTTAACTTCACCTTCTACCACTATCTGGGACAATCTATAGGTAAGCCAGACACTCTCTTCCAGAGACCCAACTACAGTAACAGATTTTTAGACAACAAGAATATCATCTTGCTCTACTCCAAGGTTTTGGCCATTTAAGCTCTTGAAGGAGTGGAACTGGTTGTGGCTGAACATAGCATTTTAGCTGAGGTCCAGAAAGGGAATTGTACTGGAGATCTGGAAGAGCCAGTAGCTAAGATAGCCATCAAACTCCAATACTTCTCTATAAGGATAATATCAGACAGGAAGCTGGAGGTTATACTGGAAAGCTAGATAAAGGTCCCAGAAGCTAGAGTAATATTTGAGTAAAGGTAGATCTACTAATACAGGCTTCTATATATACTATAAGAGATAGTCTATGCATAGTCATGTGAGCTACAGTCTAATAATAGCACTTCCTAATTAGGGTAACTAGAATAGTTGATGGTATGTAGACAGAGAAGTAAGGGAGTAAATAGATATATATTATAAGATAAGATCCACTAGATAGATTATGAATTAGACACTTAGCTAAGCCTTATCCTAAGGTAACCATTGTCCCCTTATATTCTCCAGCAAGATAATGCACTCTTTGGAATGGTCAAACATTGACAGACTGTTCTGCTTTTGAGAAAAGATTTATGTTTCTTAGACTCTAAACCTATATAGAAAGATCATCACCCTATATTACAACACCAAAATTGCTGGACACCCCAGTCATTAGAAGATGTTAGAACTGGTATTCTGTAACTACTATGTCATAACTCAGCCAAATGGCTAAGTTATTATTTATTTTTATTTTTATTTTTATTTAATTAGAAAATCAATAAATACATGAGAGGGAATGACTTAAAAGAGATATGCAAGACTTTATAAATAAAAGTAAATATAGAAGGTATATAAGTAGTATACAGCAATTGAATAAGGACTCTATTAAGTTCTCCTTGTTAACTCAGACTAGAAGTAGTACTAAGGCATTACAGTCCAAGTTCTTATACTAGAACTCAATTCCCTCATTGGCATTGCTTATCATAAAGCCTTGCTAGCTTACTCTTTTATCTTCCTCAGTACCTAGATAACACAACTCAGAACTACCATAACATAGCTAGGCTCTAGACTTAAGGGGATTTGATAGTCAGTTAGGGACTATTGATGGAAGCATAGTACCAAGCTCAGATATTGTGTCTAAGACCTGATCTGTCAATTGAGTGGTATTGCCAGTAGACTACCTATACTTTTTCACTTTATAAACCTTGTGCTGAAGTCCTATTATGGACTATATACACAGAGGAGTAATGCTGTATTCTTAAGAAGGCATTTAGGTTAGAGATCCTTTTTTTGGGGTGATAGTATAACCATAGTATTAGAGCAGTAGTAAGTAAGGCAATAGGTATCTGTAGGGTCTTAGGCTGTGACAACTTAGGTCTACTCTTAGTTTGAGTTGACAAGGAGAACTTGATAGAGTTCTCATTTGATTATAGTATACTACTTATACATATCCTGTGTTTACTTCTATTTATG
>Ga0153939_1001130_pt1 | contig 10552 bp, 10 predicted proteins | sample TSNJ023MetaG_FD_104734 | JGI IMG/M metagenome (GOLD analysis project Ga0153939, IMG submission 104734) | Attine ant fungus gardens microbial communities from New Jersey, USA - TSNJ023 MetaG | ecosystem: Host-associated > Fungi > Mycelium > Unclassified | place: USA: New Jersey, Brendan T. Byrne... | reverse complement strand
CGGAGGACGAATTGCGACCTACGGTCGCATTGGGGCATGGCGCCCGCCTAGGACGACAACGCAGCCCTGTACAAAAAGACTGGTGGTAGACCTTAGAATTTAGTGTTGGGGGAGTACTAGCCTTTAAATGTGAACCAACACGCCCCAGTGTGTACAAAAAGGTCGTTTTATGGTAAGATGAACATATCGCGAGCGCGAAAACAGGGGCGTTCTATCCGCGCGATGCGGGATTGCCCTGGAACATGGAGATAATATAGTATGAAGCGCATTGTCTTAATTGTTGTGGCCGTGTCCGTTGTGCTCACAGGCTGCAAGGCCCGCCGGTCCCCGGAGATAGAAGACGTCCCGGTGGAGCCGGCTTTATCCCAGGACATCATCCAGCTCTCCTCCACGGAGAAGCAGACTCCGGCTACGCTGACCCTCACCGTGCCCGAGGGGTATACCCTGGCGCGCATCGGCATGAAGCTGGAGGAGATGGGAATCTGTACCGCCGGGGAGTTTATTATGGAGGCCCAGTCCGGTAATTTCAGCAGCTTTCCGCTTGTAGCGGCCCAGCAGCCCAATGAGAACCGCTGCTTTTCCCTGGAGGGATATCTCTACCCCGACACCTACCATATCTACGCCACCGACTCCGCCAACGCCATCATCGGCCGGATGCTGACCAATATGGAGGACAAAATTACCCCGGCGACGCGCGCCCTCATCGATGAGAGCGGCTATACCGTGGACGAGGTACTCACACTGGCCTCCATTATCGAAAAGGAATCCTTTGGCCAGCAATATATGCCGGGGGTGTCCTCGGTGCTCCACAACCGGCTGGACGCGGAGATGCGGCTGCAATGCGACGTAACCATCACGTATGTGGAGGGGGCCATCAAGCCGTTTATCACCGGGGATTTGAACCGGTACAACGAGTATTACAACACCTACAAGTGTGCCGCGCTGCCCGCCGGGCCTATATGCAACCCCAGTATGGCTGCTATTGAAGCGGCGCTCAGTCCGCCGGACACGCCCTACTTTTACTTTATCACCGACAACGGGAAAAACTACTACTACGCCGAGGACTGGAATGCTCATGTGGCAAACATACAGGTGGTGGAGGCATATAACGCGCAGCACGCCGCCTCCGAGGAAAACTGAATAAAATAGAGAGTGTGAATAGCTTGTTTCGAACCGTCAACGAAATACCCAATCCGGAGTACTTCAAAGAGGAGTACCCTCTATCCCCGGAGCTTGTGGCCATCAAACAGAACCGCGACAGGGAGCTGCGCGCCGTCATCACCGGCACAGACGCCCGGTTTTTGCTCATTGTCGGCCCCTGCTCCGCCGACAACGCCGACGCGGTATGCGAATATCTGGCCAAGCTGGCCGCTGTACAGGAAAAGGTAAAGGATACAATATTTATCGTGCCCCGGGTGTACACCAACAAGCCCCGCACCAACGGCCAGGGCTATAAGGGCATGCTGCACCAGCCCGACCCCAATTTCGCACCCAATATCAGCGAGGGAATCACCGCCATACGCAAGCTGCATCTGCGGGCCATCTCCGAATCCCACCTCACCGCTGCCGATGAAATGCTGTATCCGGAAAACTATGTGTTTATCGACGATCTCCTCAGCTACCACGCCATCGGGGCGCGCTCGGTGGAAAACCAGCAGCACCGCCTGACCACCAGCGGCGTGGACGCGCCCGTGGGTATGAAAAACCCCACCAGCGGCGATTTGACCATTCTATTCAACAGCATTGTGGCGGCCCAATGCGCCCATACGTTTTTGTACCGCCAGGAGGAGGTGGTCACCGACGGCAATCCGCTGGCTCATGCCATTTTGCGGGGCTCTGTCAACCGCCACGGCGAAAACCGGCCCAATTACCACTATGAATATTTGGTGAATACCCTGGAAATGTACAACCAATACCAGCTGAAGAACCCCGCCGTCATTGTGGATGTGAATCACGCAAATTCCAACAAGCAGTTTGGTGAGCAGCCCCGCATCGCCAAGGAGATCGTTCACAGCCGCAATTACAACAAGGATTTGCACCGCCTCATCAAAGGGCTTATGATTGAAAGCTATCTGGTGGCGGGGGCGCAGAAGGTGGGCGGCGGCGTCCACGGAAAGTCCATCACCGATCCCTGCCTCGGCTGGTCCGACACCCAGCGTTTGATTTACGAAATTGCCGAAAAACTGTAGGGACCCGGCGGCGACAGCAATTTCAAAAAATAGTGATGGAAAAATAAAAGAATTGACTATACTATGAGCCCTGTTTCAATCCCCCCAACGTCGCTGCCCGGCAGCCGGTGGGGGTTTTCTGTTTACTGGTTTTCTTCCCCCTTTTCCGACATGGACGAGGTGGTACACTGTACTTTGGCCTGTGGCCATGTGGGATTCTATAAATCCTGTACAAAATAATAATATTGTTACTTTGCTGTGGAATTGTTTGAAAACACTGTAACATATGTCGAATAATCTAAAAAAAACAATTGCCTTTTTGTGTTAAATCTTAAATTTCTCTTGTCAAAACGCTGAAAAATTGGTAGAATAAGTTAAAGTGATACTATGGAGACACCAGTTTTCTTATCCGCGCGTGTGCGAGGGGCAAGGAATGCGTGTTCCCGCAATAATGGAGGGTTTGAAATGGCAATTAGCAAACAGATGATGCAGCAGCTTGTGACCTTCCAGAACGGCACAAACCCCAGGGCGTATCAGCTTTTGGGGGCGCACAAGGCAAAAAAGGCGGACAGGGAGGGCTTTGTGCTGCGCACCTGGGCGCCCAATGCCCGCACGATTTCCGTGGTGGGGGATTTCAACGGCTGGGACCGCCGGAAAACCCCCATGCGCAAGTACGCGGATTTTGGCGTTTGGGAGGTGTTTGTTCCGGGTCTGCAGGAGTACGATACATACAAATACAGCATTGAGGGTATCACGGGGAAGATCACGCTGAAAAGCGATCCCTTTGCCTTCCATTGCGAGACGCCCCCCAAAACGGCTTCCAAGCTCAAGGATATCGGCGGCTTCAAATGGGCCGACAAGCGATGGCTGAACCGGCGGGCCGCGCAAAATCCTTACCAGAGCCCCATGAATATATACGAAATGCACATCGGATCCTGGCGGCGCTACCCCGACGGCCACTATTTTGATTACGACAAATGCGCCGACGAGCTCATCCCCTATCTGAAGGATATGGGCTACACCCACGTGGAGGTCATGCCGGTTACCGAATACCCCTTCAAGGGCTCTTGGGGCTACCAGGTGACGGGGTACTTCGCGCCCACCTCCCGCTACGGCACGCCCCAGCAGTTCCAGAGCTTTGTAAACAAGTGCCACAAGGCGGGGATCGGGGTGATTATGGACTGGGTGCCCGCCCACTTCCCCAAGGATGAGCACGGACTCTACGAGTACGACGGCACCATATGCTTTGAATACGCCGATGCGCAAAAGCGGGAACACCTGGGCTGGGGAACCAGGATCTTCGACTTCGGCAAGGGAGAGGTGCAGTCCTTTCTCATTTCCTCCGCCATGTTCTGGGTGGAGGAATACCACATTGACGGCATTCGCCTGGACGCGGTGGAGGCCATGCTGTATCTGGATTATGAGCGGGAATTTGGCCAGTGGACTCCCAACGCCAACGGGGGCCGCGAAAACCTGGAGGCCGCCGAGATGATCCGCTGCCTGAACAAAATGGTGCTCACCGAACACCCCGACGTGCTCATGTTCGCCGAGGAATCCACTTCCTGGCCGCTGGTGACCAAGCCGCCCCAGGTGGGCGGGCTGGGCTTCAACTTTAAGTGGAATATGGGCTGGATGAACGACATCCTCAGCTACACCGAGCTGGACCCCATCTATCGCGCCTACAACCACGACAAGCTCACCTTCAGCATGTTTTATGCCTTTAGCGAGAATTTTGTCCTGCCCATATCCCACGACGAGGTGGTCCACGGGAAGAAGTCGCTGCTGAACAAAATGCCCGGTGAATACGAGGAAAAATTTGCGGGTATGCGGGTGTTCCTGGGCTACATGATGAGCCACCCGGGCAAGAAGCTGCTGTTTATGGGCAGTGAATTCGGGCAGTTTATCGAGTGGGATTTCGACAAGGAGCTGGATTGGCTCCTGCTGGATTACGACAGCCACCGGCAGATGCAGCAATATGTAAAAACCCTCAACCACTTTTACCTGGATAACCCGGCCCTGTGGCAGGTGGACGACTCCTGGGACGGGTTTAAGTGGATAGTGGCAGACGACAACACCCAGAACACGGTTGTGTTCCGCCGCATAGACGAAAAGGAAAACGAACTGGTGGTGGTGTGTAATTTTGCGGCGGCGCACTACGGGAATTACCGCTTTGGTGTGCCCGCGGCCCAAAGCTATACCCTGGTACTCTCCTCCGACGACCCCGCCTATGGCGGAACAGGGCCTGCGCGGACAGAGGACATTCCGGTGGAGGAGGTGCCCTCCCACGGCCTGGAGCAATCCGTTGCCCTCAGCATTCCGCCGCTGGCCTGCCTGATTTTAAAGCCAAACCGTCTTCGCAAGGTGAAGCGGCAAAAGCTCACAGAGGTAAAGCGCAAAACGTCCGGTTGATTTCTATACTTAGCTTTCGGTGGCTGTTTGCACGCAATGGAAGGATGATTGGTATGACAAACAAAAAGAAATGGCTGGCCATGATACTGGCCGGCGGCCAAGGCAGCAGGCTGTACTCCCTGACACAAAAGCTCGCCAAGCCCGCAGTTCCCTTTGGTGGAAAATACCGCATTATTGACTTTCCGCTGAGCAACTGCGTCAATTCCGGCATCGACACGGTGGGTGTGCTCACACAGTACCAGCCCCTGGTGCTCAACGAGTACATCGGCAACGGCCAGCCCTGGGATTTGGACAGGGTCCACGGCGGCGTGTTTGTGTTGCCCCCCTACCAAAAGAGCTCCGGCTCCGACTGGTACACCGGCACCGCAAACGCCATCCATCAGAACATGCACTTTATCGAGCGCTACGACCCGGATTATGTGCTCATTCTCTCCGGGGACCACATCTACAAAATGGATTACGAGAAAATGCTTGTCTTCCACCAGGAGAAGGAGGCCGACTGCACCATCTCGGTACTGGAGGTGAGTCTGGAGGAGGCCTCCCGCTTTGGCATTATGAATACCCAGCCGGACGGCCGCATCTACGAGTTTGAGGAAAAGCCCCCCCAACCCAAAAGCCGCCTGGCCTCCATGGGCATCTACATTTTCAACACCAGCACCCTGCGGGAGTATCTTCGCCGGGACGCCGAGACCCCCGGCTCCTCCAGGGACTTTGGCAAGGACATCATCCCCGATCTGCTGCACAACGACCAGCGGCTCTTCGCCTACAATTTTTCCGGATACTGGAAGGATGTGGGCACCATCGACAGCCTGTGGGAGGCCAACATGGATCTGCTGGACCCCAATATCCCCACCGAGCTTCTCTCCCCCAACTGGAAGATTTTCGCCCGCAACCCCGTGCGTCCGCCCCAGTACATCGCCAAAACCGCCCATGTGCAGAATTCCGTCATCACCGAGGGCTGCGAGGTCCACGGCGTCATTGATTTTTCGGTGCTGTTTTCCAACGTACTCATTGAGGAGGGCGCCGTGGTGCGGGACAGCATCATCATGCCCGGCAGTGTGGTGCGCCGCGGGGCCGTGGTGCAATACGCCATTGTGGCCGAGGATTGTGAAATCGGTCCGGGCGCGCAGGTGGGCAGCCGCCCCGAGGACACCGAGGACAAAGCCAACTGGGGCGTCAGCGTGGTGGCCGGCGGCGTCACCGTGGGGCAGGGGGTCGTGGTACCCGCCAAGAGCATGGTAAACCACAGCTTGCCCGGCACAGAGGAGGAGATAGTTTGAAAGTAAACTTTCAAACAACCGGTTTTGCGCCTTTTCGGCTCACGCCGAAATATTGCTAACGCAATACCGGCACAATTCCCGAAGAGAGGAATGGTTATTTAATGAACGACGTATTGGGCATTATTTTTTCCAACGTACACGACAGCGTTATCGGCGAGCTCACCGCCCACCGGTGCATGGGATCCATTCCCGTGGCCGGGCGGTACCGGCTTATAGACTTCGCGTTGTCCAGCTTTGTGAATTCGGGCATCCAGGACGTGGGTGTCATCACCAAGAGCAATTTTCAGTCCCTCATGGATCACCTGGGCACCGGCAGGGAGTGGGATCTCTCCCGCAAGCGGGGCGGGCTTGTGATACTTCCCCCTTATGGCCGCGCGGAGACCGGCGTTTACCGTGGCCGTGTGGAGGCGCTCCAGGGCATCATGCAATATATCAAAAAGGGCAGCCAGCCCTATGTGCTGGCCTGTGACTGCGATTTTGTGGCCAATATTGACTACACCGGGTTTATTAAGGATCATATGGCGAGCGGCGCGGACATCACCGTGATGTACAAATCCATGGACGTCTCCAGGCTCAACGACCAGGATCTCAGCGTCTTTGCCGTCAATGAGCGGGACCAGGTCTGCGATATGCTCATCAATCCCCATGTCACCGGGGTGCAGAATGTATATATGAACACGTTCATCATGTCCACAAGCCTGTTGGAGCGGGTGGTGGGAGACTGCTACAGCCGCAACCAATTCTCCTTCGACAAGGATGTCCTCCAGTCGGGGCTGCGCCGCATGCACATTGTTGGGCGGGAGTTTACGGGCTACTACGACCGCTACGCCACGCTGCAGGGGTATTTTGCCAACAACATGTCCATGCTCAAAGCCGAGACCCGGGCGGAGCTGTTCCCCAAGGAGAGCCCCATCTACACAAAAATACGGGATGAATCGCCGGTTCGCTACGGACTGGACGCCCAGGCGCACGATTCCTTTATCGCCGACGGCTGCATCATAGAGGGGCTGGTGGAAAACTCCATCCTCTTCCGGGGGGTGACGGTGTCCAAGGGGGCTTCCATCCGCAACTGTATCCTCATGCAGGGCACCGCCGTGGGGGCGGGCGCCAGGCTGGATTACGTCATCGCCGACAAAAACGTAACCGTGCGGGACACGCGGACGCTTATGGGCTTCCACACGTATCCCGTGTTTATATCAAAGGGCTCGGTTGTGTGAGCACCGAACCAACCTGGAAGGGAATGGGCCGCTATAGCAATATACCGGCACATATTCCCAAGGCAACGCATGTTGCCTATAGAAAGGAATGGTCATTGCTATGAAAATATTGTTTGTTGCCAGTGAAGCGGTTCCCTTTGTCACCTCGGGAGGGTTGGCCGATGTGGCCGGCGCTCTGAGCAAGGCCATCCGCCACCGTGGTCACGCCTGTCGGGTCGTGCTCCCGCTGTACGGGAGCATCAGCGGGGAGGCCCGCCAGCAAATGCGTTTTGTCACCAGCTTTAACGTATCGCTGAGCTGGCGAAACCAGTACTGCGGCATTTTTGAGGCCACGGTGGACGGTGTCAAGTATTATTTTATCGACAACGAGTACTACTATCAGCGGGAGGGGCTCTACGGCTTTTACGACGACGCCGAGCGCTTCGCCTTCTTTTCCAAGGCGGTGCTGGAGATGCTCCAGCGCATTGAGTTTGACCCCGACATCATCCACTGCAACGACTGGCAAACCGCCATGATCCCCGTGTATCTAAATGTGTTCTACCGGCATATGGAAAAGCTGCGCAACGTCAAAACCGTGTTTTCCATCCACAACATCCAGTACCAGGGTACCTATGATTTGCAGATTGCCTACGATGTGCTGGGCCTGCCGGTACCGGCGGCAGGTATGGTGGAATTCAACGGAGACGTCAACCTGATGAAGGGCGCCATTGAGCAGTGCGACGCGCTGACCACCGTGAGCCCCACCTACGCCAGGGAGATTTTGGATCCGTGGTATGCCCACGGCCTGGACGCGCTGTTGCAGGAGAAGCAGCACAAGCTCACCGGTATTCTCAACGGCATCGACTACCAGATCTACGACCCGCAAAACGACCCCCATCTCACCCAGAATTATTCCGCCGCGGATATCTCCGGCAAGGCCTCCAACAAAAAGGATTTGCAGATGCTGGCGGGCCTTGCTCCCGACAAAAAAACCATGGTCATCGGCATGGTGACCCGCATGGTGGGCCACAAGGGCCTGGATTTGGTGCGGTACGCCTTCCACCGCATCATGGAGCAAAACGTGCAGTTTGTGATGTTGGGCTCCGGGGAGTGGGAATACGAGCAATTCTTCCGCAAAATGGCGGAGGATTACCCCCGCCGCGTATCGGTTACCCTGGGGTTTGACCCACAGCTGGCCCGGCGGATTTACAGCGGAGCGGATGTATTTCTCATGCCCAGCAGGAGCGAGCCCTGCGGGTTGGCCCAGATGATTGCACTGCGCTACGGCACCATCCCTATTGTGCGTTCCACAGGGGGACTGGCCGATACCATCAGGGATATGGGCGGCGAAAACGGCAACGGATACACCTTTCTCACCTTCAACGGGGACGACATGCTCTACGCCATCACCCGCGCCCTGGAGGGCTTTTGGGACAAGGACTTCTGGAACGGCGCGGTGGTCCGGGTCATGGGCAGCGACTTCAGCTGGGGCAATTCGGCCGGCCAGTACATAACGCTGTACAAAGGCCTGTTGGAACAGGCCCCCCGGGAGTTGATTGAATACCCCGACGAGCCCAAAAAGAAGGGGCGCAAAAAAAGCGCCAAACCAACAAAGGATGAAAAGGTAAAAAAGGCGCCCAAGGCGCCCAAGGAACCAAAAGCCCCCAAGGCAACAAAGGCATCCAAGGCAGCACAGGAAACACCGGAGGCGCCGGTGAGCAAAGAAGCCGCGCCCCAATAGCCCGTTGAAACAACGCCAGGATTTGGACTACGCCAATCCAAATTTAAAAACAGCCAAAATGTCTGCGAAAAAAGCTTATATATGGGCTTTTGCGCAGATATTTTGGCTATATTTTTATTCTATTGAGTTCTATTTCTCGTTGGCCGTGCGGTTGTTGTCCGAGGTTGTGTTTTGCAGGCCGTATTTCCTGCGGGCGCTTTCGTCCTGTGGGTTGTGGTCAATGTGCTTGGATTTGAATTTGCCGTCGGACTTTTTGTTGTGTTTCGTGTTTTTCATTTTATTTTCACCACTCATTTTACCACTCCTACATTATGTGTTGTTGAGATTCCTGCCGCTCAATCTCATAACCCAGGGATTCCAGCTTTTTGACAAGCTGCTCCGTTTTGACGCCGGAGTTGTCAAAATCCACGGCAAGGCTGTTTTTTTGCGGGTTGACGCTCACGGAAACAACACCGTGGAAGGTATCCAATTCCCGTTTGAGCTCCTTGGTATCGTGCTTGCCGGTAATATCCTTTAGCTGAAAATAGGCGCTTTCTTTGGACATTTTATTCACCTCATTTGAAGTGTTTCCCATTCGGGGCGCAATATTCGTAATGCGTAATACTAAACACCAATCACCGGGCACCCTGAACAATAGCAAAGGGGCATTTCGCGCTGCGAAATGCCCTTCGTTCTATTTGGCCTTTTTATTTCCTGTTTTTGCCTTTCCCTGGAGCTCCGGCACCGGCGCCACATCGTTTTTGGGCAGATGCGTTTTTTTGTTGCTCTCGGTGCCGTGGGGCTCCTTGGGGTCGGGCCGTCTCATTCCTGCCTTCGCCATTGTTTCACCATCCTTATGCAAAGTTTCAATAGTTATTGTCTGCAATCAAAGGGTTTTTACTCCATCATCAGAAAAAAACGTCCCGCAAGTACTTGAACGGCAAAACAATGTTTATAATATAAACCACCATACAAGGCATGCAATTGCAGTTCCCACGATACAGAGGATAGTGTCATTCATTGTGTCCACCAACCCGGCAGGCTGAACAGCCGATTCGGACACATGGTTATTGGAAGCGTTTACCTTCTGCCATCTCTGATTGTCCATGTGAAATATGCAATCAAAAATGTATTCCAGAACTTCCCACACTACGTGCAGTGAAATAGAAAATGTGAAGCTGAAGAATAGGATATAAAGGCTGCTCAAATTCTCTGCTTTCCTTGAAACCGCAACACCAAAGCTAACAAGGGCAATGCCGGACAGAGCATGAATCAACCTGTCCCACCATGCGTATTTATCGTAAAACTTGAGCGCGCTTCCGAGATATATTGTCATAAATATAATTGCGATATATAAAACGCCGCCGAACAAATCTAACCGGATAGCAAAGACCTTGTCCAGGAACCAAAGCAGAAATGTTAATATAAATACCGCGCCTGTCGATATGAGCAATTTAAAGTCACGCTTATAGATATGATAAATTGATAAAACGATTAAAACTGTCCTAAGTGAATGAATACATATGCTCAAAAAATTCAGTATTATCACCTGCTTTCTTTCAATGATATTTTGCCGCGGTTTCTTCAAGATATGTCTTTATTTTTAAAGAAAGCAGCGCAGGTGTTGTCATACTAAACACTGATTAAAAAGTGATAATAAATTGCAAGGATATTTTTCGACCAGCTAGGAAGACGACGCAGGCGGGCTGTCGCCCGGCAAGGAGGATGACAACGCTGGGCGGAAAATAGACCGCAAGTTATGTCGCTTTTTAGTCAGTG
>Ga0153939_1001124_pt1 | contig 10589 bp, 9 predicted proteins | sample TSNJ023MetaG_FD_104734 | JGI IMG/M metagenome (GOLD analysis project Ga0153939, IMG submission 104734) | Attine ant fungus gardens microbial communities from New Jersey, USA - TSNJ023 MetaG | ecosystem: Host-associated > Fungi > Mycelium > Unclassified | place: USA: New Jersey, Brendan T. Byrne... | reverse complement strand
GGGCCTTTACGATAGAATGCAACTAGCGAAAGGGTAGAACATATGCTGCTGAAGTCATTGGAACTGCAGGGCTTTAAAACATTTCCCGACAAGACGAAGCTCTCTTTTGAGCAGGGCGTGACCTCCGTTGTGGGGCCGAACGGAAGCGGGAAGAGCAATATCAGCGACGCCATGCGCTGGGTACTGGGCGAACAGTCGGTGAGGACATTGCGCTGCGGGAAAATGGAGGATGTCATCTTCAGCGGCACACCTCAACGGAAGGGCCAGGGCTACGCGGAGGTCACACTGAACATCGACAACAGCGACCGCAGGCTGGACTTTGAAAATGACGCGGTTGCCATCACCCGCCGTTATTACCGTTCGGGTGAAAGCGAGTATCTAATCAATAAAAGCACCGTACGCTTGAAGGATATCAACGAGCTGTTTATGGACACGGGCCTTGGCCGTGACGGCTATTCCATCATCGGCCAGGGAAAAATCGACAGCATTGTGGGGGCGAGAAGTGAGGATCGACGTGAAATTTTTGAAGAGGCGTCGGGAATTTCCCGCTACCGTTACCGCAAAATGGAAGCAGAGCGGCGGCTGAATCGCGCCGAGGAAAACCTGGTACGGCTTCGGGACATCTTTACCGAGCTGGAGGAGCGTGTGGGCCCCCTGCGTGAACAGGCGGAAAAGGCGGAAAAATTCATTGCGCTGGATGCGGAGAAGAAAAGCCTTGAAATCGGCATTTGGGTGGAGACGCTGAAACGAAGCGGAAACGTCCTGCGCGAGCACAAGGCGAAGATAGAAATCGCCCGGGTCCAGCAGGAGGAAATTGGCGAGAAAATCGTCACCGTCGGTGAGCAGGCGGAGCAAAGCACCAAACAGATGAATGAGCTGAACGCACTCATGGATTTTCAGCGTAATGAGGCATCCCGTTTTGATGAGCAGGCCGTGCGCACCGAAGGTGCGGTTTCCGTTAAAATGAACGATATCGCCCATAATGGGAAGAATATACAACGGATTCAGGCACAAATTGAAGCTGCGTCCTTATCGGAAAAAAGTTTTGACGAAGATATTGCAGGCAAGCGGGAGGAAATCGCTGCCAGGGAAGCGCAGATTCACCAGAACCTGAAACGGCTGGATGAATTTACGAGGCGGCTGGAAACCCTACGGCAGGGGACGGACGACGCCACAAGGCAAATTGAACTGGCCGCAGCCGCATCCGCGGAGCTTGCCGCGGCTCTTTCTAAGGAACAGGTGCGGCAGTCCTCCGCCCGGTCGTCCATCGCGGAAATTGAAAAGCGCAATGAGACGGTGGAAGAGGGCGTCCTGCGCCTCGGCGAACAGCTGGAAGCGCTGCGGCAGGAATCGGAAGAGCTGCAGGGCATGTTTGAGGACGCCGAGAATGCGGTGCGCACAAAGGAGAATGCCGTAAAGGGTTATGAAATGCGGCTCCAGTCCCGGCGAAAAAAGGCCCAGGAGGCAAAAAGTGAGGCGGACAAGCTGCAGCTGGACGCAAATGAACAGCGCCGCCGCGCAAAGCTGCTTTCCGATCTGGAGCGGAACTTTGAGGGCTTTCAGGGGAGTGTCAAGGCTGTGATGAAGCAAAGCGCACACGGCGTTCTGACAGGAGTCCACGGGCCGGTTACAAAGATTCTGAAGGTGCCGAAGGAATATGCCGTGGCGCTGGAAACGGCGCTGGGCGCGGCGATGCAAAATATTGTCGTTGAAACGGAAAACGACGCAAAGGCGGCCATTTCGTATTTGAAACAGAAGGATATCGGCAGGGCCACGTTTCTGCCGCGCGGCACCATCCGCGGAAATCTCGCGGACGTTTCGGAGGTGAAAGGCATGCCCGGCTTTGTCGGCCTTGCAGGCACACTGTGCGAATGTGAGGAACGGTTTTCCGGAGTCCGCGACTCCCTGCTGGGCCGCGTGTTGGTGGCCGAGGACCTGGACAGCGCGGTCAGCATCGCCAAAAAGGCGCGGTACCGCTTCCGCATCGTCAGCCTGGACGGCCAGGTGGTCAACGCGGGCGGTTCCCTTACCGGCGGCGCAAAGGCGCGGAATTCCGGACTGTTGAGCCGCGCGTCGGAAATTGAACGCGTGGGTAAAAACGCGGCGGCGCTGCAGGAAAAGGCCGAAAAGGCCGCCGCCGTATATAAGGAGAGATCAGAAGAGCTGAGCCTGACGGAAGCCGAGCTGGATACGTCCCGAAGCGAATTGTCGTCGTATAACGAAGAAAAAATAAAAATATTATCCCAGTGTGAGCGGGCGAAGCATGATATCGAGAGCTGTGAACGCGAACTGCAGACCCTGAAAACCGAGCGGGAAACCACCGCGCAGCGCCTGACGGAGCTGCAGGCGGCGGCGAAGGCCGCAAAAGACCGGATAGTACAGCTGGATGAGCAGGTCGCCGAGGCGGACAAAAAGGTTCAGACGCTGTCCTGCAGCCGGGAAGACCGGCTCATTCGCTGCAATGACATTACGGCCACCATTCAGGAAATCCGTATGGGCGAGTTTTCGGCCCAGAAGGACAAGGAAACACTGGAGCAGGCGATTGTAGAGCTGCAGCGGCGTAAGGAGGACAACACCGGAACCGTTGAAAGCCTGCAGGAGGAGATTGCACAGCTGGAAAAAATCAGCGAATCGCTGACACAGGAAATAAGCGGCTTGAAGGAACAGGCGGTCTGCTACCGGCAGCAGGGCGAGGAAAAACGGAACGAAACGCAGAAGTCCGCGGAGAAACGTACGCAGCTGGAAAAGGAAGCGGTCGATCTGCGCCGTAGGGAGCGCGAGCTTACGGCAAGCCGTGAAGCCGTGGCCCAGGAATACGCCAGGCTGCAGGAGAGAAGCGACAATTACCAGAGGGAATATGACGGTATAATATCCAAGTTATGGGAAGAATATGAATTAACACGCCGCGAAGCTGAAGAGATGAGTGTTCAGATTGACGACATGCAGAAGGCGCAGCGCAGACTTTCCGAGCTGAAAAGCAAGATCAAGGCCCTCGGCAGTGTCAATGTGGGCGCGGTTGTGGAATATCAGGAGGTTTCGGAGCGCTATGAATTCCTGAAGACGCAGATCGGGGATGTGGAGAAATCAAAGGCTGAGCTGATACGCCTCATCGGCGAACTGACAAAGCAAATGCGCGACCAGTTTGTGGAGCGTTTTGCCATTATCAATAAGAACTTTGCTTCGATCTTCCGTGAACTGTTCGGCAGCGGAAAAGCGGAGCTGAGCTTTTCCAATGAAGAGGATATCTTAAATTCCGGCATCGACATACAGGTGCAGCCTCCCGGTAAAATTATCACGCCCATCGAGTCGCTGTCAGGCGGGGAGAAGGCCCTTGTAGCCATCTCCATTTACTTTGCCATCATGCGCGTAAATCCCCCGCCCTTTTGTATGCTTGACGAGATTGAAGCGGCGCTGGACGACGTGAATGTGGGGCGCTTTGCCCAGTATCTGCGCCGTATGAGCGATCACTCGCAATTCATTGTCATCACGCACCGGCGCGGCACGATGGAGGGCTCGGATGTGTTGTACGGCGTTACGATGCAGGATGAGGGCATTTCCAAGCTGTTGGTGCTGAAAACGGAAGAAGAGGCGGACAAGCTGCAGGCCACCGGCGAAATGAGACCGGCGGTGCCTAGCAAAGATGGAGTGCAGTATGGGATTATTTGATAAGATAAAAGAAGGGCTGAAAAAGACCAGAGAGAGCGTCAGCGGACAGATTCAGTCGATGCTGAACTCTTTTACGAAAATAGACGAGGAGCTTTTTGAAGAGCTGGAAGAACTGCTGGTCATGGGCGATGTGGGCGTCAGTACCTCAGGCCATATCTGCGACAAGCTGCGTGAGCGCATCAAGCAGAAAGGGATTATCGACCCTGCGGTCATCATGGATGAACTGCAGGTGATTGTGGCGGACATGCTGTCGGGAGACGATGCACTGCATCTTGAAACCCATCCGTCGGTGATTCTCGTCATTGGCGTAAACGGCGTCGGCAAGACCACCAGCATCGGCAAGATTGCGGCCCGTTTGAAATCTGAAGGGAAATCGGTGATTTTGGGCGCTGCGGACACCTTCCGCGCCGCGGCTATTGAGCAATTGGAAATTTGGGCTGACCGCGCGGGTGTGCCCATCGTCAGCCGTCCCGAGGGCTCGGACCCCGCGTCGGTGGTATTTGATACGATTGCTCAGGCGCGCGCTAAAAAGTGCGACGTCATTATCTGCGACACGGCGGGAAGGCTGCACAACAAAAAGAACCTCATGGAAGAGCTCAGCAAAATCTCCCGTATTATCGAGCGTGAGCTGCCGGGCTGCGATAAGGAAATCCTGCTGGTGCTGGACGCCGCCACGGGTCAGAACGCCGTAAACCAGGCGCGGGAATTCCAGAATGCCGCGGGTATTACGGGTATTGTGCTCACGAAGCTGGATGGGACGGCGAAGGGCGGAGTTGTGCTGCCAATCAAGGAGGACTTGGGTTTGCCCGTAAAGTTTATCGGTGTCGGCGAGCAGGTGGACGACCTGCAGCCCTTTGACGCGAGGGATTTCGCAAAGGCGCTGTTTGACAGGGAAAAAGAGGATGACAGTTCCGTTTATTCGGCGGACGAAGAAGGGAAGTCAAGTTGAAGCTGATCATTGCGACTCATAATGAACATAAAATTAAAGAATTTCGGCGCATGCTGGAGCCGCTCCAGATTGAGATCGTGACCGCCGCTCTAACAGAGGCGGACGAAACCGGAAAAACCTTTATGGAAAATGCCTTTATCAAGGCCGAAAGCGCCATGCGGGAGACGGGACTGCCCGCCGTGGCCGACGACTCGGGTATCTGCGTGGATGCATTGGGGGGAGCTCCGGGTATTTACTCCGCCCGCTACGGCACACCGGATCTGGACGACGAGGGGCGGTTGCGGCTGCTTCTCCATGAAATGCGGGAGGTGCCGGACGGCAGGCGGCAGGCGCATTTTGCCTGCGCCATTTGTGCGGTGTTTCCAAACGGCGATACAGTGAAGGCGGAAGGGAAGTGTCAAGGCGTTATTGCCTATGAATCGATGGGGGACGGCGGTTTTGGCTATGACCCCATCTTCATGCAGGACGGACACTGCTTTGGGGAGCTCAGCGCGGCGGAAAAAGACAAACGCAGCCACCGCGGCACCGCACTGCGGCTGTTTGCGGAGAAACTGCGGGAATACATCAGAGGAAACGGAGAATATCATGTTGACAAGTAAACAGCGCGCATATCTGCGTTCGCTGGCAGTGAATATCGACACCATTTTGATGGTGGGAAAATCCGGTATGGGTCCGGAGCTGATCCGCCAAGCGGACGACGCCCTTACCAAGCGGGAACTGATCAAGGGCAAGGTGCTGACGGAGTCCGCGCCCGTAACGCCGCGGGAGGCGGCTGAAAGCATCGCAGCGGACACACACAGCGAGGTGGTTCAGGTGATTGGAGCCAAATTCACGCTATATCGCAAAAATCTGAAGGAACCGAAAATTATGCTGCCCAAAGCGGCAAAGGCAAAGAAATAGACGATGAATATAGGGATTTACGGCGGAACCTTCAACCCCATACACTGTGGGCACATCCATATTTTGAATGCGTTTATCGACATGCTGGAGCTGTCGCAAATCATTGTGATACCTACGGCGCAGCCGCCACATAAAACAGCGCAGCCATTGGCGCCGGGGGCAGACCGGCTTCGAATGTGTGAAATTGCGGCGGGGCAAATGAAAGCCGCTGACGTATTGGTATCCGACATGGAACTGCGGCGCGGTGGACGCAGCTATTCCTCCGACACACTGCGGGAGCTGCACGCGCAGTATCCCGAGGACTGTCTGCATTTTTTGATGGGCGAAGACATGTTTCTGACGGTGGAGAACTGGCATGAGGCTGAAACAGTGATGCGTTTGGCTGTTTTGTGCGCGTCACCGCGCAGTGCGGACGGATTTCATCGTCTTCGGGAGCACGCGGAGTTTTTGGAAACATGTTATGGCGCGCGTACCAGGATTGCGGATATTCCGTATATGCCGGTGAGCTCCACCGAAATCCGGAAAAAAATCGGCAGGGGTGAGGATGTCGCCTGGCTGCTTCCACTCGGCGTTCCGGCCTATATCAAAAAAAGAAAGCTTTATCAAGGCGGTTAAGGAGTTAGGATGCTGACAGTTACACAGTGCGAGCAGATCATCAAGTCTTTTTTAACGAAAGAACGGTTCTATCACAGCTGCTGCGTATCGAAGGAGGCCGGAGTTCTGGCGCGACGTTTTGGCGCGGACGCGGAAAAGGCGGAGATTGCCGGAATGCTGCACGACATCATGAAGGATACCGGCCCCAATAAACAGTTGAAAATCATGGAGCGCTTTGGTATAATACTGAGCAACATCGAAAAACAAAAGCCAAAGCTCTGGCATGCCATATCCGGCACCGTGTATATCGAGCATGAGTTGGGTGTTCAGGACCCCGATATTTTGTCTGCCGTACGCTGGCATACCACAGGCCGTAAGGATATGACGCTGCTTGACAAGGTGATTTTCATTGCGGACTTTAACTCTGCCGACCGTGATTATGACGGAGTGTGGGAAATGCGCCGGCTGGCCAAAACAAGCCTGGAGCGTACGATGATTGAAGGCATCGTCTTCACGGCAAACGAGCAGTTCGAGAAAAAGCTGCTGTTGGGTACAGACATGATTGACGCGTATAACGACGCGGTATGTGTCGTTTATGGAAATGAAACGGAAAGGTGATAATTACATGACACCACTTGATTTGGCTAAAAAGGCAGCGCTGCTGCTTGACGATAAAAAAGCAATGGACATTCGCGTGATTAAAATTGAGGAGATTTCAAGCCTTGCGGACTATTTTGTGCTGGTGACCGGCACAAGCAACACACATGTCCGCTCCCTTTCAGACGAGGTGGAAATGAAGCTGAAGGAGCAGGGTCTGTTGCCGATGGGCGTAGAGGGTTACCGTTCCAATTCCTGGATTCTGCTGGACTACACATCGGTGGTCATCCATATTTTTACGGCCGAGGGCCGGGAGTTTTACAATCTGGACAGGCTGTGGGCGGACGGCACACCCGTGGCGCTGAAACTGACACCGGACAGCTCGATTGACGGCATCCGGAACGATTGATGATTTTAAAGCCGCATCCCTGCGGCGGAAAGGCAAGTTATGGAGAAGTATGAGCATAAGAAAATAGAGCCAAAATGGCAGTTCGAGTGGGAGGAGAAAAAGATTTTTGAAGCCGAAGACCATTCGGATAAGCCGAAGTTCTATGCACTGGTGGAGTTCCCGTATCCGTCGGGGCAGGGCTTGCATGTAGGCCATCCGAGACCCTATACGGCATTGGATGTCGTGTCCCGCAAGCACAGGATGCAGGGCTTTAATGTGCTGTATCCCATGGGATGGGATTCCTTTGGACTGCCGGCTGAAAATTATGCCATCAAAAATCATGTCCATCCGGCGGAATTTACAAATCAGAACATTGAACGCTTTAAAAAGCAGATAAAAATACTTGGAATGTCTTTTGACTGGTCGCGGGAAATTGCAACAACAGATCCGGCCTTTTATAAATGGACCCAGTGGATTTTTATCCAAATGTTTAAAAGAGGTCTTGCGTATAAAAAAGAAATGAACGTCAACTGGTGTACCTCCTGCAAATGTGTGTTGGCAAATGAAGAGGTGGTAAACGGTGTGTGCGAACGATGCGGAAGCGAGGTCGTACATAAGGTGAAATCCCAGTGGATGCTGAAAATCACCGAGTACGCAGAACGCCTGATCAATGACTTGGACGATGTGAATTATCCCGAACGTGTTAAGACCCAGCAAAAGAACTGGATCGGTCGGTCCACAGGAGCCGATGTGAATTTCCAAACCAGTGAGGGGGATGTGCTCACTGTATATACTACAAGGCCCGATACACTTTACGGCGCGACATATATGGTGGTATCGCCAGAGCATCCCTATTTGGAGAGATGGGCGGATAAAATTGAAAATATGGACGAGGTGCGTGTCTATCAGGAGCAGGCGGCAAGAAAATCGGACTTTGAGCGAACCGAGGTGGCAAAGGATAAGACCGGTGTGCGCCTGCAGGGCGTTGCGGCTATCAATCCATTGACGGAAAAGGAGATTCCGATATTTATCTCTGACTATGTCCTCATATCTTATGGAACCGGCGCCATCATGGCGGTGCCGGGCCATGACACCAGGGACTGGGAATTCGCCAAGAAGTTCCGGCTGCCCATTGTTGAAGTGGTACTGGGCGGTGATGTAAGTGCTGCGGCCTTTACAGACTGTGAAACCGGAACAATGGTGAATTCCGGCATCATTGACGGGCTTTCTGTCGAGGATGCGAAGGTGAAAATCACCGCCTTTCTGGAAGAAAAGGGCATCGGCCACGCAAAAACCAACTACAAGCTTCGGGATTGGATTTTCTCACGCCAGCGCTATTGGGGCGAGCCCATTCCGATGGTGTACTGCGACGATTGCGGTTGGGTTCCGGTGTCAGAAGCCGACCTGCCGCTGGAGCTTCCGAATGTGGAGAGCTATGAGCCGTCAGAAAACGGGGAGTCCCCCCTTGCCAATATGAACGAATGGATCCGCACCAAATGCCCCTGCTGTAGCGGCAAAGCCCGGCGCGAAACCGACACGATGCCGCAGTGGGCGGGTTCGTCCTGGTATTTCCTGCGGTATCTGGATCCGCAAAACGACAACGCGCTGGCGTCGGAAAAGTCGCTTCGGTACTGGCTGCCGATCGACTGGTATGACGGCGGAATGGAACACACAACACTGCATTTGCTTTATAGCCGTTTCTGGTATAAGTTCCTTTATGACATCGGTATCGTGCCGACAAAGGAACCCTATCAAAAACGCACAAGCCACGGTTTCATTCTCGGTGAAAACAGTGAGAAGATGAGTAAATCCCGCGGGAATGTGGTTAATCCCGATGATATCGTAAGAGAATACGGAGCCGACACCATGCGGCTGTATGAGATGTTTATCGGCGATTTTGAGAAAGATGCTCCGTGGAATACCACAGGTGTCAAAGGCTGCCGGCGTTTTACAGACCGCTATTGGGCGTTGCAGAAAATTCTCAGCACAGAAAAGGGGATTCGTCCCGATATGGAGACTGTGTTTCATCGAACCATCAAAAAGGTCGGCGAGGATATTGAAAGCCTGAAGTTTAACACGGCCATCGCCGCTCTGATGAGCCTGATCAACGATATTTACGCCAAGGGCTCCGTCACAAAGGATGAGCTCAGTGTCTTTACCATACTGCTCAGCGTATTTGCGCCGCATGTCGCTGAAGAGGTTTGGAGCCTATGCACTCTGGGAAAAGGTATGGTCGCCGAACAGTCCTGGCCGGTATACGATGAGGCCAAATGCCTAAGCGCAACAGTGGAAATCGCTCTGCAGGTAAGCGGCAAGGTGCGCGCGAGAATCGAAATACCGGCAAATGCAACACAGGAAGAAGCCATCGCCCTTGCCAGAAAGAACGAGCGGATCGCCGCCGAAATCGAAAGCAAAACCGTTGTCAAGCAGTTTTATGTACCGGGACGTCTGGTGAACATTGTAGTGAGATAGAGCGCAACATAAAAATGTAAGCGGCAGGGCACAGCCCTGCTGCTTTTACTGTCTGTTGGCTAACAAATCATTTGCTATAAATAATCTACGACAGATGCTGACCGCAAACGGTCATGGAATAGTTGATGGTGTAATATCCGGTGTGGTAATGGCAGCCGCAGGCGGGGCATCGGTGCCGGATACCGATGATTCGGCGATTTCCGACATCGTAGCCTCTGGCCCTGACTTACTTTCGAAGAGATGGCATTGAAGCAGAGCATAGAGCAGCGTATCATAAATTGATTTTATGATATGCTGCTCTATGTGCAGGATAAATTTATTATGAGTTGAAATCATTGTCATTGTAGAGGTGATATCCAGGTCAGGATTGTCGTGATATGAACGCTTAATCAATCGCCACTCCACCGCCGCCGGTACCGTCCGGATTGACATATTGAAAGGTCTGATTTCCCTTTTCATCGAAACCTTCCCGAATGACTGCGCCCGACTGAACGCCACTGTCTTTTTTCAGGTCCGCCGATGTTTTGGGATCTAACTGCTTTTCACCGCTTTGCTTCACATCACTTTGAGAAGAGGATGAAGAAACAATGTTGCTAGTCGAGGGAAGATCCCCGGTTTCCTTATCGGCGTTACATGCGGTAAAAATTGTCATAATTGATGCCGCTATCAAAATACCTACGGCGAGTACTTTTATCAGTTTCATTTTCATCCCTCTTTCTTTTGATGTACACAGTGTAGCACACGAAAAAGTGAATGAAAATAGGAAAACAGCAGCTTTAAGATATGGAAAAAAGCTTTGTAAGACCTCCGTAAACAGCAGTCAAAAATCCGTAAGAATGTTTATTTTTTCTTTATATGTATGGCAAAAAGAATCAGTATGGCGGTAAAAACACTGATCGACGAAAAAAAGATGATAAATGCGGGCACCCACGAAATAGCAGTCATCAAATCCCCCCCTTACAGTCTATGCAGAATAGGGGGAGGGGTACGTCAGGTTTTGAGAAGAATTTTTTTTATGCCATC
>Ga0153939_1001110_pt1 | contig 10654 bp, 7 predicted proteins | sample TSNJ023MetaG_FD_104734 | JGI IMG/M metagenome (GOLD analysis project Ga0153939, IMG submission 104734) | Attine ant fungus gardens microbial communities from New Jersey, USA - TSNJ023 MetaG | ecosystem: Host-associated > Fungi > Mycelium > Unclassified | place: USA: New Jersey, Brendan T. Byrne... | reverse complement strand
TGACAGCCGGATCGGTTTTGTCCATGAGAAAAAGAGACATTGATGTTTTAAAGCCTGTCTAAACAAAGGAGTTTATCGATGGAAAATGTAATCGAAGTAAAAAGCGCAAGTAAGCGTTTTAAAGAAACAGCGGCGCTTGATGATGTCTCTCTATCTTTCAGAAAAGGTGAAATATACGGGGTTGTCGGGCGTAACGGCTCCGGCAAAACAGTTTTGTTCAAATGCATCTGCGGCCTGATGTACCCCGACAGCGGTGTGGTAATTGTAAACGGTAAACGTGTGGGAAAAGATGTGGACATGCCCGGGGATCTTGGCTGTATCATTGAAGCGCCCGGGTTCTTACCCAACTACAGCGGACTGAAAAATTTGAAATTCCTCGCGGAGATTAACAGGAAAGTGGACACTGCGGTGCTGAGAGAAACACTGCAGACTGTCGGCCTGGACCCCGGCAGTAAAAAGCATGTGGGGAAATACTCCCTTGGTATGAGGCAGCGCCTGGGGATTGCACAGGCTATTATGGAAGACCCGGATATTCTGATACTGGACGAGCCGATGAACGGCCTTGATAATGATGGGGTTCAGGATATTCGTGAATTGCTGCTGAAGCTGCGCGATAAGGGAAAGACCATTCTTTTGGCGAGTCACAGCAAGGAAGATATCGAAATACTCTGTGATACGGTTTACGAAATGGATCATGGAAAAGTGATTTCAAAGCGGAAAAGGGATGGCACAGGTATCAATGTGACGAATTTACAGGCTCCTGAATTTTTCGAATGACTAATTTTCACGATTTATTCAAAAATATAATTTATAACCGAGGCGCTTGAACATGCTTGAATATCCTTTTCGCTCAGTTTGAACCATTCAGCGAAACGCTGCTGCGTATGAATATCAAGGGAATCCATATTCGCGCGCATGGAAAGATTGCGCCCCGACTTGTATTTGCGCATTTCAAACATAACCTCTTTCAGCTTTTCGCCAAACCGGATCAGCTCATTGTTTATATGAGAGGGCTTTACCCAATGCGTTAAATGAATGGAATCCTCCTTTTCATGTTGCCGGAAATACTCCTGATAAATATGCTCTGTAATATGCGGCACATAGATAGAGTACAGCTTTAGAATATTAAGCAGAGCGTAGTATAAAGCATATTGTCCGCTCTTTCTTTCTTCGTTACCATGAATATCCGGTTCGTAAAGACGCTCTTTGATAATCTCAATATAGTTATCACAAAAATCTTTCCAAAAAAGATCGTCAATTTCATGCTTTGCGGAACCGACTTCGTATTCATATAGTAACTGTGCGGCGTTTGCTGTGGCTTCATTCACCCGCTCTATCATCCATTTATCAACAGGTAATAGATTTGGCATTTGCGATAGATTGAAATCTTGCAAATGTGATATGACAAATTTTGAAGCGTTCCAGAGTTTTGTTATAAACCGTTTTGGAATGGCAAGCTCATCCGGTGAGAAAAAAGTGTCGGTTCCAAGCCGCGCCCCCGCCGTCCAATAACGCAGCACATCTGCGGAATGAGTGGCGATTAAATATTTGGGGTCAAGTTTGTCGTTGCTTTTAGACTTGCTGATTTTCTCGCCTTTTTTGGCAAGGATAAAACCACATATCATTAAGTCTTTCCAAGGTATATCGCCGGCATGGTACAAACTACGGACGATAGTATAAAAAGTCCAGGTGCGAATGATTTCGTGCGCGTGGGTACGCATACTCATAGGGGCGAGTTTCAAGCCAAGCCGCTCATTGATCTGCGGCGTTACGCTCGAAGTCGCCCATGTATCGAAAACTGCGCTTTCGGGAAGAAAATCTGTACTACTGCACTCGCAAGCGCCGTCATATTTTATTTCGAGCGGATTCACGGGTAGTTGCTCCGGTGTCGCAAAGGCGGGCTTGCCACACTCCTTGCAATACCAGACAGGAAACGGAACACCGAAATAACGCTGGCGGGAAATGCACCAGTCCCATTTGAGATTTTCAACCCAAGCGATATAGCGGTTTTTCATATTGGCGGGATACCAATTGATCTCGTCAGCCGCTTTTAAAAATCTTTCTCGTTCACTCAAGATATCAATGTACCATTGTTGTGATAGAATTATTTCGATTGGTTTACCGCAACGCTCGTGTATTCCGACTGTGTGCGTGATTGTTTCGGATTTAAGCAATAATCTATGCTCATCAAGCAAGCGGATAATTTCCTTTTGAGCGGCATTAACATACAAGCCGCCGATATATGGAACATCATCTGCAATCTTTCCGTTAGGCAGAATAATTTTTCGGTATGGAAGATGATATTCGGCATACCATTGCGCATCGGTGCTGTCCCCAAAAGTGCAGCACATAACAACGCCTGTTCCTTTCTCGATTCCGACTTTCTCATCGGTTAATATGGGGACTTCATAATTGTATAATGGCACAGCCGCCGACTTCCCAACATATTGCTGATAACGCTCGTCATTGGGATTTACGAAGATACAAACGCAGCCGTAAAGTAATTCGGGGCGAGTAGTAGCTATTTCAAGCGGATATCCGTTAACGAAAAATGGAATGTAGTGAAAAGTGCTATCGATATCAGACGTATCGAGTTCAGCCTGTGCTATTGATGTTTGACATTCAGTACACCATAAAACAGGTGATTCTTTCGTATATGCCTTTCCCATATTTATAAGGTCTAAAAACAATTCTTGCGAGATTTTTCGGACTTCGGGGCTAATGGTTTGGTATTCCGTTTCCCAATCTACCGAAAATCCGAGGGATTTCCAAAACGCTTTAAACTCATTTTCGTATTTTTCAGTGGCCCTTTGGCATTTTATAATAAATTCACTGCGCGGCAGGGTATTGGCACGGATTTTTTCTTCGCGTTCAACAAGACGCTCTGTTGGCAATCCATTGTCGTCAAAGCCAAAAGGATAAAATACATTCTGGCCTTGCATACGGCGAAAACGGGCAATCATTTCCGCTTGCGTATAGGAAAATAAATGCCCGATGTGCAAACTGCCGCTGACGGTCGGCGGCGGCGTGTCGATTGAATACATATCACCTTCCGCGTCCTTGTTAAAACGGAAAAATTGCTCCCGCTCCCAAAACTCCTGCATTTGCTTTTCGATTTGCGTAAAATCGTATCGCTTTTCCATAATGAACCCTCCGAATTATAGTTTAACCGAATACAATAAAAAGTCCCAAGCAGTAAAAAGCTACTGCTTGGGACGAACATTTATTGTCCGTGGTACCACCCAAATTCAGAGAATAATTCTCTGCACTCTGACGGTGCGGGATAGCTGCTTGCTATCCGATACCGCTTTCCTTATGACGGTGGAAATTCCGTTGAAGCCTAATCAGATATTTCTATCCGTTCGGTTCACAGCTCAGAGGCTACCTTCCAGACTTCCCTCATGGGAGCTTACACCAACCGCTCCCTCTCTTGGCTTTGGAAAGAATGTACTCCTCCTCGTCAATGCCTTTATTGTATTCAACTTGGCACATGATATCATAACCCACAGGAAATTTCAAGTGAAAGATTTCATCGGTTTTGCTCATGCCAATATAATTTACAGGTGTAACAAAGGGCTTGACAAACCGGAAAACCGCCGATATAATATAACATACAGAAGAATACCAGATAAACTGTGACGGGAACAAGATGACAGTGCGGGCCTTAAGAGAGCCGGTGTGTGGTGCGAACCGGTGCGAAGGCTGTTATGGATAGCTCATCCCTGAGTTTTGCGGCTGAACAAAGTAAGCCGTGACGGTTTTGCTCCGTTATCGGCAGAGCCTTGCTGGAGGCTTTGAGGGTATGTGCGTAAGCATATACTGAAAAACGGGTGGTACCGCGAAAATGGTTTTTTTGCCCCGGATGCATGAAAATGCATCCGGGATTTTTTTATTTTCAGGAGGAAACAGAAATGAAAACAGGCTATCAAAAATACATCCGGTTTCAGCCGATCCATATGCCGGACCGAACATGGCCGGATAAGGTCATCGAAAAGGCGCCCGTCTGGTGCAGCGTCGACCTCAGGGACGGCAACCAGGCGCTGGTAAACCCCATGAACCTCGACGAAAAGCTGCTGTTCTTTCAAACGCTTATCGATATCGGCATCAAGGAGATTGAGGTGGGTTTTCCGTCGGCTTCGGAAACGGAGTATGAAATTCTGCGCACACTCATCGAAAAGGATCTGATTCCGGACGATGTGACCATACAGGTGTTGGTGCAGGCGCGGGAGCATTTGATTCGCCGAACCTTTGAGGGGATCCGCGGCGCGAAGAACGTCATCGTGCATTTCTATAATTCTACCTCCACGCTGCAGCGCAAGGTTGTGTTCGGCACCGACATGCAGGGCGTTATTGACATTGCGGTGAACGGTGCAAAGCTCATCAAAACACTGACAGATGAAATGACCGCAAACGAAAGCATCAACATCCGCTATGAGTATTCACCGGAGAGCTTTTCCGGCACCGAGCCGGACAACGCCGTTTGGGTCTGTGACCGTGTGCTGGAGGAGCTGGGGGCGTCTGCTGAAAACAAGGTGATCCTCAATCTGCCAAACACTGTGGAGATGAGCACGCCCAACACCTACGCCGACCAGATCGAATACTTCTGCCGCCATTTGAAGCACCGGGACAGCGCGGTCATCAGCATCCATCCGCACAACGACCGCGGCACCGCTACCGCCGCCACGGAGCTTGCCATGATGGCGGGGGCCGAACGCGTGGAGGGTACGATTTTCGGCAACGGTGAGCGCACAGGCAACTGTGACATCATGAACATCGCCATGAACATGTATTCCCAGGGCGTGGACCCGGAGCTGGATTTTTCCGACATGAACTACATCAAGGACGTTTATGAGCAGTGTACCGGCATGAAGGTTCACGAGCGTCACCCCTATGCGGGCGAGCTGGTCTTCACGGCCTTTTCCGGCTCCCATCAGGATGCCATCAACAAAGGCACCGCTTACATGGAAAAACAGGGCGGTGACTTCTGGGAGGTGCCCTATCTGCCCATCGACCCGGCGGACGTGGGCAGGCAGTACGAGCCGATCATCCGCATCAACAGCCAATCCGGAAAGGGCGGCGCAGCATTTGTCATGCACCAGAGTTTTGGCTTTGAGCTGCCCAAGTGGATGCACGCCGAGTTCGGCTCCGTGGTGAAGGCGGCCTGCGATAAAGCGGGACGGGAAATCACTTCCGGCGAGGTGTTTGAGCTGTTCAAGCAGGAATATATTGAGGTGAAGGATCCTTGTCATCTGGGCAAATACAAGCTCCATGAAGAGCGCGGCGAAGGGGATGAAATCTTCGTGGATTTCGACGGCACCATCGAGTGCGCCGGGAAAACTACAAGGATCAGCGGTAAGGGCAACGGCCCCATCGACGCATTTTTCAGCGCACTGCACACGGTGGGCTTTGAAAACTATGACTTCCTCTCCTACAGCGAGCATGCCATTTCCGGCGGCTCCGACTCCAAAGCCGTGTCCTATATCCGGCTGCGTCATAAGAAGAAGGAGATCTACGGTGTGGGCATTGACAGCAACATCAGCGTCGCGTCCATCAAGGGGATTCTATCCGCCATCAACCGGCAGAGGCGCAGGGGCTTGAAAAAGGAGGCGTAACGGTGATCCATGATACATTTGATCCTGACCGCGGTGCGGTGATCAACCCCAGCGCGGCCACAATAGCACAGGATTTTGGGGAAGTGCCGGAAATCTGTATCGGCGTGTTTTCCGACGCCATCGTTCATCGCTTTGCGCGTGAATTTGCCGGTGAAAAGGTTGGCGCGTTCCGCTCCGTCACAGGGGATCGCGATTATTTCCGGGTGAATTTGTTCGGAACAGAGGTTTTTCTGTTTGTACCTATTGTCGGTGCGCCTGCGGCTGCGGGCATGATGGAAGAAATCATAGCGGCCGGCTGTAAATACTTTGTGTTCCTGGGCTGCTGCGGCGTACTGCGGCATGACATTGCGGACGGGCATATCATTGTTCCGACGGCGGCCATCCGCGATGAGGGGCTGTCGTATCATTACCTTCCCGCTGCTGAGGAAATCGCGCTGGATGAACGCAGCGTCAAGGCCATGCGGGAGGCGATGGAAACCCTGCAGTTGCCCTATGTGGAGGCGAAGACCTGGACAAACGACGCGTTTTACCGAGAAACGCCAAAAAAGGTGGCGGCCATGCGGGAAAGAGGCTGTGCCTGTGTGGAGATGGAATGCTCAGCTCTTGCGGCTGTGGCGCGGTTTCGCGGTGTCCCCTTTGCGCAGTTTTTATGGTCGGCGGATAATTTGGACGCCCCCGAATGGGAAAAACGCGGCCTCAATACAAGAGGCGAGGGCAGTGCGGAGCTTTATATGCGCGCCGCTGTGGAGACGGCGAAGAATCTGAGGAAATTTTATCCGTAATTTATCATAAATGTGAGGTTTTACAGTGTATAACATAACAGTACTGAAGGGCGACGGCATTGGACCGGAAATCACGGAACAGGCGGTGGCAGTTTTACAGGCCGCGGCAAAAAAGTATGGTTTTACCGTCAGGGCGCAGGAGGCACTCATCGGAGGCGCCGCCTATGACACATCCGGCACGCCGCTGCCGGATGAGACAGTGGAGCGCTGCATGCAGGCGGACGCCGTGCTGCTGGGAGCGGTAGGCGGCCCGAAATGGGATGGCCTTGAAGGCGAAAAACGTCCGGAGGCAGGCCTTCTTGGCATCCGTAAAGCGATGGGGCTTTACGCCAATCTTCGCCCGGTGTCAATCTTTCCGGCTTTAAAAGACGCTTCGCCGCTGAAACCGGAAATCATCGGAGATGGGCTTGACATCATGATCGTCCGCGAGCTCACCGGCGGCATTTATTTTGGTGAACGCGGAACATCGCAAGAAAACGGCGTGACGTCGGCATACGATACAGAGAGGTATTCGGAGGAAGAAATCAAGCGCATTGCCGTCATGGCATTTGAAATGGCGGGAAAACGCGAAAAACGGCTTTGCAGTGTGGATAAGGCCAATGTACTGGATTCCTCCCGGCTTTGGCGCCGGACGGTGACAAAGGTGGCGGAAAGCTATCCGGATATCAAGCTTTCCCATATGTATGTGGATAACTGTGCGATGCAGCTGGTTAGAAAGCCGGGCCAGTTTGATGTGATTGTGACCAGCAACATGTTTGGCGATATCCTGTCCGATGAAGCGTCGATGATCAGCGGGTCCATCGGTATGCTGCCCTCCGCAAGCCTTGGAGCGCAAAGGGGACTATATGAGCCGATTCACGGCTCGGCGCCGGATATTGCGGGAAAAAATGCGGCAAATCCCCTTGCTGCGATTTTATCTGTCGCCATGATGCTGCGCTACACCCTGAATGAACCCGACGCGGCCCGGTCCATTGAGGATGCAGTGGGAAAGGCCCTGGAACAGGCCGCAACGGCGGACCTCGAAATTCAGAAAAACACGGTCAGACGGGTCGGCTGCCGTGAAATGGGCGAACTGGTGCGAAATTTACTTTAATCTGTGTAAAAGAGGAACCTCTGTTTATAAAAGCTGTGGGAGCGGTCCAAATCAGACCGCTCCCACAGCTTTATTATATATGGCGGAGAATTTTTATTGTATATTCTCATTTAGCCATGCACAGTCTTCAGCAATGCATTTGTCATGCTCATCATAGAAGCCTTCGCGCTCCACAACCCAGAAAGCTTCAAAGTCCTGCTCGTCCAGCGCATTTTTAATTTCCTTCCAATCGATGTTGGACTCGGGAGCGCCCATTTTGCACTGTACGTTAAAGCGGTCCGCGCCTGCCTTCATCTGCGTTTCGAAGCCGTCCAGAATTTTCTGACGCTCCTCAATGGGCAGGGATTTTACATTGGCAAAGGCCGCGGCGGGATTCTCCTGATCACCGTGGCGGGAGGCCGGTTTGCCTCCGGGGCCGACAACCTTGCTGTTCTCTTTGACATGGATGGACAGAATACGGTTTTTATATTTACGGATAAAGTTCGGCGGATACATGCCGCCGTTCATGGCCCAGCCGCAGTCCAGCTGTGCAAAGCATTTGCTGCTGTTGTCCAGTACATGCTCCAGCAGGCATTTACCCTCGTCAAAATAGAACTCCTGGCTATGGTTGTGGTAGCCCACCTTGATGCCATAGGGCTCGGCCATTTCCGCCATTTCATCCAGCTGTTTCGCAACTTCAAGAGCCTCCGCCTTATTGCTGAAGGGGGTGCTGGCCCAAATCACGGCCTTACCGCCGATGGCCGCCATTTTCTTCACAATGTCCTCGGTGGGCTCCGAATGGACGGAGGTTACCTCAAGGCCGGTTTCCTCCAGCCATTTTTTGATGTCTTCCACGTCGTTGTCCAAATCCACCGGCAGCAGTTCAACACGGCTAAAGCCCAGGGCTTTAATGGTTTTAAATTTCTCGAGAAGTGTTGGGCCAAGACCGAGATAACTGGCGATGCCGCCAAAGGAATAAGTACCAATTCCGACTTTCATAAAAAACCTCCAGTAATTAGTTGTATTTTAGATATAACCACTAATGCTTATTATAGTCCACTCAAAGGAAAAAGTCAATTAATGGCAGAATTCGTTTTTCAACGCCACATGAAAAGCAGTCACAGCTGAGGATGAAAATAGGGTGCGAAGGCAGATGATAGCTGATAGAATAGGAGAAGCAGGTGAAGTCCGGCGCACCTTTGGAGGAAAAGAGAACCCCGATTTTCAACGTGGACGAGTCACCCAAGAGAACAGCAGAATGTGGCACTGTTGAAGAACAGAGAGCACGAGTAGCAAAGTTCGGATACCACCCGGGTGAATCCAAGCCTGCACTTAAAAATGGAGGTGTCTTGAATGAAAGATCTGCTTGATTGCGTAATGGGATTTGATGTACACCGTGATACGATTGTGGCTTGTCTGCTGCGTGGAGAGCTCGACAAGACACCAGAGATGGAAATTCGGACATTTGGGACGCTAATCCCCCAGATGCATGAACTGAAGGCGTGGGTTTTAGAGACTCAGTGCCACTACATCGCTATGGAAAGTACCGGGATTTACTGGCAAGCCATCTATGAAATACTGGAGGAGTGTTTTGACGGTGATATACATTTGCTTGTAGTGAATGCCCGTCATATGAAGAATGTGCCTGGCAAGAAGACGGACATGAAAGATTCTGAATGGATAGCCACTTTACTGCGGGCGGGTCTTTTACAAGGAAGTTTTATCCCCGAAAAACCATTCCGCGAGTTGAGGCATCTGACGCGGTATCGCAAGAATGTCATCAGTGATGTGCGTACCCAGAAGAATCGGATTGACAAATTTCTGCAAAGCGTAGGGTTCCGTCTGTCTGGATTCCTCTCTGATATCTTCGGGGCTTCAGGTCGAAATATCATGAAGCATCTTTCTGTACATGGCAGCATCACAATGGAAGTACTGGATAAATGCCTGAAAACAAAAACCCGGCATAAGATCAACGAAATTATGGTTTCGGTTAATGGTACCCTCTCCAACCATCAGTGTGCGTGCATGCGAATGATGCTCACCTATCTGGATCAAATTGAACTTCATAGGAAATCCATTGAAGCCGCTATTGACAGTGAACTTCAAAATCATGCACAAGCATTGTCTCTGTTGTGCAGCATCCCTGGGGTGGATGTGATATCCGGTTCTGCTATCATTGCTGAAATCAGCAGTAATATGAGCAGCTTTCCGACATCTGAACATATCTGTTCGTGGGCAGGTTTATGTCCTGGCAACAATGAAAGCGCCGGAAAGCGAAAGAGTGTTCACATCACCAAAGGAAATGTTTATCTAAAGAGTATGCTTTGTGAGGTAGCCTGGGTCATTGCGGGTAAGCGTAGTACCTATCTTGCAAATTGGTATTGGCGCATTAAGCAAAAAAAGGGAGCAAAGCGTGCTACGGTTGCACTGGCCAGGAAAATCCTTGTTGTCATCTACACAATGCTGAAAACTGGGAGACCCTACGACGAAGATGCCTATAAAGAACGCCGCCTCCAATGTGAGCAAAAGAAAGCAAATCGTATGATCCATGAGCTCACAAAACTCGGATACCAGATTATCCCTGGAACGTAAAGCTTCATTTTACCCATTCATTTGCGACAGTTTCCACTGCCGCTGCTTTGCTGTGATTACTTTTTATGTGGCGTTGATAACGCTTATTGTCAAGGTGCGCGCTACGTAGTTTTATTTTCGTAGCAAAGTGTAAAGTAAATGTTTACATAAAGACCAGTGAAATGCCTCCCGTATGCAGTGTGCTTTCGGCAGCCTGGCGGACAGTGAGGGAAAATCAGCTTACCCGAAAGGCGGCAGCGATGAGACGGTATTCGTTTGGGTTCATCCCCACGGCCTGCTTAAATACCCGGTTAAAATAGTTTGGGTTGGGATAACCCACCTCTGCGGCGACAGCCTGTATTTTTTTTGTGCTGTGTTTCAGCAGATGCTTTGCAGCTTCCAAGCGGCGTTCGGTCAGCAGCACGGTAAAGGATTTATCTGTCTTCTCCTTGACGAGCCTGCTAAGATACGAGGAGTTGCGCCTTACCATGCGAGACACCTCCTCAAGACCGATTGCTTTATTGTAATTGTCATTGATGTACTGCAGTATGGTATCCACAAGGCAGTCGCCTTTTTTTACCTGCATATTTTGAACCGCATCACAGACGGCACAGATC
>Ga0153939_1001108_pt1 | contig 10673 bp, 9 predicted proteins | sample TSNJ023MetaG_FD_104734 | JGI IMG/M metagenome (GOLD analysis project Ga0153939, IMG submission 104734) | Attine ant fungus gardens microbial communities from New Jersey, USA - TSNJ023 MetaG | ecosystem: Host-associated > Fungi > Mycelium > Unclassified | place: USA: New Jersey, Brendan T. Byrne... | reverse complement strand
TGCCTCCGTTATCGCCTTAATTCGTGTGTTCAATATTATCCCTCCGGTTGTGAATGAATAATTCATTTATAGTATGTGCCACAAATAAGCGATTGTCAATAAAAAAATGCGGGAGCGTGGAAAGGGGGTCACGCTCCCGCACAGGCTAAAGGGGTTTCCGCGCTTACATCAGTTTCAAACATTTGATAGTAAGCCAATGCTGCCAACGGTTCAGCAAAAAGCCGTCCGGCTGGGATATGGTCTGATTATAAATCATCCCTTTGTTGACGGTAATAAGAGAAAAAACATAAACAAAAACCTCGAAACATGAGCTGCAAAGCTTCATAAATTCGAGGTTTTTCATTGATGTATTTCCCGGAGAACGTGCCACGAGTTTTGTTACAAAACAAGAAAATACGGTTCTCCTCCTCTTAAATTCTGTAGTCATCCTTGATAGCATCCATCAATCCATATTCCAGCAGAATTTGTTCAAGTCGTTCCTGTGTCATAGGCTTTGGAATAGCAAACATCGTGTTTTCGTCTATAGCTTTCGCAAGTTTACGGTACTCATTCGCCTGGCTGGAGTTCGGTTCGTATTCGATCACCGTTTTACGGTTGATTTCAGCGCGTTGAACTACATTGTCACGCGGAACAAAGTAAATTAGCTGCGTGCCCAATTCTGTAGAAAACGCTTTGAGCAGTTCTATCTCGCGGTCAACATTACGGCTGTTGCAGATGATGCCTCCCATGCGTACTCCACCCTTTTGTGCGTATTTAGCTATTCCTTTGGCAATGTTATTGGCGGCATACAGCGCCATCATCTCCCCGGAAGCTACAATATAAATCTCTTTCGCTTTGCCCTCACGTATTGGCATTGCAAACCCTCCGCACACCACATCGCCAAGTACATCGTAAAATACATAGTCTAAATCTTCTGTGTACGCGCCAAGCTGCTCCAGCAGACCGATTGAGGTAATAATACCTCTCCCGGCACAGCCGACGCCCGGCTCCGGCCCACCGGATTCCACGCATTTGATGCCGCCAAAGCCTTCCCTCATAATGTTTGAAAGCTCCACATCGTCCCCGTTTTCACGCAATGTGTCAAGCACGGTACGCTGCGCTAATGTCCCCAGCAACAATCGGGTAGAATCGGCTTTTGGGTCACAGCCCACTACCATAATTTTTTTCCCACTTTCTGCAAGTCCGGCTGTCAGATTCTGCGTAGTGGTAGATTTGCCAATGCCGCCTTTGCCATATATGGCAATTTGTCTTATTTCTTTACTCATAACAACAATCCTCCAAATTTATATAGTGTACTCCGGCTGTGGATTGGCACTGGCCAGATGAAGTTTCTCAAGAATATCCCGCCGAATGGAGAGGAACTCCGTACCTAATGATTAAGACAACGCTATTTTGAAAGCTCGTTCCAAATCCTCTATCAGATCGACGGAATCCTCTAACCCCGCTGAGATACGGATCAGGTTTTCCGGAATATTGGCAATCTCTTTTTCGTCCGCTTCCAGTTCGCCATGAGTAGTCTGTGGCGAATTAACAATGAGTGAACGGACATCTCCAATGTTGACATGATAATGGAACAACTCGACAGCGTTGAGGAACACTTCCCTCTGCGCATCTGTTCCTCTGAATCCAAACGAAAGGATACCGCCCGCGCCCTTCTTAAAATCGCGCTGATACAGGGCGTGATAAGGACTATCTTGGAGCGCCGGGTAACGCACCCATTCCACAGCATCGTGGAGGTTCAGATATTCAGCCAATGCCTGCGCGTTATGTACCTGCTTTGCAAGACGTTCCGACAGAGTTTCTAGTCCAATGATTGCCAAATATGAATCAAAGGGCGAGAGTGCCGCGCCAAAATAGTTCAGATAATTGAAACGGATACGTGCGGTAAAGGGTGCGTCGGGAAATACCTCCGGAAAACTGCGCTTGTTTCCGTCAATATCACGCAGGGTGTAGTGCTTTTCAGAAAACTGCGGGAATTTGTCTGTCTGCCAATTAAACTTGCCGCTTTCCAGCACCAATCCGGCTATCAGATTGCCGTGCCCACTCAGTCCTTTAGTAGCGGAATATATGACAATATCCGCGCCGTGAGCTATGGGATTATAGAGATAGGGTGTGGCAACCGTATTGTCCACAATCAGCGGGATACCGTGAGCGTGGGCGACTTCGGCGATAGCGTCTATATCCAGTAAAACCGTGTTGGGATTGCTGATGCTTTCGATATATATTGCTTTAGTTTCGGGCCGTATTTCATCCGCCAGCTTTTCGGGTTCTTCGATATGCTTGGCATAATCGAACCGGATTCCGAACTTCGGATAAATTTTCTTGAAGCTGTCGGCGCTGCCGCCGTAAAGATAAGGGGAGGTTAGAATCCGCCCGCCCCCTTCCGCCAGATTCAAGAGTGTATAACTGATGGCCGCCATGCCGGATGCCAGCGCAATCGCTCCTGCCGCGCCATCGAGCGTTTTGACGCGCTCCTCCAATACTGCGGTTGTCGGGTTGCCTACACGGGTGTAGAGAAAGCCCGCTTCACGCATGCCGAAAATATTGGCTGCATTTTCTACATCCCGAAAATCGTAGGACGTGGTTTGATAAATTGGCGGTGATACGGCGTAATTGTGATCTTTTGGCTCATATCCCGCCCGTACTTTTTGCGTATCAAATTGATACGCGGGAGATTTAGTTTCGTTTGCCATTTTAATGCTCCTCTCAAATTTTGGTTCTGATTACAGTCCGATATGCCATCCATGTCACACTCGCTACACATATAACATCACCACCCCTTATTGTTGTGATTTATATCAACCGTGTGAGAAAGTGTTTTCCAGTCTCACGTGGCGAATATATAATTGTTTGGACACATCCTCACCGCCGGGGATGCCGGCAGCGTCGGCACGGCACCTTTGACAATGACGAAATACATTGATGTATTGCTCCGCTTCGGCTCTCGTTTTACTGATAAGCTCGCAATCGGGAGCGGTGCAATGGGCAAGCTTGTGCTGTGGAATCAACGGGATGATGTTATATATTCTCGCGCCGCTTATCGATACAGCCTTTGCCACATCTTTTATGTGTCCTGCGTTGATTTCGGGAATCAGCACGGTATTGACCTTCACGGTCACGTCTGCTTCCGCGACTTTTTTGATGCCGGAAAGTTGATTTTCTATCAGAATCTCCGCCGCCTCCCGCCCCGTATACCGCTTGCCGTGATAAGTAATCCCCTCGCAAATTTGCGCCTGAATATCAGGGTCAACAGCGTTGACCGTGACCGTTAAGCTGTCTATCCCCACTTCGATGATTTCATCGGCGTATTGCGGCAGAAGCAGCCCATTGGTACTCATGCATTTGATTATGTTAGGAAATTCGCGTTTCACAAGCCGAAAAGTTTGCAGTGCGTAGGGCGTTACCAGCGTATCGCCGGGACCCGCTACGCCGGCTACAGTAATGTCAGGGCAGAGTGCGACTGCCTTACGCACTGTCTCCACCGCTTCTTCCGGCGTGATAATCGAACCGGTAACGCCGGGGCGATCATCAATATCATTCATATCCCGCTGACAAAAATTGCAGTTTATATTGCAACCGGGGCTGACCGGAAGATGAACCCTGCCTTTGTTTGATTTTGCGCCGGTCGAAAAACACGGATGCGCCAGCTTTAGCTCTTCAAATGTAATAGACATGTTTTCACCCCCATTCTTCCAATAGATTCTCTTCGATTAACTGTGTTATAATTTCTTCCACCTCGCCTGCGGCCTCGAATACCCGCTTTCCCTTGCCAATCATAAACGCTGCCGCGCTTTGGCCAATTTTACTGACGAATACCGCATCACAGTCGTCAAGCACCTCAAGCAGATGATTAAATCCGCCTTCACAATGTCCCTGACACTTTGCGGTGGTCTTGCGCATTTCAACAAACATACCCTTAGTGCTTATATCGTATATCTGCCAGTACCGCGCCGATCCGAAATGCTGGTCTACGCGAGAACCGTCAATGCTTGCAAACCCAATTCTGTATCCCATTCGTTCACCTCGCTTCTGCATTTTCGCCTATGTCGAAAACATTGCTATGCTCCGCTGACACTTCATCCGATGCCTATCTGTATGTGTCCAAGACTTGATGGTATATGTCTTCTATGACACGCAGGCCGCCCGTGAAACCAGCATAGTTGGTCGTCATAACCAAGCGATAGGGCGTAGGAACCGCCGCGGACAGGAAGTCATAATCTTTTTCACGCGCCAATTCCTTATCCCAGCCCGAGCCAATAATCAATCCTCGTCCACTGTGGCTCACTCCACGAATTATTTCTTGCGCTTTTCCTGCGTCCGGCTCAAAATAGAGTGGAATTTCGCGCTTATCGCTTGTGCCAGCCAAATCAGCGCGGATTGCCTCTTGGTATTTTTTAGGCGTACCGTCGGTAACAAACTGCTCTTTAGGCACTATTCCGACTTCGTGGAGCAGAAACTTCGAAAGAGCCACGACATAGCCCGCGTCATGCAAAATATGCGTGTGGTTGGGCAGGCCGTAACGGAACTCAAGCAGGAAGGTGGCAAGGTTATCAATTTCCTCGTAATACGCGTCCGTTCCATGCTTTATAAACGCCTTTGCTTTTGCTTCATCAATTTCCGCACCCTGCGTAAGCGCGAATTGGAGTGCTTGATTAAGGAACGCTTCCGTTTCATTGGCTCCAATAGGGATATGCGGGAACCATGTGTAGTCCTGACCGTATTTTTGTTTTAAGTGGTCGGCAATAGGTTTACCGTACCAAGGTGATACGAGTATATTAAAGCTTGCTCTGGGTATACACTGCCATTCCTTCACTCCGCCCGATTCCGGCCCGAACAGCACATTGGCTTTCAGTCCCAAGCCTGCGAGCAGACGCTTATACTCAAATAGGTTGCCTTTCCAGAACGGATCTTGGTACGGCAAGCTTGCCAATAGATTCACTGTGTTTTTATCAGCTTTTGGCTCATTTGCATCTTCAAACAGACTGACATATTGGTCGATAATTGCGTTTACGACAAGGCTGTGCGATTCAAAGTTGGTAGCCTTAAATCCCGCCGTCTCAACGGACACGATAGGCTTGCCTTCATCAGCGAACTCTTGCACAAGACTGTCCACATCATCACCCACAATCCCCGCCGTGCAGCCAGTCAGAACGACCTGCAATTCAGTGTCAAGCACCTTGTAGGTGTTCCGGATGATCTGCCGCAGTCTGTCAATGCCGCCGAATACGACTTCTTTTTCGGAAAAGTTAGTGCAGGGTGAAGTGCTGCCACCCGCATATCCTGTGCTGCGCTCGAAAAAACCTTGTATCATATCGCCGCAGCCGGGGCCGGAATGGAGTATGGGAACGGCTTTCGGGATAGCAACCACACTTTGTAGCGCGCCTATGGCGCAGGTATATCTACCTTGTTCGATGATTCCGCCTATTTGGTTCATTTACCGGCGCCTCCTTGCAGAAAATAATGCGGTTCTTGCTCAAGCCACCATTTGGTATAGGGGTTAACCGCGTGCTTTTCAAGATTTTTGACGAATTCGTTATTTTCAAGGGTTTCTAAAATCCGCCCGCCATAGCCTACTAAACCTTCATATCCCATACCGTAATGCTCATCGCCAATCAGCAGCGACGGTATTCCGAGCTTCGCGCCCCAGAGGGTCATGCCGCCATGGCGGGCAAGCAGTATATCAGGGCGTATTTTGTTAAGAGCGTTGACGAGTTCAAACTCCTGCTTATTACAGACATTAAAGTTCGGTACGTTGCCGTAATCGCCCACACGCTGGGCAAGCTGGTCGTTTTCGGCGCGCCCCGAATCATACAACGGGTCGTGGTGGAAAATCGCCGCGCCTGAAGCGGAAATCCCCAATTCGCCGAGTATATCAAGGAGTGCGTGACCATGCGCCGCTCCCGCTGTTACATAGGCTGTTTTACCGGTAAGTTTTTTGCGCAAAGCATCTATCTTCGGTAAAAATTCCGCTTTCTTTTCCGCGATGACATGTTCTGCGATTTCTTCTTTGCCGAGGGTTTTACCCAAAGCCCTGAACCATCTATCCGTCTGCGCAATTCCGTATGGGGGCGCGCTTGGTATCTCCGGCACGCCGAATTCCTGCTCCAGCACTGCACCGAGATAGCTGCCCAATGTGGAACACGCTTGAACGGTAGCGACTGCTTCACTGGAATATTTCAGCGAGTTAACGGTGGAATATGGAGTGATGTAATTGGGCGCTGCGCCGAATGGGGCGAACCAATCTTTGAACACATCACTGCCCCAAAAGTTGATGATATTGATTACATCCGCGCGGCGTTCGCGAGGTTTGGCAATCAGTTTACGGGCAATGCCGTGATACGCCGCGTCAAAGCCAGTAGTCCACACCTTGGAACGGAAGCCCTCGCAGAATATTGCAACGACAGGGATGCCGAGTTCTTCTTCCGCTTCGTCGCAAACACTTTCAACATCGTCGCCTATGATTCCCGCCGCGCAGGTCGTGAGGACGAAAATCGCGTTAGCGCCGGTACGCTCGCTTACCTCGCGAATAGAGTTTGCCAATTTGACATTACCGCCATAGACGGTATCCTTCTCTTGTAAATTCGTGGAGTAGATTTTTCGCTGCGTAGGGTTGTCAACACCTCTGAGCGGCGAGTTTACCCTGTATGTAAAGGCAAACTCGTGAAGGCAAGACGCGCACCCGACAGGCCCGTGGCTGATCACTGCGCCATCCTGAATCAATATTGTCATACAAGCTGCCTTCGATGTGGCACAGCCCAGACATTGCGAAAACGAGCGGTTTTTGTCCTTCAGTCCGCAAGCTGATGCCGATACAAGCTCCTCCGCGTTGCCTTGATAGCCGGTAATGGAATTGATTCGGATTTCCCTTATCTGCACTGCGGGTAGTGATAAATTAATTTTTGGCATTATTATTTCCTCCTATAGCGAGTTGTTTTAACGGTCTGTTGGTCCAGCGCGGAGGTTGTCTCGTCGCTTAACAACACGCTTGCTTATATATAATTCCTATAGTTTAAATATGAATTAAGCATAAATTCTTCGCGTATCAAATGGGTAAAACAAAATATTTACGTGTAGAGGTTTTTGCTGAAATATCTGTCGCCCCTATCCGGGAATACAGTGACTATCGAACATTCATGAACTTTATTAGTGAATTTCCGTACGGCCGCCATTGCCGCGCCAGAAGAACTACCCGCAAATATGCCCTCGTTTTTTGCCAGCAAACGCGTCTCGTGAAAAGCTTCGCTGTCATTAACCTTTATCACGTCATCAACAAGACTCATATCCATCGTATCAGCGATGAAGTCGTTTCCGATACCTTCAATGTCATAGTCGCCATGTTCGCCGCCGCCTATTGAGGAACCGATTGGGTCGGCCAAAATACCCTTTATATTCGGATTGCGTTTTTTGAGATAGCGCAATATTCCGGTGTAAGTTCCGCCGCTGCCCGCACCGGCAACGACATAATCGATACGTCCATCCATATCGCGCCAAATTTCAGGCCCTGTGGTTTCATAATGGGCGAGTGGGTTCGCCAGATTGCGAAACTGTTCAAGCGATACGGCGTTCGGTATCCTGCGGCACAGTTCCTCCGCTTTGCGCTCCGCGCCGAGCATTCCATCCTCTTGTGGCGTATTAATCACTTCCGCGCCCAAGGCTTTCAGTAAAGTCTGTTTCTCGGCAGAGAACTTCGTCGGTACGACCATAATCAGCCGATATCCCCGATTCAGTGCGGCAAAGGCAATACCTAGCCCCGTATTTCCAGCGGTGCCTTCTACGATTGTGCCCCCAGGAACAAGAAGGCCACGTTTCTCCGCATCATCAATCATATATTTACCGATTCTGTCTTTTACGCTTCCACCGGGGTTCCATAGTTCGAGCTTAGCGTAAACTTTCACGCTCTCGTTTAATCCGGAATGTTTAAGCCTCACAAGGGGTGTGTTGCCGATCAGTTCCTGCATATCATTATAAAGCATCACATTCGCGCCCTTTCAATCGCATAGAGAAAATCTGAGATGATATCCTCGGTGTTTTCAATCCCGACAGACAGACGAATAAGCGAATCCGTAATGCCGACTTTATCGCGTATTTCTTTCGGGACAGAGGCGTGAGTCATACTTGCCGGGTGGCAGACAAGGCTTTCCACTCCACCCAGACTCTCCGCGAGGGCAATAAGACGCAAATTATCGAAGAATTTGCGTATGTCATAACTATGCTCAAGCTCAAAACTAATCATAGCGCCACCGTTCTTCGCCTGCCTTGCCTGGATTTCATAACCCTGCGCGTTCGGTAATCCGGGGTAATAAATCTTTCTTATAGCCTCGTGCTTTTTTAGCAGCGATACGATTTTCTCAGCGCTTTCAACATGTCTATCCATGCGGACGGAGAGCGTTTTAATGCTGCGAATCAGCAAAAATGAATCAAACGGCTGCAAAATCCCGCCTACTGCATTTTGTATAAAGTGAATCTTATCGGCGAGCTCTTTCGTTTTTACGGCAACAAGCCCCGCGATCAGATCGCTATGTCCGCCCAGGTATTTTGTCGCCGAATGAACTACAACATCCGCGCCAAGTTCAAGAGGACGCTGCAGATATGGCGTCATAAACGTATTGTCAACAACAGTGATAGCATTATGACTTTTTGCGATTTCGGAAACCGCCGCTATATCCGTCACAGTAAGAAGCGGGTTGGCGGGTGATTCAATTATCACCGCTTTTACGTCAGGGGTAAAACTGCTCTCCACCGCTTGGAGGTCGGAAGTGTCTACAATGACGTAGGAAAGTCCGTACTGCTTGAAAATCTTATCAAGAATACGAAAAGTGCCTCCGTAGACATTACTTGATAGAATCACGCTATCGCCGGTTTGGAACAGATGTAGAACCGCGTCAATAGCCGCCATGCCGGAAGCAAACGCGAAGCCGTGATTGCCATGTTCCAATTCTGCAATAAGAGATTCCAGTGCGGCGCGGGTGGGGTTGCCGGTACGAGAATATTCCCAGCCGCTGCGAGTCCTCCCCAGACCATCCTGCTCATAAGTCGAAGTCTGATAAATAGGCGTGTTGACCGCGCCGGTTTGTCTATCGCCGTAAGTGCCACCATGAATCAAAGCGGATTCTATATGTTGATATATTCCCATAATAAATCTTCCTCGTCTTTCAAATTAAAAGAACAAAACGCGCTGCGCGCGTATTTGTTTTCCGTGATTAGTCTAGGAAATTGCTTCCTTGTGCGTTTCGCCGCGCTTCTGGGCGAAACGCTGGAATCAACGCAATTTCCTATGACATAATAAAAGCGTCTGGGTTTCGCGTTCCGAAGAACGCCGACGCCCAAACGCTTTCGAAAAACAGAATTTTTCCGTATTAACTTATACATTTCTCCCTTATCTCAATTTCCGGTGAAAAGCGTAGTGGAAAGATATCGCTCGCCGGTATCTGGCAGTAAAACAACGATGTTTTTGCCCTCGTATTCGGGTCGTAAGGCAATTTGTGCCGCCGCATACAGCGCGGCGCCGGAGGATATTCCTACAAGCAATCCTTCCAGTCGCGCAACATCGCGGGACGTCTCAAACGCTTCCTCGTTTTTAACCTGGATAATTTCATCCACAACGCTTTTATCAAACACATTTGGGACAAAACCCGCACCGATGCCCTGAATTTTGTGAGGGCCGGGGTTTCCGCCTGAAAGCACAGGTGAATCGGCAGGCTCCACAGCAATAATCTTTACACCCGGAATTTGTTCTTTTAGCACAGCACCAACGCCCGATATAGTTCCGCCGGTTCCTACGCCTCCAATAAATGCCGCTATATTTTTATCAGTATCCGCCAAAATTTCGAGCGCCGTAGTCTCGCGGTGTATTTTCGGGTTGACGGGGTTATTGAATTGCTGTGGGATAAAAGAGGACGGCAATTCAGCGGCTAGTTCCTCCGCTTTGCGAACAGAGCCTTTCATGCCTTCCGCGCCGGTTGTAAGTACCAACTCCGCGCCTAGAGCCGTGACCAAAGACCTGCGTTCAATACTCATAGTTTCGGGCATAACGAGAATAAGCTTATAGCCTTTCGCCGCAGCTACAAAAGCCAGACCAACACCGGTATTGCCACTTGTCGGCTCAATGATCGTCGTATCCTTCGTAATAAGACCTTTTTCCTCCGCGTCGGTTATCATCGCATAGGCGATTCTATCCTTCACGCTGCCGAGGGGATTGAAATACTCCAGCTTTGCGATAATGTTCGCTTTAACTTCTTTTTTATCGCCGTACTTGTTTAACTGCAGAAGCGGCGTCTTTCCGATTAAATCAGTAATACTCTGTGCTATACCAACCATGTGTATACCCCTCTCATTATTTTAATTCATATAATATTCATATGTTTTATATGTTATATTATATGCAAAAGATTTTGGGATGTCAATGAATTTTAAAAATTATTTTTTTAATACATATATATTTACTATGTTTTACCCGAATTAAAACCCTATTCTTATGTAAAAAACGCTCCTGCTTGAACAGTCGTCTTATGAAATCAGGGTCAGGTTACTATAAATTAAATGCTTGCTCCAAATCGCCTATAATATCGTCAATGTGTTCAGTACCTATAGAAAGCCGGATTGTGTTCGGTTTTATATCTTGCTCAGCCAGTTCATCCTCGGTAAGCTGTGAATGAGTTGTGCTTGCCGGATGA
>Ga0153939_1001106_pt1 | contig 10691 bp, 4 predicted proteins | sample TSNJ023MetaG_FD_104734 | JGI IMG/M metagenome (GOLD analysis project Ga0153939, IMG submission 104734) | Attine ant fungus gardens microbial communities from New Jersey, USA - TSNJ023 MetaG | ecosystem: Host-associated > Fungi > Mycelium > Unclassified | place: USA: New Jersey, Brendan T. Byrne... | reverse complement strand
TGAGCATTTCAATCTCTTTTTCCGCCACCCTTGAGGCTGTGTTGACCCTGTCTTCCATAACCGCGTCGACATAGCCGGTGTACTGAAAGATATTGGAAATGAGCGTGGCTACAACGGCCGCGATAGTCAGCGCCACCATGGGGATCAGGATTTTCATTTTAATAGACATGGAAAACAGGGCTCCTTATACTATATTTATTCCCGCAGTATCCGACACCTCGGCTTCTTTGAGGAATCGACTGCTGTGTATGCGCCGATCGCAACAGGGACATCTATAAAGGATTGATTCGATTTTTACATCAATAATCCATAATTAGTATACCGACCGCTTCATGTAATATTTAATACCAATAATTTTTATCAAGCTTTAATACATGTGTCGTTCCGCCGTAATACCCCGCAGTCTCTGTTGGAGCATCTATTTTGCGCTTGCTCCGTTTGATTATGTTTAAAGTGTATTCCCTTATTGGCATCCCGCAAGCTCTTTGTTTCAATAGGATGTCCGCAGGATAAGGCAGGCCATCCACAGCAGTAATAGCAACCAATTCAACAACACATACAAAAGCGGAGCAGGACAAAACATTGCCCTGCTCCACTTTTTCTGCAAGATGTTTTATTATACAAAAAGGCATTGGTTGTGTTCCTGATAATACGCGCCGGCACCCTCCATTTCTTCCTGTATCTTTTTCGGGATAAAGCTTATGTCATGGCCGCTTTACTTAATAACATCTGGGAATGCAAAAGCGATCTGATGGTGGATCCATACTTGAATTCGATGAATACAGGTTAACAGTAATGGATATGATCGTGTCAGCTTGGAATCGGAATAGGAGCAATATATTGCCCAAATCATTCCCCCATGACCACCTGAATATTATGGTTTCCCCGATCATTGGAAAGCTCGATTTGCTTAACATTATTGATTTTTCCGTCAACAGCGATTTGCGATACACCTTTTTGAACGCCGGCAGGGTTCAGTATTTGGATCTGGTATACAGTGTCATGAAACCGATATGTAATTTGATACTCCTTCCATTCACTCGGAATACAAGGATTCAATGTCAGCATATTGCCATTTTTCCGCAATCCCAGTATACTTTCTATCCCCGCCCGGTACATCCAGCCGGCGGCGCCCGTATACCAGGACCATCCGCCCCGGCCTGTGTGTGGCCACGCGGCATAAACATCCGCCGCCATCACATATGGTTCCACCTTGTATTTTGAATATCCCTGGAGACTGCCGGTATGGTTAACCGGATTGATCAGCGCATATAGTTCCGCCGCCTTGCGGCCTTCTCCCAGCTTGGCAAAGGCCATGATGGCCCAGACAGCCGCGTGGGTATACTGCCCTCCGTTTTCCCGCACGCCGGGAACATACCCCTTGATATAGCCGGGTTCCGAGGCGCCGGTGTCGAAAGGCGGTGTAAGCAGCTTGATTAGGCCGTCTTCCCTGGATACGAGATAATCTTCCAGCATGCTCATCGCCCGGTGTGCATGATCCGGGTCACCTGCCCCGGAAAGAACAGCCCATGACTGTGCGATTGAGTCGATTTTACAATCGGTGCAGGCGGCCGAACCCAATGAAGAGCCGTCGTCAAAGTAAGCGCGCCTGTACCAATCGCCGTCCCATCCGGATTCTTCCGCCGCCTTCTGTAAAGCCGTGCGAATCCCGGCGTAATGGCCGGCTGTTTCATTGTCGTCAAGCTTCAGACAGATGGGTCGAAGCAGATCCAGAACAGCAATTAAAAACCAGGCAAGCCACACGCTTTCGCCTTGGCCCTTTGTCCCTACCGTGTTCATGCCGTCATTCCAGTCGCCGCCGCCCATCAGAGGAAGGCCGTGCGGGCCGAACTTCAAGGCTTTGTCAACAGCGCGGATGCAGTGATGATAGAGGGAATCGCTTTCTTCCGATATTTTCACCGCACCATACCGCTCCATTTCATTTTTTCCAAGCTCCTCCGCTTCAAGAAAGGGCAGTTCTTCCAGAAGGATACCGTCGTCGCCGGTAATCCGGATGTATTCCGCCGTGACATAAGGCAGCCATAGCAAATCGTCCGAAATTCGGGTGCGGACTCCCTTTCCCTGCGGATTGTGCCACCAATGCTGCACATCTCCCTGGGTGAATTGGCGCCGGGCATGCAGAAGAATTTGCGCACGGGCAAGCTCGGGCCAGTGCGCTGCCACAGACAGGGAATCCTGCAATTGATCCCGGAAGCCGAACGCGCCTCCCGACTGGTAGTGACCCGTTCTGGCCCAAAGGCGGCAGGAAACTACCTGATATTGCAGCCATCCGTTCAACATCAGGTTCATGGAATCGTCCGGCGTGGATACCTGTACGGCCTCCAGCTTGCCCTCCCAAAACCGCCTCACTTCACGGAGGGATTTTTGGGCGTCCTCCACGCCGCCAAACTGGTTCGCAAGGTTTTCCGCTTCTTCCAAATTCCGGGCGCTCCCCAACAGGAATACCAGTTCCTTGCTTTCGCCGGGCTCCAGGGCGATCTCCGCCTGCAACGCGCCGCAGGGATCAAATCCCATCCCCACGTTACCGGATAACCCGATCCGGCTCAGGCATTCCGGAGAAGAGATATCCCCATCCCCGAAAAATTCCCACCGATCCCCGGTGACGGTGACTGCCCGGCCGGATGTATGCAGAAAACATATTCTTCCGGGGAAATCCTCATTGTAAGGGTTCTCCATCAACAGGGCGACCTTTTCCGGCCGGCTGGTTCGAATGTGCATGGAGGCCGCCTGATCGCTGACGCCAAGCACCGGCCTGATATAATAGGTGACGGACAGCTTTCGCACGGAATTGGATTGATTTTTGAGCCGGATCATGCTGATCTTCACGGAACCGTCCACCGGCACATGCTGGGTCAGGCACTGCTCCAATCCGTGGCTGGCGTGCTCGTAGACGGTGTAACCGAACCCGTGCCGTATTTTGTAGGCCCCTCCCTCCCGGATCGGCAATAGGGTGGGCGTCCAGCTGACTCCTGTTTCCATATCCGTCAGGTAAAAGACCTCTCCCGGGTTGTCCGACACCGCGTCATTTGCCCAAGGCGTCAGCCGGTACTCATGGCTGTTTTCCCGCCAGGTGTAGCCCGAACCGGATTCGGACGCCACAAATCCAAACTGCGGGTTGGCGATCACATTGACCCAGGGCGCGGGCGTGTTTTGAGACGGATCAGGCTGGATGATGTATTCCTTTCCATCCGGGCGGAACCCGCCCAGCCCGTTATCATACAGGAGGCCGGTTTCCTTTTCCATACCTGAAAAATCGTAAGCGTCTTTGACTACATTTCCCCTGTATTCCGGTAATACCCGTGCCTTTGGGGCGCTCATTTGGTCGCGCATTGCGCCTTTTCCGCCTTCAAAAATCATTCTGGCGGCGGCGTAAAGCAGCGATAATTCACCGGGCTGTATATTGTTGCGATCCAAGACAAAGATATCCCCCGGGCTGTGAAATATTGTGAGGTTCCGGCTTGACGAAACAATGTCCATAATTAACCCGTGAAGAGGATTTGCATACCCGTATTCCTCATCACAGACAATGACCAGATCGGCTCTTACATCCATCAGCCGCCAGTATTCATGCGCCTTGAGCAGCTCATAGAGAAGCGCCACCTGATCCTCTCCGTTCAGGAAAAGCAGAACCAGCGGCATATCCCCGGAAATTCCGTGCTTCCAAAGGGAGGATTGCCCCAAGCTGTTTTGCAGGATGATCGTCCGGTGCTTTTGCCTGGACGGGCTGATGAATAAAATATGCGAGATCATTTCCTGATAAAGCGCAATTTGGGCCGCGCTCAAATCCCGGAACTGCGTTTCGATCCGGCCGCGTTGCAGCGCCAATTGGAAGGCCTGCCGAATGCTGCCTAGGCTTCTGTATTGATCCACCTGCGCGAGAATATGCTCCCTGCTTCCGCCGGTCAGGGTCACAAAGGAGACGGAACCGCTTTTTCCCGGCATCACAGACACCCGGACGCGAAGGCTCATGGCGGGATCCAGCACTGCGCCCACTGTGCCGGAAAGAGGCTTCCCGCGCCGCAGGCCCTGGGGGTTTTTCGCGGTGCGTCCCCGCCCGAGAAACTGCATGCGATCCGTTTCAAACTGGACGCCCTCATCGGCGCCGCCCGTCACGACCGTGTGGGCAAGCCAGTTTCGTTTTTCGTCTTCCGACCTTGGTCGACGGCTTGCCGTGACGCAGCTGCGCTCCGCGTCAAACGCGGTTTCCACAAACAGGTTGCTGAAAGCGGGATGCGCCGCGTCGTCGGCCTGGGGCGTAATCACCACTTCAAAATAGCTGGTTATCTCAATCGCGCAAGGGGATGTCCCGTTGTTTTTCAGTGTGACGCGGCGGATTTCCGTATTGTCCCCGGAGGCCACAACAACCTCCATTTTGGTTTCGATCAAACCGTCAGTCCGCGTGAAAACCGCCTTGTCCGGCTCAAACAGTACCGCGTACTGATCCGGAACCCCGCCCAAGGGAGCGCGGGCCGCCGACCAGACCGCGCCCGTTTCCACGTTGCGCAGGTAAAAGAACATCCCGTACGGATCCAGAGTGCGATCCTCCCGCCATCGGGTTACCGCCGCCATTTTACTCTTGCTGTATCCGGTACCCCGCTCCGTCAGCATGACGGAATAGTTCCCGTTGGTCAGGATATGCGTTTGAGGCAGCATGGGATCCGGGTGGTACACTTCATGCTTCAGGGTTTCCACATGGCGCAGCTCCTGCCTGACCGGTTCGATCTTCTCCTGCGTGGTTTTGGCCAGCAATATGCTGGCAGGGGTTCGTTCCTGCAACAGCAGCCGCGCCGTGTGGATGGCCGGATTGGCGTGGAAACGCTCCTGCATGATCCCGTTATGAAAATAATTATCCAACGCGACCAGGCTCATGCCCTGATGATGCGCCATATAGCTTTTGACGATCGCCCGCTTCGACTCAAACACCAGCCGCTGCGGGGTATAATCGGCGGCCTCATACAATCCGTACGGGCCTTCCAGCCCCTCCTTTTGCAGTCTGTAGATGTTTTCGGTCGCGCCGGCCGGATCCACGAGGAGCGCGAGGAAGGTAGCGTAAGGCGCGGCAACGGCATCCTCCGCAAGGCCTCTTTTAAGACCCAGCCAGGGAACGCCGATGGCCTTGTATTGATAATCGTGCCGGACATCCAGCGAATAAAAAGCGGATTCCGACATGCCCCAGGGCATGTTCCGGAGCCTGCCGTACTTCTTCTGGCTTTTGATTACCAGGGAATAGGTCTCGTCCAGCAGCGTGTTTCGATACCGCTTCATGATCAGCAGCGGCATCAGATACTCGAACATGGTGCCTGTCCAGGAGACAAGCCCCTTGTACCTGTCCACAACGGTCAGCGACCGCCCCAGACGGGACCAGTGGGAGGAGGGGATTTCCCCTCTGGCAATGGCAATGTAGCTTGCCTGCCGCGCCTCGGAGGCAAGCAGGTCGTAGAAAGATGCGGTGAGCTTCTCCTCCTGCACATTGTAGCCAATGGAAAAAAGCTTCTTTTTTTTGTCATAAAGCGGGAGGAAGGTCACGGCCTCCCACAGGTTCTCGATTCTTTGCAGCAGGGCCTCATACCGCGCATTCATCTGTTCCGCGAGATGCCGCGCTTTTCTCAGCGCCGCTTCGCTTTTGCGCAGCCATTCGAGATCGGCTTCATCGCAGGAAAGCCCTGTTCTGTATATTCGCTCCAAGGCTTTCCCGGCATAAACGGCAGCTTCTTCATACAGAGCGGGCATCTCGCATGGAGCCGGATTTTTTCGCAGCAGGAACAGCAGCCTGCCGATATCGGAGGCTGCGTTTTGCCCGGCATAAAGCGAAAATGAAGGGGGAGTATGTTGAAGCAGCTCCGCGGCCGGCAGAAAGTCCGCCGTTTCCTGGCTGCGGCGCCGGAGCATATGACGCATTTTGGCCTTCCAGTCCTCGCTCTTGATTCGCTCCATCCAGATACCGTTGGCAAGTTTCCGCAACGTGCCGGACCAAAGCAGCGGATCCATCTCCAAGGAGGAATCGCATCCCCGGAAACCGGGTTCCATGGAAATCGTCCGCCACGCCGCGGCGCCGTCCTCCCCGGCGCAATGCAGGGTATCGCGGAATCCGTCCAGGAAGTCCCTGCCCGCCAACGGGCGTTCCAAGTACTGCCGGAGCCCCTGCTCCAGCGTTATCAGGTATCCCGTCAGGTTTCCGCTGTCCACGGTGGATACATATTCCGGCTTCATCGGCGCCAAGGTGCGGGTGTCGTACCAGTTGTACAGGTGGCCGTTCCACTTTTCCAGGCCTTCCATTGTCGATATGGTTTTATCAATTAAATCAACCATTTCCACCGTGCCGATGTATCCCAGGTCGCGGGCGGTCAGCACCGCCAGCAGGCCAAAGCCTATGTTGGTGGGCGACGTGCGCCAGGCAATGCCCTTGGGCGGATCGACCTGATAGTTATCCGGCGCGAGATAGTGGGTTTTCTCTCCCGCGAATTCCTCGAAATACCGCCATGTTTTCCGTGCGACGTGACCGAGCTCCACCCGGTCCGCCTCCGGGATCTCCACGGTTTTGTCCCTGTCTTCCCGGCTGATTCCAAACGCCAGCAGGGGGGAACCTGCCCAGAGAAGCAGAATCGGCGCCATAAGCCATGCCGCGCCGGGCTTCCACAAAAGCATCAGGATTAGAGCTGCCGCGGCTTGGTACAAGGCGATTCCCATCATGCGCAGGTAACTGCCGGGGGTATTGCGCTGCGACGCCTCCACATCCGCAGAGGTCACCCACGCGAGCAGGTTTTTGCCCGTGATAAGGCGTGCAAGGGTGACAAAAACGCCGTGGACGGACTGCCATGCCTGATAGGGCAAAAAAGCGACAGATAACACGCCCTGTGCCAATGACGACTTTACCACGCCAAACACCGTCAGGTAGCGCTTTGTCTTGCTCCCAAACGGAATAGCGGCAATTAGAGCCCCGCATATGGTAAGAAAAGAGGGAAAAAGGGCTGTGGACAGAAGGATTGACACCCAAAAGCCCGCGCCGCCCGGGAGAACGGTGAGCGCCAGAAAAGCGAGCAGCATCAGGGAAGGGGCTACCAGGCTGCGCCTTAGGTTATCAATAATCTTCCACATGGAGAGGGCCGAAAGGGGGTTGGGAATCCTTCCGGGCGTACCGGTGCGGACGCTGCGCAGCAAATGCGGCAGCAGCTGCCAGTCCCCCCGGATCCAGCGAAGCTGTCTGGATGCATAGACGTTATACCGTGTGGGGAATGTATCCACCAGCTTGAGGTCGGTCGCCAAACCGGCCCGCAGATAAGAGCCCTCCAGCAGATCATGGCTCAGAACCGTATTTTCCGGGAAGGTATCCATCAGGATTTGCTGGTATATCTCCAAATCATAGATGCCTTTGCCCGTAAAGATCCCTTCGCCGAATAAATCCTGGTAAACATCAGAAATTGCCCCGGAATACGGGTCAATCCCTTCCTGTGTCGTGAAGATGCGGGAAAAAACAGTCTTTCCGGCACATTCCATGTCAACATCCACACGGGGCTGCAAAATACCGTATCCCTCCACAACCACGCCGCACGCCGTATCCACGACCGGTCGGTTCAATGGATGCGCCATGGTTCCCACCATGGCTCTTGCCATATCCATCGGCAGGATGGTATCGCAATCGAGGGTGATCACATATTTGATGGAGCCCGGTACGGCGGCGGACGCGGATGTAAAGCTGGTATCCGCGAAGCCCAGGAGCAGCCGGCCGAACTCCAGCAGCGCCCCGCGTTTTCTTTCCCAACTGATCCAGGTGTCGTTGCTTTCGTTGTATTGCCTGTCCCGATGGAAAAAATAAAATTTGTCCTGTTTCCCAGCCGCATATTTTTGGTTTAATTGCCGGATTCCGGAAAAGGCCGCTTCAATGACGTCGCCGTCGCCTTCAATGTGTGCTTGCTCCGCGTCCTGAAACGCGCCCAACAGGGCAAAGTACAGGTTATCGTCCCGGTTTGACAGGTAATGGCCTTCCATAGTGTCCAACAGTTCCCGAACCCGTTCGGCATGGGGCAGCAAGGCAGGGATGACCACGATGGTGCTCAGGTCGTCGGGGATTCCTTCCTCCAGCTCCATTTTCGGCAGCAGAACGGGCTTAACGGCAGCGCACACCACTCGGTTGACTGTTTGCGCCGCGATTTCCGATGCGGGGATAAGTACCGCGATTCCCGCCAACAGGGCGTATGGCAGCCAATTTTCAGTGGCGGATCTGCAATACTGTGCCGCGATAAACACAAGCGCCGCCGTAATCATCCCGATTGCCGCGAAATACAGGATTTGCCGCGGGCGCCGGCCGCACAGGCCCGCCCTGATCCGCCGCCCGCGGCCTCCGTCGACAGCGGCGGCCAACCGGGCAACACCGCCGCCGACCAGGTAATACCCCACATGACCGGAGCGGCTCAAACAGGGGGATTCCTGTTCCAGTTCCGCATATGCGTTTTTGGCCAGGCGAATCGCCTCTCTGGCGATATGCAATTCGGAACAGCGATATTGTACAGCCAGCTCCTCCGCTTGCTTCCTGTAATGGTTGCGGGTGTCCAAATCCATTTCAGGATAGGATCCGTCCGGATCTTGGCTGAGGATTTGCTCCAACGAACTGGCGGATCGCATCAGAACCGACCAGTCCAGTACGGCAAAATAGCGCAGGCTGGTGATGCTGTTGCTCATGGACACCGTGATCAGCGACTGCGCGTTGTGTTCCTTCCGTGTGATTCTCTCCACGCTCGTGCCGTATACTTCCAGGATGGCGTCCAGTTCCCGCGCCACAGCCGTTAAGCCGCGCTCCGAACGGCGCAGGCGGTAATGCAGATGCTCGATATAGGCGGGAGTGGCCTCCACATCCTGAATACGATCCTTCAGTTTTTTTGCGATGCTCCCGCTGCCCTTGCCGGAGATTGCCCGGAAGGTTTCATCCGCCTGTTGCCATTGCAGCCTGGTTTCCTGGATGCTTTCACAAAGACCCCGCAGGTTTTCGATCAAAGCGAGCTTCACCACAATTGGAAGTGCTCCGATTTCCCGCTCAAACAGCGTATTTTCCTCCTGATACGCTTTGATATAACTGGATAAGGCCGTTTCATCCACCTGTCCGCCCCTAAGGGCGGTGAGATCGGCGGCAACCGTGTAGATCCTCGCGTACCCTTTCATCGGCCCCTCTTTCAATACCGGGAGCCTCAGATAGCTTTTTTTGTTCAGATCACGGCGAAGCTCCTGTACCTGCTCCGTGATAATGTAGAAGTTGTCCAACAGCCACTCCGCCGAGGCCGGCACAGCCAGTTTTCGGCGGATATCCTCATCCAAGCTTTTATATACGGATAAAATAAACGCGTAATTCCGCTCCAGCTCCGGCAACGGCCAGTTAAAATAGTCCCGCTTTCGGGAGACGCGGTGCCTTGCGGCGGATTTCTGCGCGTATTCCTCCAGTTCCCGCTCGGAAAGGGAAGCGTCGCGCAGGGCGATTCTCCGGTTGGTTGAGGTGCGAAGCAATATGAACCATAGAACCAGCGCCATACCGGCAATCACAACCAGGCTTCCGATCAGAATCCATGTAAAATCAGTCAATCCGTCCCGTCCTTCCATCATCTTCGGCCTGACATAAAGGGCATGGCCTCAGGATTCGTTATCGTTTCCCCTCTTTTTCAGCTTCCAGATTCTTTTGGATTTGCGCAGCGTCGAACGCTTTTTGGGCTTTTACCACTCTCCTTGCTACTTTATCCACCTTCGCCAGCTTCCGGCTTTTCAGCTTATTCTGTATCTTTGCCATATTGGGCTTCCCCCGTTCTATTTGGACTTCACGTTGCCGCGGGCCTCGATGATCGTCGTATGTATTGATGATTACCGTGACCCGCTTTTTTCTATGTTATGCGGTCATTCCGCCGATCCGGCGCGTTGCCGGACGGTTTTTGCCGGTCGGTGATCCGGTCCCTGCGGGATCGCTGCTTGAGCCGAACCTTTACCGGGAGCCTGGGAGCGGTGTTATCCTTGTCCGTTTCGGAAACCGCGGTTGATTGCCCGGCACCCGCGCCGTATTTCTTTGCCAGTTTGGCGCTATAGTCATGAAACCTGCTGTTTTCACGATTGATTTTCATAGCCGTTCTCCTTTTCTTAAAAAGATTGACGTTTCACCCGGTTCGGAATACACGCGATAAAACTTGAGCGGCGCTTTAAGGCAGGCACGCTGGCAGGCATTTTCGGAAGTGATAGCCATATACGGAAAACTCAACCGCGAGTGGGAACACGTCCGGTTTTTTGAATAACGACCAGAACAGCAGTTTCCAATACTCCGTCCGGCTTTTTGAAAATATCCCCAATCTGACGCAGGCTTTCAAGAACGCGATCATATCGCTCACGCGGTAACGTTTGGAACGGTGTTTGCGGGGACGATAGTTTTCAAGAAACACCCGAATCCGGTGATAGTAATTTTCGGGAGAATAGATGGAATGAACCACATCCCGATACCCTGCCTGAAGCTCATCCATATCCATTTTCGGCTGAAAGTTAATTTCTGTGTTAGTGCCCGAAAAGTCGTTCAGCAGCCGCCCCTCATTTTCCATTCGTTCATACAGCTTCGTGCCTTTGGGAGCGTTCAGCATTCCAACCATCGCCGTCACAATTCCGCTTTGCTGTATGAAGGAAATCATGCGCTTGTAGATGGAAGGCTTGTC
>Ga0153939_1001101_pt1 | contig 10730 bp, 10 predicted proteins | sample TSNJ023MetaG_FD_104734 | JGI IMG/M metagenome (GOLD analysis project Ga0153939, IMG submission 104734) | Attine ant fungus gardens microbial communities from New Jersey, USA - TSNJ023 MetaG | ecosystem: Host-associated > Fungi > Mycelium > Unclassified | place: USA: New Jersey, Brendan T. Byrne... | reverse complement strand
GCTATAAAGCCTGTGGCTGTACGCATGGTTTATCAGGTAGCCCAGGCCGTAGACGTTCCCATAATAGGAATGGGCGGCATATTTAACGGGGAGGACGCTATAGAATTTATCATGGCCGGAGCTTGGGCGGTAGCGGTAGGCACAGCCAATTTCAACAACCCAAGGGCTACAATGGATGTGCTTGCGGGCATAGAAAGGTTTATGGCCGAAAACAAAATCAACTGCCTAAAAGATATAAGAGGAATAGTGTGATTAACGATATGGAGGAAAAAAGTATGTCAAAGGAAAGCAAAAGCTTGAGAGCGGAAGAAATCTTAAAGGAATCGGGAGCCTTGCTTACAGGGCATTTCCTGTTGACCAGCGGCAGGCACAGCGACCAATATATGCAGTGCGCCAAGGTATTGCAATACCCGGATTTTTCAGAAGAGCTGGCCCGCATTTTGGCGGCGGAGTTTGCGGGTGATAAGGTAGATATTGTCATAGGCCCGGCTACAGGAGGCATTATAATCGCCTATGAGCTGGCTCGGCAATTAAAAGCGAAGAATCTTTTTTCCGAAAGAGAAAACGGCGTAATGACTTTGCGCCGTGGCTTTACAATTGACCCGGGAGCGCGGGTGTTGGTAGCTGAGGATGTTATTACCACCGGCGGCTCGGTTAAGGAAGTAATCGAAATAGTAAAACAGCTGGGCGGCGAAGTAGTAGGCGCGGCTGTTCTGGTAGACCGCTCTATGGGCCAAATAGATTTTGGCGTTAAATTAGCGGCAGCCTATACCGCCAATGTTATAAGCTATGATGCCGGCGACTGCCCGATGTGCAAGGCCGGAGCTGAAAAACCGGTGAAGCCGGGAAGCCGGAGCATATAATCCCTAATGATAACAGCGGCAGAGCGATAATTCCGCTCTGCCGCTGTTCAGGTTAGCTATTCCGGACTATAGTTTCGTCCCGGTCGCCTACTTCTGAATACAAAGTTAGACAATACAAGCCCGCCAGACCGATAAGGGCATACAAGATACGGCTTATCCAGCTTGACATTCCGCCAAATAAAGCGGCAACAAGGTCAAATTGGAAAAAACCTATCAACCCCCAGTTGATTGCACCGATGATCACAAGGGTCAACGCTGTCCAAAGTAATGGTCTTGATCTCATATTTACACTCCTAACAGAACTAATATAGAAAAAAAGGTAGCGCAAATGCGCAAATATAAAACTAAGCGCTGATGCAATACTGCGTGCATCAATGGTATTATTTCCGGAGTGTTAAAATATTATACTTTGAACAGTAATCAGATTTGTTTTAATATTTCCATAGCAGATACGGCAGTTTTTTTAGCCGCTAATATTCTTGATAAAAAACCTAATAATACAATAACAGCGAAGCATTGAGAATTTTCATCCTCCGCTGCATTAACAACAGCGGGGACAGTTTTGGCGGCCTCATTGCAGGCGTCCTCCTGCATACGTAAATAGGCATCGTAAATATATTTCAGATTGTCGGAATGATCTTCCCAAAGAGGTCTGAATATTTCCGTCATAGCGTCAAGAGGAAGTATATCTTTTATTTGCATCAAAATGGTAATCAAAATAAAATGAGCCTTGACATAGTACCTTTTGTTTTTTGGAGGCGGCAGCAGGCCCATTTTTACATAATTTTGAATCATTGTTTTTGTAATGTGGATATCCTGCTTCTCAAAAAAACGAACCACTTGAGCAATACTCATTTCATCGTTGTAATCATTTATATAGGCAAGCGGGTTTTGAAGCTTTCCCGGGCCGGCCCTGTCTAAAATTTCCTGAGATTTATTCGCCATGACAAACTCCTTGGGATCAACTACACTCCCGTATGTCCGAACCCTCCCGCGCCTCTGTCCGTCTCCGGCAGCTTGTTCTCTGTAGTTTCAACAAAACTTACCTGTAGGATTTTATTAATTATCATTTGGCCTATACGCATGCCCCTGCTTACCACAAAATCCTCCCGGCCATGGTTGATCAATATGACCTGTATTTCCCCCCGGAAATCCGCGTCAATAGTACCGGGAGAATTTACCATGGATATACCGTGACGGAGGGCCAGACCGCTGCGGGGCCTTATCTGGGCTTCATATCCGTTAGGCAAAGCCAGCTTTATGCCGGTGGGGACCAGATGTATGCTCCCGGGAGGTATTACCGTATCTTCAATTACATTTGCGTATAAATCCATTCCGGCGGCCCCTGGGGTCATATACGAAGGCAGGGGCAGGTCACGGGCGTTTTCTGTCCTGGCTATATAAAACCGCATTGTAATCACCCCTATATAATTCCTTCCTAAATAATTCCCTTAAAGGGAATCCCGCCTACATTTCCCACAGCGGCAAGGCTCATTTTATTTCGGTCAAACAATAATTGAGCCAGCTCGCTCAAATCTTCAAGGCAAACATTGTCGATCCGCCCTATTATTTCATCCGGGCCATATACAGTATTGAGTAAAAGCTGAGATTTACCAATACTGCTCATCCTTGAAGCCGTGCTTTCCATACTTAAAAGGTAATTGCTTTTAAGCTGTTCTTTAGTACGCTGCAATTGCTCAACGCTAATATTATCACATCGGAATTTTTCTATTTCATTCAATGTCAATTCAATCACCCGCGGCACATTATCCCTGTTAAGACCCGCGTAAATTGTAAAAAGCCCGGTGTCCATAAAAGAAGAATGATAAGAATAAACGGAATAAACCAGGCCTTCTTCCTCCCGTATCTTTTGAAACAGCCGGGAACTCAAGCCGCCGCCGATAACGGTATTAAGTACAGCCATAGCCTGGGATTTTTCAGAGCCGATGGACAGCCCCTCAAACCCCATAGCCAAATGTACCTGCTCAATTTCCTTTTCTTTAGTAACCAGCGCTTTATTAAAGGAAGATTTTGTAAGGCCGTCGCATTTACTGTCCGGATCTTTAAAAGAAGCAAAGCGGTCCTTTATTTTTGATATAACTTCTTCCTCATCAAAGCTGCCGGCTATTGCTATTACGGTATTGGCGGGGATATATTGCTGGTTGAAATAGTTTTTAAACGCCGTATTATCAAAGGTTGAAATAGATTCAGCGGTTCCCAATATTGGATATCCCAGAGAATTATCTTTCCAAATTTCTGCGTTTAGAAGGTCATGAACCAATTCCTCCGGTGAATCCTCATACATATTGATTTCTTCGAATATAACGTTTCTTTCCTTATGAATTTCTTCCTCGTCAAACTTGGAATTGAAAAACATATCACTTATAATATCCAGGGCAATGTCAAAATTAGCATCAAGAGTACGGGTATAGTAGCAGGTATATTCTTTTGAAGTATAAGCGTTGAGCTGACCGCCAACCGCGTCTATTTCATCGGCTATCTGTCCGGCAGTTCGCTTATCCGTTCCCTTAAACAGCATGTGTTCAATAAAATGGGAGATGCCGTTATTAGCCCTGCTTTCATTTCGGGAACCGTTCTTAACCCAAATTCCAAAACAGACGGAGCGTACAAAAGGTATTTTTTCCGCTACAAGGGTGAGCCCGTTTGGAAGCACCTGCGTCTTTACCAAAACATCACCCCTTATTATTTTCCTGTTCCTGCCTTGCGTTGTTCTGCTTCTTCAGCACAGCCTTATGAGATAAGTTAAGGCGGCCCTGAGAGTCTATTTCGGTTACCATTACCTCAAGGGTGTCGCCAACCTTTACAACGTCCTCCACCTTATTTACCCGTTCCTTAGCCAGCTGTGAAATGTGAACCAAGCCTTCTTTTTCAGGCGCTATTTCCACAAAGGCTCCAAAATTCATAAGCCTTGTTACCTTGCCTGTGTAAATAGTGCCGGGCTCGGGCTCAAATGCGATGCCGCGTATCATCGCGATGGCTTTTTCCACATTTTCCATGCTTGAGTCGCCGACAAATATCCTGCCGTCGTCCTCGGTATCTATCTTATCTACTCCTGACTCCTCCATAATGCGTCTTATGGTCTTGCCCTTTGAACCTATAATTTCGGCAATTTTATCCACCTCTACCCGTATCATGGCAATTTTTGGAGCATAGGAGGATATATCCTTTCTTGGCTCGCTGATGGTTTTGAGCATGACCTCGTCCAAAATATAAAGTCTGTCCTTATATGTCTGCTCAAGAGCCTGCCGAATGACTTCCGGAGTAAGGCCGTTTATTTTTATATCCATTTGAATTGCGGTGATTCCTTTGTGAGTTCCCGCAACCTTAAAGTCCATATCGCCGAAGAAATCCTCAAGCCCCTGTATATCAGACAGCAAAACAAAATCGTCGTCGGTCTCTCCGGTTACCAAGCCTACGGATATGCCCGCCACCGGCCTTTTAATGGGAACTCCCGCCGCCATAAGGGAAAGGGTGCTTCCGCAAACGCTGCCCTGAGAGGTGGAGCCGTTTGAGCTTAATACCTCGGATACCAGGCGAATTGCGTAGGGGAATTCATCCTCCGATGGGATAACAGGAAGAAGCGCTCTTTCCGCCAAAGCTCCGTGGCCTATTTCCCGCCGTCCCGGGCCTCGGGAAGGTCTTGTTTCTCCCACGGAATAGCTGGGGAAATTATAATGATGCATATATCTTTTGGATTCTTCCAGAATATCAAGGCCGTCAAGCCGCTGCACTTCACCCATAGAGCCTAATGTGGTGATGGTAAGCACCTGAGTCTGCCCTCTTTTGAAAATAGCTGAACCATGGGTACGGGGCAGGATGTCCACCTCTGAGGAAAGAGAGCGTATTTCATCCAGGCGCCGGCCGTCGGGACGTTTATGATCTTTCAAAATCATCCTGCGTACGGTTTCCTTTTCAAACTTATAAATGGCTTCATGTATAAGCCCGGCGAATTCTTCCTGTTCATCGGTTTCGAAGCTGGGAAACAGGTTTACAAGCACATCCTCGGTAAGAAGGGCAACCTTTTCCTCACGCTCCTGCTTTTGATCGGTAAAAACCGCTTCTTCCATTCTGGCCTCGGTGATATATTCTACGATTCTTGAATAAAGCTTGCCGGGAACGGCGTGCTCCTTATAATCCTTCTTGGGCTTGCCTGCCTCCGACACTATCTGCTCAATAAATTCAACGATTTTTACGTTTTCGGCATGAGCTTTAACAATGGCGTCAAACATAATTTCGTTGCTTACTTCGTTAGCCGCGGCTTCTATCATCATTACCTTGTGCTTGGTAGAAGCTACCGTCAGGGACAGCTCGCTGTTTTCCCTCTGCTCCGAGGAGGGGTTTACTATAAGCTTACCGTCTAGCAGGCCGATACTGACAGCGCCCGTAGGGCCGTTAAAGGGAATATTGGAAATAGACAGCGCTATAGATGAGCCTATCATCGCTATAATGTCGGGGGCGCAATCCTGATCTACCGAAAGCACGGTAGCCACAACGCTTACGTCGTTTCTTAAATCCTTAGGGAAAAGGGGCCTTATGGGGCGGTCTATAAGGCGGGAGGTCAGAGTGGCCTTCTCAGTAGGGCGGCCTTCCCTTTTAATAAAACCGCCGGGGATCTTTCCTACCGAATAAAGCCTTTCCTCGTAATCCACGCTTAGGGGGAAGAAGTCAATGCCTTCCCTTGGCTTGTCGGAAGCCGTCGCGGTAACAAGCACCACCGTTTCTCCATAGCGCATGATAACCGCGCCGCCGGCAAGCTCGGCCACTCGGCCGATTTCTGCCGAAAGCTTTCGTCCGGCTAATTCCATTGAAAATGTTTTGCTCATAAATTCTCTCCTTGTATACGATATTGTTTGGGTGGGTTATGATTTAAGTACAACCCTTAGAAAAAAACGATACAATTAAGGCAATCACCCAAACCCGCCTCAAATGTATCGTTTTTCGGGAAATAAAGTTTACGTAAATAATATAATAAAGTATACCACTAAGATGTAAGCTTTATTCTCGCGAAGCAGTGAGCCAAGCGCGCAAGCTCAGCAGCGCAAGCGCGGGCTTGCGCATTCGGCGGTCACTATGGCTTAAGACGTGTCCGATTATTTTCTTAAGCCTAATTCGGCAATTAATTCACGGTACTTCACTACATCTTTTTTCTTGATATAATTAAGCATGCCTTTACGTTGGCCAACCATCTTCAAAAGGCCTCTTCTGGAGTGATGGTCCTTTTTGTGGATTTTTAAATGCTCGGTCAAATGGTTAATGCGTTCCGTCAGTAACGCAACCTGCACTTCCGGCGAACCCGTGTCGTTTTCTTTACGTCCGAATTTCTCAATAATTACTTTCTTGTCCATGTTATCCTCCTAATAATTTAATTACTCCGTATGCTCAGTGCCGGTCGGAGCGTCCGCTCACCGGGCATCGGAATTGATACAACGAGATTCTATCACAAGCTTTTGATTTATTCAACCGCTATATCATTGGGCAAATGACGGGCGGCAGAATGCCGCCCCTACTTGCGTCGAATTAAGAAAAATTGTCCACCTGCCGTCATCCCGGGCTTGACCCGTCATCCCGGGCTTGACCCGGGATCCCCAAAATTTTGCCAATATTAAAGGGATTGCGGGTCGGAGCCCGCAATGACGAACAGGAAGTAGATTTGCATAAAAAAGGATTACCATGATTTGAAAATCTGATAATCATGGTAATCCTTTTCATCCTTCTAATCCTGGTAAATCATTTAGTCAATATTGTGCATGAATTTATTTTCGGATTGTTCCGCAACAGCTCCTGACATTTGGTATAAATATTATTTTGCCACGGCCAAACGCTTGGCGCGGGCTTCAAACATTCCTCTAAGTACGTCCACATACACTGCGACAACAATAACAAAACCGATAACGATCTGCTGGAGGTCGCTAGAGACTCCCAGCAAATTACATCCGTTGCGGATAACCGTAATCATCATGGCGCCTATAAGTGTGCCCCAGATATTTCCCTTTCCGCCGCTAAACGAAGCGCCGCCGATAATACATGACGCTATGGCGTCAAGGTCGCCTTCAAGCGACGCCAGAGGGACGGCTGAGTTCATACGCCCAACGTAAACAATCCCTGCCAGCGCGCACATAAACCCGGAGGCAGCGTAACAAAAAATTTGTACGCGGTCCGTGTTAATGCCTGCCAGCCTCGCGGCCTCGCTGTTGCCTCCAAAGGCGAAAATTTTTCTTCCAAGGGCCGTGCGGTTCAAAAAGATATGAAAAAAAACGAAGCATATTAAAACAAGGAAGAAGCTCACCGGGACCTTCATTGAACCTATACTTATGTCGGTAGCTCCAACAAACAGAACCGGCGCGGGAAATCCGCCGATGGCAGCGGCGCCTGTAATAAGCAGCGCCAGACCCCGGCAAATGTTTTTAGTCCCCAAGGTGGAAATAAAGGGGTGCGGCAGATGCAATTTTGTCAGCAAAAGGCCGTTTAAAATTCCAAACACCGTTCCGGTTATCATTCCAAGGGCTATGAGAGCCGCAGGGTTTCGGACGCCATAATTTTGCATAGCCACGCCCATTACCGAAATGGAGATTGCCAGCAGGGAGCCGGCGGACAAGTCGATGCCGCCTGTTAATATGACCACTAATAATCCGGAAGCCATCAGCGCCACTATTGGCACTTGTCTTAGCAGGTTGGAAATATTGCTGATTGCGATAAACTTACCGCCGGTTGTCACCGTAAGTATCCCGCACAGTATAATCAGCGCTAAAAGCGGACCAAGCTTGCCAATTAACTCTTTCGCGCTTTTTTTATCCTTAATCATGATAGGCTCCCTCCCCAAGCTGCTTTCATAATATCCTCCTGGTTAAAATGCTCGCTTTCGCGGTCAATTTCAGCCATAATAACACCTTCCCTCATAACCAGCACCCGGTCGCTCATACCCAAAACCTCGGGTAACTCGGACGATACCATAATGACGCATTTCCCGCGGGCCACCAAATCATTCATAACGTTATACACTTCAATTTTTGCTCCAACGTCGATGCCTCTTGTCGGTTCGTCAAAAAAATAGATATCGGCGTCGGTATTTATCCATTTGCCGATAACAACCTTTTGCTGATTACCGCCCGAAAGCGTTCCGACAGCGGTAGACAAAGACGGAGTTTTGATATGCAGCGTATTTACATTTACTTCGGCAACAGCTTTCTGTCTGCTGCTGTCCACAAAAAACCTCCAAATACGGTCTTTGTCGATGGTGGCCAAATGCAGGTTGTCGTTTACCGTTGCGTCCAAAATCAAGCCCTGGCCCTTTCGATCCTCGGTGAGAAAGCCTATTTTATAGCCGATGGCATCCTTAGGTGAGCGTATATTTACTTTTTTTCCATGAATATATATTTCTCCCTCGCTTACAGGGTCCGCGCCGAAAATCGCCCTCAGCGTCTCGCTGCGCTTCGCGCCCACCAGCCCCGCGATTCCAAGTATTTCACCGCCATAGGCCGTAAAGCTTATGTCCTTTATTACTCCCGGCTCGGTTAAGCGCTCTACGCGAAGACATTCCTTTGTGCGTTCTGCCGGTTTTTTTGGAAATAAATTCTTAAGACTCCTACCAACCATGTTGGCAATAAGCATGTCTTTGGTCATTTCCGAAACTGGAGTGGTGCTGACATGCTGTCCGTCACGCATAACCGTAACCACGTCGCACAGCTCAAATATTTCCTCAAGCTTGTGAGATACAAAAATAACGGCAATTCCCTGACACTTGAGCTTTCTCACCGTCACCATAAGCTGGCGCACTTCTTTTTCAGACAGGCTGGAAGTCGGTTCGTCCATAATAACCAACCGTGTATCCAGAAGAATTGACTTGCCGATTTCCACCGTCTGCTGCACTCCCATGCCAAGCCTGCCGCACTCTGTGGACGGATCTATGTCCTGCCCCAAATCCTTCATAATCTCCGCGGCCTTTTTGTTCATATATGCATAATCCAACAACAGCCCGCTTTTTTTCTTTTTGTAGTATCCAAGGAACAGATTATCCGTAATGCTCAGTTCACGGACAATATTTAGTTCCTGATACACGCAGCCGATCCCTATGCTCTTGGCCGCGTTGGGGTTGCTTAATACCACCGGCTTCCCGTCAATTAATATTTCACCTTCATCCGGTTGGTTTACCCCCGTAAGCGTCTTTATAAGAGTAGACTTTCCCGCGCCGTTTTCGCCGATTAATCCGTGCACCTCACCTTTGTGTACCTGAAAGGACATATCTTTAAGGGCAACGACGCCGGGAAAGTATTTTGTAATTCCCCGCAATTCTATAAAAACCTCACTCATAAAAACCTCCATTAAAAAACCAGCACAAGCGAAAAAAATAATTACCCATTTCGAACAGTTCGCATAAAAAACGCTCCGAATTAATTTCTTAACGCGGATTTTGCGGATTATGCTGATTCACGCGGATAAAAATAAGAGAAAAATCCGCGTTAATCCGCCAAATCCGTTAAATCCGCGTTCATTTTTTAACTCAGACGGCTTTTTTGCCTAAGTGTTCTATGTGGGTGGTATTATTTTCCTTTTTGCTATTGTCCGGCTTTTTCCATCAAATCCTTCAAATATGCTTCCGCGTTGTCCTGCATAATTACTTCCGCGCCCGAGTCGATGCGCGGCTCAATTGCTTCGCCCCGCGCGGCCTTGACCGCGTTTTCTACCGCAAGCTGACCCATTGCGTAGGGGTTTTGCGCGACACTGCCCAGTACCTTGCCCTGTATAATGAGGTCGCAAACTGAGGAAGTGCCGTCAAAGCTCATAATAAGGGCATCCGAGTCCGCGGCGCTCAAAGCCCTCTGCACACCAAGAGTTATATTGTCGGTAGTGCACAAAATGAGGTCTATCCTATCGTACACCTGAAGCAAATCCTGAGTAATGTTCATTCCCTTTTCAGCGTCGGAATCCGCCGCTTTAATCTCCAAAATTTCAATGCCGGCGGCATTCATGGCTTCTGTAAAGCCTTGCTCCCGTTCGTCGTGGGTGGTGTCGCCCAATCTGCCGCGAAGAATAACCGCCTTGGCGTCTGATCCTACAACCTCCGCCGCCGCGTCGCCGCCCGCCCGGGCCGCCGTGACATTTCCTGTGCCAATGTAGCTAAGGCGCTTTTCGAAGGTTGTATCGGTATCAATGGTAAGGATAGGTATCCCTGCGTCGTCCGCGGTTTTCATCGGACCCAGCACCGCGTCTTGAGAGGACGGAGCGATGCCCAGCGCGTCAACCTGCTGGCCGATAAGGTTGTCAATCATGTCAACCTGGGCCTGTACATCGCTTTCGCTGTTCGGACCTATAACATCTACCTTTACGCCCAGTTCCTTAGCCTTAGCCTCAGCCCCGGCTTTAACCAGCGCCCAATGCTGGTCGGCAAGGGATTTGACAACAATGCCTATATGTATGTCGGCCGCGTTTGAGTCCCCGCCGCTTTCGGACGCGCTTTGCCCGCCTTCGGCCGGCGGTTGGTTTTGAGAAACCGGCGAACCGCCGCAAGCGGTTAAGGCTATAACCGTCACACCTGCTAAAATCCAAGTAAGTATTTTCTTTCTCATTTTGCACTCCCTTTTCTTGTTAAATTCTTTAAACAGTCATTATTGCCGCCACCGCGGTTTTTGTATCGGTTAAAGGGAACAACTCATATCCAAGCCGCCCCGAATAGCCGATATCCTCCAAATGCTTAAATACCCTTGAATAATTGATTTCACCTGTGCCCGGCTCATGGCGGCCAGGCGCGTCCGCCACGTGGATATGCCCCAATTGGTCGGCGTAGGCGGTCAGGTTATCGCACAAGCTTCCTTCGTTCAATTGCATATGGTAGGCGTCAAACAGTATTTT
>Ga0153939_1001100_pt1 | contig 10735 bp, 7 predicted proteins | sample TSNJ023MetaG_FD_104734 | JGI IMG/M metagenome (GOLD analysis project Ga0153939, IMG submission 104734) | Attine ant fungus gardens microbial communities from New Jersey, USA - TSNJ023 MetaG | ecosystem: Host-associated > Fungi > Mycelium > Unclassified | place: USA: New Jersey, Brendan T. Byrne... | reverse complement strand
TTCTTCAATAAATTTCAACATGGTAGACATCTCCTTTGAATTAGAATAAAAATATAGTTCTAATCAAAGGGCCGCTCTGACTACCTCTAAAAAACATCAGAAGTCAGAGCGGCCGCACATTTTAGGCGTGGTGTCAACCTTTTTTGGATTTTTTTAAATTTTAGTTGAAAAGTTCGTTCTGACATTATGGAGAACTTTCCACTCTCAAGTAATTATATAGCTATGATTAAATCGATTAGTGTAAAAACTACAAATATTGTAACAGGATGATGGGGAATTAATAGTACTCATATTTTGTGGGGATATGTTTTGATTTGAAACTACCGTCGAGAAGTGCGTACTTTTGTCCCACAAAAAGCCTGATAGTCATATCAACGTAAAAGTGGAGTTTGGCGAGGGTAAAGGTAGAGTTCCGTTGGATAGGATTGCGGAAAGAGCCGAGGGATATAAGCCAAAAGAAAGAATAACTTACAAAATGATAAAAGAATACATTGAAGTTAAATATGGTTTTAAAGTACATACCGCTTATATAGCAGAAGTAAAAAGGGATTTAGGCTTGCCTATGTATGATGCTCCTAATGCGGCGGAGGAATTAAAGCAACCACGGAAACATCCGACCCCTGAAAAGGTAGATGCAATTAAAGAAGCTTTGAAACATTTTAAAGTTGTTTAATTAGTGTCTGCTGATTAAACTAAAAGCCATTGATATTACTGACTTTTTCAGCATTTCATGGTATAATTACTGCAAGGGTTTTGAATCAACCAAACGATTTTTCTTGCAGTTTTTGTTAATAATCCCATGAGTGAGGAGCCAAAATCATTATGTATAAGATCACTGATTCTTCGCAGAGCAATTTTTTGAATTTCAACCAGCCGCTGGGTCTTTCTATGGATCCCCAAAACCGTTGGGTTAAAATGGCCGATTCGATTCCGTGGTCACAGTTTGAAGAGCGCTATCCCCAACTCTTTGAAGGAACAAACGGGAATGTTGCAAAACCGCTTCGTCTTGCTCTTGGATCCTTGATCATCCAGACCAAGTATCAGTTCGCCGACCGGGAGTTGGTGGAACAGCTGAAAGAAAATCCATACTACCAGTACTTCATTGGCCTTCCCGGTTATCAGCAGGAGGAACCGATTGATGCAAGTACCTTGGTACTGTTTCGTAAACGTCTTACGATCGATATCATTATGGAGGCAAATGAATATATCCTCCAGGCTGAGAAAAAACGGAAGGACGAGGCAAAAAATAAGGATGATATTGATCAAACGCCCCCTTCTTCCGGTGGTGGAAATGCAGATGCATCCTGCGACGAATCCTCGAAAAATAAAGGAACGATCATACTGGATGCAACCTGTGCACCGTCAAATATCCGGTATCCACAGGATATCTCGCTGCTGAATGAATCACGTGAAAAACTGGAAACAATCATCATCCGGTTCTGTAAAGCTTATGGCCTTCCCCATCCCCGGATTACCGTCGTCAGGCGAGAAAGAACTATCTGGCCTTGGCCAAATCCAGGAAACGCAGCCCGAAAAAGATTAGAGCAGCCATCCGCAAACAACTTTCTTATGTGAAAAGAGACATCAAATATCTGGATGGATTTATGTCGGACGGTTATGCCCCTATTGCGAAGGAAATCAAACAACTGCTGACAATCTATAAGGTTTATGAACAGCAGGAATCCATGTATAGAAATAAAGTCCATCGTGTTGCGGATCGAATCGTAAGCATCCATCAGCCATGGCTACGTCCGATTGTCAGAGGCAAGGCCAAAGCACCCGTGGAATTTGGCGCAAAATTTGACTTAAGCATTGATGAGGACGGTTATGGTCGAATCGAAACAATATCCTTTGATGCATACAATGAAAGTACGATCCTGCAGGATGCGGTGGAGCGTTACAAGAACCGAACAGGCAGATATCCGGAGCGGGTACTTGCGGATCAGATTTACCGAACCCGTGATAACCGGAAATACTGCAAGACTCATGGGATCCGTCTTTCCGGCCCCAAACTGGGAAGGCCGGGAGAAACAGCCAAAGAAGATAAAAAAGTAGAATATCAGGATAATACCGATAGAATCGAAGTAGAGCGATCCTTCAGCTTAAGTAAACGCTGCTATGGTCTGGGTCTCGTCCGTACAAAACTGGAAGAAACAACGCTGACATCTATCGCATTATCCGTATTCGTGACGAATCTTTTCAAGATTCAGAAGCGGATACTCTTTGCACTTTTTTATTTTTTTACTTCCGAGAGCGACGAAATTGTGGGTGTCGCTTAAAAATGAATTAATCAGCAGACACTAATTAATAAATAATAATTAGAGAAAGGTAAAAATATCTATGAATCCATTATTTCCTGATAAACTATGGAATTATAAGAATTTTAATATGGTAACCGAACTGGATATTGTGGGCGAATTCATTTATGATGGAATGCATACTTTTAATCAGTTGGAAGTTATTGACCAAGATTCAATGCTGTTTTCATTCCTGTACCACGTATCAGTTGGACTAGAGCGTTTGCAAAAGATTATATTAGTGCTTTTTGAGGAATTCACTATGGACAATCACGAAGAATTTGAAAAGAGCTTAATAACTCATAGTCATGTTGAACTTAATAGAAGAATCTGTAAAAGTACGGAACTGAAATTAAATTCACGTGAGAACGAATTTTTACAATTGCTTGCGACCTTTTATAAATCTGCCAGATATCACAGATTTAATTTTGAATCCCAATATAGCAATGAACAACATATGGTTGCTGATTTTATAGTAAAGTATATTCCAGCAGATAAGATTCAGTATCATTTCATAACTAATAAAATATTGATTACTTCTGATGTAAAAGAATTTATTGGCAAAGTGATTGGAGCGATTTCTAAAAGATATTACAAACTTGTTCGTAATGGTTGTGCAAAAAATAACACATATACTTATGAACTACGTAGTGGTTCAAAAGCTGAAAGAATTTTTCTTTCCAATCATCGAAATAATTCTTTGCAACAGCAAAAGATAACAGAGATGATTGTTTTTAAAGAATTAATTGTTTATCTAATCAATACAAAAGATTCTAATTCTTTCTTGAGATTTATAAAGGAAATTCAGCCACTTGATTTAGACATCGGCTTGTTAAATGACTATCTATCGGAACTTAGTCAAGGTACTATTCCTCAATCATTAATTGATGAAGTAGAATATCAGTATGGAGAGAATTCCTATTCAATTGAGCGAATGGAAATGGTTGATTTAATAGGTGATACCAACGTAATGTTTGGATTTAAAGATATCAAAGAATGTTTTGATATGATAGAAGGTTTAATGAATGGTCATTATGGTTATAAAGAGTTTGCTATACAATTTCCGAAAAAGTTAGAATTAGTGGAGGATGAATGTCCACCTGAAGTTTTGGATGAGATTTCTGAATTGTGCATCAATTATCTTTCTAAGAATACATCAGATGCGGATTTCTTTCAAAAAGTGAAAAATCACTATATTAGTTTTGAAGAATGCTATAATTTTGAAAGTGAATAAATGTTCATAAACGTATCATTAAAAATAGTGGTGTGCTTATCTTTTATCCAGATTTACACATTTGAGTATACCGCTATTCTTTTATATAATGAAACCAAAGAACGGAGGTGCGACAATGAGAGATAAAAAATATCATATATATTTGGATAGCCATGAGCGAAGCCTTTGTAAGCGATGAATAACCTACCGTTCCCCACATACACTTATATTCGTCTATAATAGTCTATATGGGTAATTGCCCCCTGTTTTCCGGGGTTAATGTTTCTGTGTCGATTAGGCCAGTGCAGTGTTCTTTTATGAAATCGCTCCATGGCAGTAACATTTCTATGCCTTTGGGCTCATTTTTGTAGTCCGGCATATATAACAATACTGTGTAGAGATATTGGAACACATTGATTTTATTGGCTCTGGCTGTTTCTATCATGCTATATACAATGGCACTGGCTTCTGCCCCTGCTACTGAATTATGAAACAGGAAGTTTTTGCGACCGATTGCATACGATTTTGCACAGCGCTCGGCCGCTTATGCGAATGTTCGGATAAGCGGCCAAGAAACCAGTGGGTCTCCACGACATCATTATTGTCTACTCAAGGCATGTTGAGAGTATAATAATGATGACGAAATGTGGTTTGGGGGCGAAAAAGTAGGGTTGGACCACCAGATGTAGTGGTTTGAGGGCGGAAAATGGGGAGAAATTGGCATCCGTAGATGCGAATTTTGACCCGTTTTTTTGCCACATTTCACTGATGCCGATGTGGATTTAGGGGGATATGCTTCTATAATTATGAAAAATCATTTTTGGTGGGTAGATGAAAAGTAATGTTTTAAAAGGTGTATATGGATCTTTGAGAATGTTTTTTAAACTATCTTTTAGCTTGTTTATTTGCTATAATGTAAGCAACTTAAACAGGAAGTTAGGGCATGACATTATAGAAATAACGGGAAACTGCATGAAGCTTTCAAATATAGAGTATTCATAGTCAAAATTGTTTTCCAAGACAGAGGTGCGTTTTGGTAATGTGAGCGACAGGGAGGGGGATTCTATGGGGCATTTGATTACAAAAATAGACTGGAATACGTTTTGCTATTTGTTTTCTCCAGATCCGCGGACTGCGTTTCAGCAGTTAGCGGAGCAACTCTTCTGCTTTGAATTCCATCAACCATTCGGAATCTATCGCTACTATAACCAGCCGTATATTGAAACTATGCCCGTGCACTACGACGGTGCCTGCATAGGATTTCAAGTTAAATACTATGATGCTTCAACGAATCTTTCTGATAGAAAAGGCGAGTTAATAGCTACAATTACGGGAGCGCACAACAAATATCCTGACATTGACAAGATTATTTTCTACATTAACAAGGAGCCCGGTATAAGCACAGCTAAGGAAAAAGAAAAGCCGCTTTATATTAATGAGATTGAAGCTTACGGAAACACTATGGGTATCAGTGTTGCATGGCGTGGATTAAACCAGATAGAAACCATGCTGCTTCGACCGGAACTGGAATCTATAAGAGAATATTTTTTTGCAACAAGTGGAGGAATCAGGCAATTCCTTACCCAATTAGAGCTCCACACGAAATCCATCTTTGACAGCATAGAATCTGATATCTCTTATGGGAACCAATCTATCAAGATTAGTCGGCGGCCTTTTGATTTTGGCGCATTCCTAAACTCCAATCATGATGTTCTTCTGGTTCATGGAGAAAGTGGATGTGGAAAGTCCGGGCTTATTAAAGATCAATTAGGAATGGAAAAACGGTTTCCTGTTTGGCTTTTGCGAGCGACTGATTTCAATATGCCAAGCCTTCCTGAGTTTGCACGCAAATTTGGGGACTGCTCTTGGGCCGATCTTTTGTCCGCTTTTGACAGCGCTCCCCATAAGATCTGCATTATTGATTCGGGGGAAAAAGCATTTACCATTGAATACCAGGAGACCTTTGAGGCTGCCGTTCGGCTATTGCGCCAACACGGGTGGCAATTGATAATTACGATTCGCACAAGTTACAGGGATACCTTCCTTAATACTGTTCTGCGGACATCCAATGTGTCAGAACACATAGTGCAGAAATTAGAAGCAGATGAAATGTCGGTATTGGAGATGAACAACGGGCTTTCTATGCCTACAGATACCAACCTGCGCGACTTTCTTTGTAATCTTTTCTATCTGAAGCTCTATCTCTCAGGAACTGATATCGCAGCTAGCAAAAACGTAGCGGAATTCCTATACAATGTTTGGGAGCAGGTTATATGCGACTCTACTCGGAGGACGGACTCTTTGAACGTCCGAAGAGGGCAGACGATTTGCGGTCTGGTGCGCTCGAATAATGATAGAGGTACAACATACTATGTTCCTTGCAATGAAGAAGACTGGGAAGCCCTTGCTTCGCTGGTTGACGATGACATAATCAAACATGACGATACTATGGGCGGCTATTTTTTGACACATGATGTCTATGAGGAAATTGTTCTCAAACACATACTTACTGTGGGGTATAATCAAAAACAAAATTTAGAGGGTTTTTTCTTGGCTATTGGAGATGGTTTGGTTATGCGAAAGGCATTTCGTCTTTGGCTTCGTGATCAGTTCGAGAACGCAAATGAAGGAATAAGCGATTTTCTTTCCGATGTCCTAACAGATGAGAGTTGCAACCCTATCTGGAAGGATGAGATTTTAGTTTCACTTATGGCAGCGGATAATAGTGAATATACATCTTTATTAGATGGTATTTTGAAAGAGAATGGATACAAACTGTATATTAGAGCATTGGTATTACTCAATACCGCTTGCAAAGTCGTTGATGATGAATTGCTTCAGCAGATATTAAACAAAGAAGAGATAAAAACCTGTAATGTCTTTCGCTTTACAAAGCCTTCCGGACTCGGCTGGAACTATCTGATCCCCTATGCTTATACTCATCGTGAGCATATTCCTTGGTCACCTATTATCATCATGCTGACCGCAGACGTTCTATATGCATGGACAAGACACGTGCAAAACGGAAAAACAACCCGCAATGTTGGCTTGATGGCACTATACTTGTACCAACAGGTGAAGAATACGGAGTATCACTACCGCTTGGGCGACAAGAAAATTGACCGGATTATTGATGCTATTCTTAGCAGTGCAGAGGAGATTCTTCCGGAATTAACTGCAATCTTTGAAACGACCATCGAAAAAAAGGCTACCAGTCATAGGGAACCCTATACTGATCTTTGCGAACACCTATTAAGTAATACGTTAAACTGTGGTACTATGTGCGCTGCTGCTCCAGAGTTAGTTTTTCAATTGGCAAAATGTTTTTGGCTGGAGCATGAGACATCAAAAGAACATCGATTTCATTCACCAAACATAAGCGCATATTTTGGTCTTAGAAACCATATAGAACATGAGTATTATCCTGAAAGCGCTTTTCAGACACCAACTTTTGCATTACTCCAAGCAGCACACGTAAAGGCAATAGATTTTATCATCGAGCTGTTTGATACGGTTACGGAAGCATATCAAAATTCATCTCTAAATACAGATTATACCGAGTGTTCCGAGATGGAAATCGTTTTCCCTAATGGGGATCGATCTGTACAGGTGGTAAGCAATAGGCTTTGGCTGATGTATCGCGGGACATCAGTGGCTCCAAATCTTCTTAAAAGTATACTGATGGCTTTGGAGCGGTGGCTCTATTTCTGGATTCCAGAAGTGCCGGAGGATTTAGCAAACAGTGTCTGTGTCCAACTCCTATTCAACTCACACTCGGCGGCAATTACGGCTGTGGTGGTCAGTATGGTGATTGCATATCCAGATAAATTATTTCCGATTGCATGCATTCTTTTACATACCAAGGAAATCTTCCGTTTGGACATTGTCCGGCAAACAAAAGAGAGGGAGACGGGTTTCTTTAAAGGGTTGATTCCGGGTAATAAACTATATAATGATGAGCGTATCCGCTCAAATGCGTTGCCATTCCGACAAAAGCGGCTGGAGGATATCATCTTGGGATACCAACTTGACGGGGGTACCTTTGCTAAAGAAGATCATCAAATGCGGCTTCACAAGTTGTATAAAGCCATAGACGAATCCTTCCAGCAGTTGGAGGACTTAGAAGATAGCAAACAGTTTTTCCTGTATCGAATGGATTTAAGGAAGTTGAAGTTGGTATGTGAGCAGACGGAAAAAGATAAGCAGGTAGCCCTAGTTCCAGATTTGCCTGAGAATTTAATTCTGATTCAGCAGAAATTACGGGAAGGCACTAAGAACGACGATAATTATTTGAAATTATTTCTCTGGAGCCAAAGCCGATTCAATAACGAGACTGACCAATATCAAAAATATGATAAGTACGAAACTAATCCTCAATCAGCCCTGACTGATGTACTGTCATTTCTCACAGATCCGTGCGTTTTTCAAATAGATGAGAGTATTTTGATTTATGTTTCAGCGGTTCTCTTAATCAATTTTGAGTATCAATTGGATGAGACATCTACTCAAATCTGTGCAGAAGTTATCGTGAATTATTTAAGGGCAGTTATAGAGGAGCAAAGAACTCGGTCGATCGGTGACGGTACGGATGCTGCCATCGCCGCACTCCTGACGCTGATTGCCCACCGTGCGATGATAACTCTACCCGATTCCCCCGTTGTTTTGCTGTTGATGCTAATATGCGGTTGGGGCAAACAGCGGGATTGGGCAGTTAAAGACTTCAGGCAAAAGGGTTGGTATGTTGACCAAACTCTTGCACAGAATATATTGACAGCTTTCATTCTTCTCAAGCCCGGATATGATCAAAAAGTATCCAAGCATGGGGGTATTTCTCCATTCAAATTTATTGAAGCTAATGAGGCTTTGCTCAACTCCATTTTAGAGCAACAGGAACCGGGAGAGTTTCCAGATTTCAGTGTCTTGAGTGAGACTGCGTTACAAACGTTAAACTTGCTTCTTCCAACAGAGACCTCGTTGACTCGAATCGTACTCGCTGAGACTGGAAAACTGTTTTGGTCTAGATTATTTGAGGATCGACGGCATTCTTTTGAAGAACGCGGCTTTCGGGATATGGATCAGGAGCACGCTTATCTAAACTGGCTGGCGGAATATCTGCTTTGCACCACGGAGCAGGGACAGAATGACGTTGTTGCGGAACTGGCCCCCTACATTACCATATCTGATATGACAGATGACCTACTGACCTGCATTATCATGCGCCAGGATCAGTTAGTGAAGCCCTATGCGTTCTGGCACTTGTGGGATGAACTATTCAAAATCATAGAGGAATTGTGCATCAAAAAGAAAGATGCTTTACTCCGTATAAATAAGCGAGATATTGACCGATATTACGGTGGTGAACTGGACAAGATTGTAACAACCTATTTGTTGGCGTTTCCTTGGTGGCAGGATAGTGTTCACTCTTGGCATACGCTCCGTAAGGAGGATATTAACTTTTTTATTAAAGCCGCAACCAGACTTGGATATCATCCAGGCACGCTCTATTCGGTTGCACGTGTGTTAAACACTATCGGTTATGACTATTTGGACTACGGAATCAAATGGCTTGCAACAATTATTCGAGGCAATCCACACTTAAAGGATATTTTGCTGGAAGTTAATACTGATTATTATATCGAAGAGTATGTCCAACGATTTATCACATCAAAGAGAACAGATATAAAACGTAGTCCCGAACTGCGAAGTGAAACGCTTGATGTTCTCAGCTTTCTGGTGGACAGGGGGTCGACCTGTGGCTTTATGTTGCGCGAAAGCATTTGTTAGCTTTTTCCTGAGCACAAGGGCTTTTACTTCATCTTGGCTTCTCATTATGTTTATAATTTTAGACTTATTCATAGAGTTCGGTATAATGCCTGATAGAAAGTTGTTTAAAGAGGTATAATGAATGACAACAGAGAGCAACAAAAATACGATCTTTTAACCCCAGAAAAGATGGCTTAAACAAAGGGAGAAGTGTAATAGCCTATCATTATACTTCTCCCGTCGGTGCCAAGGCGATTTTAGGTTCTCACAGTATCCGTTTCACCGATTGTCAGTTTTTAAATGATAAATCAGAATATGTGCAGATACGTAAACCATTGTTTCCAGTGCTGGATGAAATTCAAGAAGACTTATGCGATGAATCAATTCCTGACATGATTCGTAATATGTTTAACGACTATTACGAAACAGAACAGTTGGTAGTTGTACCACGCTCAGACATGCAATCTTAAATGTAACGATAACGCAAAAGACCTCAAATCATGGGAGTCATGAATTATTTATAATGAAGTCTTGGATTGTGTACGGATAGGAAATTTCCGCTTAGCACCTGATAATTTGAGGAGACACAAATATGGTAAATAAAAAGAAATATGAAGTTACCATCCGCAGTTCTGCAGCTGAATATTTAACTTATGTAGCCGTTACCGGTGATAGTGGAGAAAGCTTTGAAATGCGATATGAAAATGAAAACATATGGCTTACACAAAAAATGATGTCGGTGCTGTATGATGTGACGGTTGCTGCGATTAATCAGCATATTAAAAGAATCTTTGATGATGGAGAATTGTCATCGGCAGCAGTTATTAAGGAACACTTAATAACTGCCGCTGATGGTAAAAATTACAAGACAACATGGCGTTGAATATATGTAAAGCGATATTATATCGAAAATAATCATGAGGCGATTATTACCCGGCAGCAATATTATGAAGTTCAGGAAGAACTGAAACGCAGGAATAATAAGAATATGCCTGTCATACGATACAGTTCAAAGTATCCTTTGAGTGGACTCATTCAATGCGCGTCATGTAACAGCACTTATAACCAAGTTATTTGGTATAATTAAGGAAGGTAAGGAACATAGTATTGTTTGGCGATGTTCGGAACGGATAAAATTCAACAAGGGAAAATGCAAGAATTCACCAGCTATAAGAGAAGCTATGCTATACCAGATTTTACAGGAGAAGCTGCAGATGATTATTGATTCAGAGATCGAAACCTCATCATCCTTGGTACTGAAGACAAAAGCCTCATTAGTCAATTGTTTGAATAATGATGATGTTCAGGAATTATTCATGATGAGAGCAACTCTTAGCGTAATAATTGAAAAAATAGTAATTCAACAGGAAAATAAAGCAACTATTCGGTTTCGAGCCGGTTTAGTTCTGGAAACGACTTTATGCTAACAATTAAATAATTGTTCAGAATAAAGCTCTCAAAT
>Ga0153939_1001097_pt1 | contig 10753 bp, 9 predicted proteins | sample TSNJ023MetaG_FD_104734 | JGI IMG/M metagenome (GOLD analysis project Ga0153939, IMG submission 104734) | Attine ant fungus gardens microbial communities from New Jersey, USA - TSNJ023 MetaG | ecosystem: Host-associated > Fungi > Mycelium > Unclassified | place: USA: New Jersey, Brendan T. Byrne... | reverse complement strand
TTATAGAATTTGCATTCCTCAATCTTTAATTTAATCACGGCTTCAATCTGACTATCACAATGATAATCAATCCCATCCATGTTTTCATCTAATGTATTTAAGATATCTTGAATCATTTGTCTTGCTTCTTCGTATTCATAATTATTGACAAGTTGTACGGCAGGAGTTGTTAAGTCGATTATTTCATTTTTAAGCCGCACAAATTTTTCTATTTCATCAGTAAAATTGGCTAAACGTGTATTGTCAAAAGCGGTTTTTTGCATTTCAAGTGCTTTTATTGCATCCATATAATGATTTTTAATTATAAAATAGAGTAACAAGAAAGTCACTCCAAAAGCACAGCCAAAGATTAGCATCAAGTTAACTGTTGCCTCGCCAAATTCTCTAAATTCCCAAAAGTAAGTAAAGAATAATTCAATTGATAATGAGTAAACAGTAATTATCATACATATTGAAACCATATATTTTTTTGAAATAAAAAAGTTTTTTGGCTTATTTTTATATATGTATAAAATCAATTTAGCCATTAGTAAGTAACTGACCCTGCTTACAGCAACTATAAGAAGCAGCCGAATTGTCTCCCATATTCCTATTACTTGAATTGAAAAAATTTTTAAAATGTTTGATATTGTAAAAAAAGCAATCGAAATTGAAAAATCTATCAAAAAAAGCGAGAGCAACGAAACAAAAACACGTTTTATAATACTGCCTTTGTTATTCCGAATACAGGTATATAAAAATAGTGCTAGGGCAACAATTATCGTAATGCCCAGTTCAAAATTTAGATCAAAATATGTCATTATACAGTACATAATAGTTACATATACAATAAAGAATAACGACTTGACACCCTTATGTTGATTGTTTTTAGCCGGTATCAAAGAGTTGATCAAAAATAAATGAACCAGCGCTTCCGTCACATTCATAAAAATTTCTAAAGGCACAAGAAATCCCCCCGAATAATTTACTACCAAATGTTAATATATCGAATTTTATCAAATTAGGAGGTAATAAATTGTCGAATAATGGAAGCGTGCGGTGAAACTATTTTCCATTTTTCGACAATTTTCGCGCTACCGTCGGGTTTTCCCGGCCTTTCGTAAAAAGCAATACTCCTTCATATGTGTTTTCTTATCCTCTCCGACAAAAAAATTGAACGACATTTCGATTGCATTTATATAAAAATCATAATATTTTTATTTCATATTCCTTTTATCACTCCTATCCTTACTCTGATTGATTTCGGTGCATTCTGATTCTTTCATCCTTGCTGCGGCATCCTTCCCCGTTCAGCTGCATTTTACCGCAAATAAAAACTTGTTTCACAAAAGAACAGGTATTTTCATATATGTAGATTAAGAGTAAAAAAGCGAACAAACGGTAAGGAGCAATAACTATGGCTTACAGTGACAGAGAACTCCTTGCACGCATTATCAAATGCGAGGCCGGCGGTGAAGGGGATACCGGTATGCGCGCCGTTGCGACAGTTATCATGAACCGGGTCGACGTACCCAATGGTGAATATCAGCGTGTTTGCCAGGGAGTGCTGCGATACGTTATTTTCCAGCCCGGGCAGTTCGACTGTGTTGCAACCACAATCCGGGGACGGCCGAATTCCCAAAATATCTTCAATGTCGAGCCGGAACCTATCCATTTCGAAATCGCGGACTGGGCTCTTGGCGGCGGGAGAGTCAACCAAGTGGGTGAATGCTTATGGTATATGAACCCTTTCCGGCCCAACTGCCCAAATCCGTTCCCCTATAACGGCAACGGCATACATCACACCAGAATCAATCAGCATTGCTTTTTCCGCCCTGCGTCAAGCTATGCGGACACTTGACACGCTATAACGAAAAGGAGCTCATTATGGATAACAACTACAGCCTTGACAGCGGTATGATGAAAAACACCGGCTATATGACCGGCGGCAACGGCACAGTGGCACAAGATTACACCGCTCAAAACTTTACAACACAGACCTGGGGAAACCAGGTTCCGTTTTCCGATACACAGCTGCAAAGCATGTCCGGCACGCAAATGGTCCCGCCCCAGGCGATTCCGGCGGAAATAGCGGATACGTCCATGCAGATGCCGGAAACACTGACAAACCCCATCTACACACCCGGCTATTTAAGGACCCAGCTTGGCAAATGGATGCGTGTGGAATTTTTGTTCGGCAACATCACGACAGACCGGGTGGGCCGTCTTGTGGAAGTCGGCGCAAGCTATATTATTTTACAGTCCCTGGAGGCAAACACTAAAATGATGTGTGACATCTATTCCATCAAATTTGTCACCATCATCAACAATCCGGAGACCGCTGCTCTTTATGATACCGTTTACGGTTCATAAATAAATTTTGTTCACCCTGGATAAAAAGGGCGGCACATCATACGCATGGATGCGTGGTGCGCCGTCCTTTCTGTCACAAGATCCACCAAGCGCTTTTGAGGACAGGCAAATCCGGTATGCCTTCGGGTCAACCGGCCCGCTTTTCCGATATGCAGTCCACAGGGCATCTGTTTTACTCGCGTTTCGCATTCCAGACCTTCGCAAACCGCGCGGCGATAAAACATCTCCCCAACATTTTCTGCGCCATACAAAAAAGCTGGAAACGGGTATGCGGTCGTTGCTTTTGTTATGCTGCCTCTATTCTTTTAATATAAATTACAACTATTTATCAATAATTGTTGAAATTCATCACTAAATGGTTTATATTGGTATATCATATAAAGAAAGAAGGGGGTTGCTTTGACTCTTGCCCATGTCCGGGACGACGGTACAGAGCAGAGCCTGCGCGAACATTTATCTCATACCGCGCAGCTTGCCAAAGAGTTCGCCGACACATTCAGTATGGGGAATCTTGCTTATTTGATGGGGCTCGTACACGACATCGGTAAATACTCGGGAGCATTCCAGAAAAGAATCCGCGGGGAGAACACGCATACGGTGGACCACTCTACAGCGGGAGGACAGTTACTGTACAAATTGCTGGGGCCTGTGCCCGCTTATGGCGTGATGGGCCATCACAGCGGCTTGATGAACGGTGGTTCCGGGGCAGTCAGCAGCGGAGAACTCCTTTCCTCTGAGCTGTTCTCACGCTTAAAACGCGTCACAGAAGACTACAGCGCTTATCAGAACGAAATTGCACTGCCTACATATATACAGGAGACGCTGCCGGTATCAGCGGAAGATACCGGCTTCAGCATGGCGCTTTTAACGCGCATGCTCTATTCCGCGCTGGTCGACGCTGATTTTCTCGACACAGAGGATTTTATGAACGGCCATTATGTAAAGCGCGGCGGGTATGAGGATACCGAGACCCTTTACGAACGCTACCTGCGGTATACCCGGAAATTTGCCCAGCCGATAAAATCACTTGATGAAAAACGTAATGAAATCTATCAGGACTGCATGAAAATGGCAGCCGCAGCGCCTGGGCTTTATTCTCTGACAGTCCCCACTGGTGGCGGCAAGACCATTTCGTCGCTGGGCTTTGCGTTGAAACATGCAAAAAAGCATGGTATGCGGCGTATCATCTATGTCATACCATACACATCCATCATTGAGCAAAATGCGGCGGTTATCGGCAGTATTGTCGGAGCAGGAAATGTACTGGAGCACCATTCGTCGATTTCGTATGACGGGGATAACGACACAGAGAATCTCAAACGGCTTTCCGCCGAAAACTGGGACGCCCCTGTTGTTGTGACCACCAATGTGCAGTTTTTCGAATCTCTGTTCGCCTGCCGCAGCTCAAAATGCCGTAAGCTGCACAACATAGCAAACAGCGTCATTATCTTTGACGAGGCACAAATGCTGCCCCTCCCCTATCTGATTCCATGCGTCAAAACCATTACGGAGCTTGTAAAGCATTATAAGTCCACCGCCGTGTTATGTACGGCGACTCAGCCTGCATTGCATCAGTTTTTCCCGAAAACGCTGCAGCCCGTGGAAATCTGCTCCGACCCCGGAACGCTCTATGAGTTTTTCCGGCGCGTTACCCTTCAAAACGCCGGAAAGCTGTCTGACGAAGAGCTTGCGGAGAGGCTGAACGCACAGGAACAGATTTTATGTATTGTAAACAGCAGAAAGCAGGCACAGGCCATATATAAGAAACTGAGCGGCGGCTATCACCTGTCCACACTGATGACACCGGAGCATCGAAAACGCGTCATAGCCGCCATCCGGGAGGATTTAGCAAACGGCCGTCCCTGCCGTGTGGTTTCCACAAGCTTGGTGGAAGCCGGGGTGGATTTCGATTTTCCCGTAGTTTATCGTGCCAAAGCAGGTCTGGATTCTGTCATTCAAGCCGCCGGGCGCTGTAACCGGGAGGGCCGCCGCGCCACCACCGACAGCTTTGTATATGTATTCGAAGCGGATGACCGTTATAACCTGCCTCAGATGCTCCTGCAGCCTGCCGCGGGATATGATATCATATCGAAAGAATACAGCGACATCGGTGAGCCGGAAGCAATCCATCGTTACTTTGACTGGCTTTACACGGTGAAGCAGCATACGGCGCTGGACAAACTGAACCTTATCAGCCGGTTTAACGACGGCTGGTCAAAAAACGGCGGAAGCTTCCCGTTCCGGGATACAGCGGAAGCGTTCCATCTTATCGACCAGAACACTTTTTCCATACTCATCCCATTGGATGATGAGGCAAAAGCACTGGAACAGCGCATCACCGCCGGAGAAAGAAGCCGCCCGCTCCTGCGTGCCGTCAGTCGCCACAGTGTAAACATTTACGAAAATCATTTAAACCTTCTGCTACAAAATGGGCAGGTGGAATTCATGGACACAGAGGCGTCACAAAAAACGAAAGACGGCATTTTTATACTGCGGGGAACGGAAGGGATCTACGATAAAAATACGGGACTGGAGTTGGAACCTGAGACCGGATTCGGTCTATTTACATAAACCAAAAGAGGTGTATTCATGAGTTACGGGATCAAAATGGAGGTTTGGGGAGATTACGCGCTCTTCTCCAGACCGGAACTGAAGGTGGAGCGCGTAAGCTATGATGTGATGACGCCTTCGGCGGCAAGGGGCCTGCTGGAAGCCGTATTGTGGAAGCCTGCCATACGCTATGTCATCGACCGGATTCATGTGCTGAAGCCCATTTGCTTTACCAGCTTTAAACGCAATGAAGTGAGGGATAAGGTCAAAGCAAGTAATGTGAAATCTGTCATGCAGCATCCGGAGAAAGCACGGGCGCTGTACTTGAACACAAAGGAATCCATTGCCCAGCGTTCTTCGATGGTTTTGCATGAGGTTCGTTACATAGTGGAAGCGCATTTTACCATGACGGACAGGGCAAGCACACAGGACAACGAGGAAAAATTCTACGCCATGCTTTGCCGCCGGCTGCGACAGGGGCAATGCTACCACCAGCCATATTTTGGCTGCCGTGAGTTTCCGGCAAAATTCAAATTATATGAAGAAGATGAGCTGCCGCCGCTGCTGCAGACTGGCGAGCGGGATTTGGGGCTTATGCTTTATGATCTGGATTACAGCAAGCCCGGCCGGCCGGACCCCACATTTTTTCGGGCGGTGCTCAAAGACGGCACATTGGATGTACGGAACTGTGAGGTGCTGCGATGATTGTGAAACGGCTCTGTGAACACTATGAGGCGCTCAAAGAGGATGGACGGACCCCCGCATACGGCTGGGGAAAAGCCGCTGTTAATCTCGGCCTGCTGCTGTCAGAGGACGGTGAGGTACTGAAATTGATTCCCCTGACACAGACGGTTCAAATGGGCAAAAAAGAAGCGTTAAAGGTACAGGAGCATATTGTGCCGATGCCGGTGGTGCGTAGCTCCGGTATTTTACCAAATTTCTTATGTGATAATGCTTCGTATATTTTAGGACTTGGTAAAAAAGGAAATGAAAAATTTGAAGCCTTAAAGTTGCTGCATCAACAGCTTTTGGAAAACAATGGAAACATGTTCGCAAAAGCCATTTTACGATACTTTGATAAATGGAATACAGCGGTAAATGAGCACCCCGTGATTCTTGAATCAAAAAAACTGCTTGATGAGGGGCGCGGCATTGTCTTTATGCTGCATGGAAACCGGTTTGCGCATGAAGAACCGGAGTTGCAGGAGCTTTGGAATGCTCACTACAGCCAAAACGAGGATACCGCGAAACGTCTATGCCTGATATCGGGCAACCGTGAACCCATTGCTCGGCTGCATGACAAGGTCAAAGGCGTCCCGGGCGCGCAGTCTGTAGGGGCCAACCTCATCAGCATCAACGCGGACTCCTTTGTATCATACAACCTGTCGGACGGCATACCCGGCGCACCCATCGGCACGTACAGCGCCTTCGCCTATGTCACAGCCCTCAACACCCTGTTGGAAGATTTTGAGCACAGACTGGATCTCGGCGACACCCGCATCGTCTACTGGTCGGAAAAAGCCGACAGGAAAGCCGCCGATCTGGTGGCAATCAGCCTCATGCCGCCGCGGGAATCGGAAGAACATATCCTGCAATCGGTTTTTGATCAGGCGGAACAAGGCCTGCCCGTAGAAGATATTCCCTTCCAGGAGCGGTTTTATGCGCTGGGGCTTCGCCCCAATGCGGCACGTGTTTCCGTTTCACTGTTTTTAGAAAGCAGCTTTGGTGACATCCTTCGGAATATCCACCGGCATTACAAACGGCTTGAAATTGCACGCCCGGTCTTCGATAAACGGGTTTATCTTACCCCTCGGGACATCATGGGAGAAACCATCAATCCAAACAGCACAGTCAAAAAGCCCAACCCGCAAATCATGTCCGGATTGATACGCGCCATTTTTACCGACACAAAATACCCTTACTCACTGTATGAAAGCGTCTTAATGCGCGTACGTGCAGAACAGGGCCCAAAAAAGGTCAGCCGCGGCAAGGCAGCCATTATCAAGGCTTGTTTGCTGCAATATTTACCGGAAAACGAAAGGAAGTGCATCACAGTGTCACTCAACCCGGAAAACAAAAATAAAGCTTATGTGCTGGGCAGGTTATTTGCTGTTTTAGAAGGCATACAGGAGGCTGCCAGCCCCGAGCTGAAAAAAACCATTCGTGACAGTTATTTTAACAGTGCCTGCGCAAATCCCAGAATCGCATTCCCTCAAATATTAAAGCTTAGCGAGCATCACTTAAAAAAACTGAAACGGGACAAGCCGGGAATGGCCGTAAACTACAAAAAACAGATTCAAGGGCTTCTCAGTATACTGGAAGTCAGTGAGGAACCCTTCCCCGCATACTTTCCGCTGCAGAAACAGGGATTGTTCATTTTAGGCTACAATCAGCAAAGACAGACGTTTTTTATTAAAAAAGAGGAGGAATAAATCATGAGCGTCATTCAGAACAAGTACGACTTCATTATTTTATTTGACGTGGAGAACGGGAATCCCAACGGTGACCCGGATGCCGACAACATGCCCCGTACCGACCCGGAAACCGGCTTGGGGCTCGTGACCGATGTCTGCCTGAAGCGAAAAATCCGCAATTATGTGGAAACGGTGAAAGAGGACGAAACCGGACATAAGATTTATATCAAAGAGGGCATTGCGCTGAACACCAGCGACAAGTCGGCCTACATAGCGCTGAACATCGATGAGAAGAAAGTCAAAGAGACAAAGGCGAAAGATCCGGATCTTGATATCAAAGTTCGCGATTTCATGTGCCAGAATTTTTATGATATCCGTACTTTTGGCGCGGTGATGACCACCTTTGTGAAGGATTCACTGAACTGCGGCCAGGTGCGCGGCCCGGTGCAGCTAAGCTTTGCACGCAGCATTGATCCGGTGGTTCCGCAAGAGATCACCATCACACGCGTGGCCATTACCACGGAAAAAGACGCGGAAAAGAAAACCACCGAAATGGGGCATAAGTTTATTGTGCCGTACGGGTTGTATCAGGCCGAGGGCTATATCTCAGCCAATCTTGCGCGGAAGAGCACCGGTTTTTCTGAAGAGGATCTGAAGCTGCTATGGGAGGCCATCCTCAACATGTTTGAGCATGACCACTCCGCTGCCAGGGGTAAGATGGCCGTACGGGAACTGATTGTCTTCCGGCATGACAGCGAGCTTGGTAACGCACCGTCCTATAAGCTGTTTGACCTGGTTTCAGTCGTTAAAAAGAATGAAAAGGCTCCCCGCGCTTATTCCGATTACGAAGTGAACATCGATATGGCGCATCTGCCGGCCGGCGTCACACTGACCCGTATGGTGTAGCGGATGGAAGAGTATGCCATGCTCTCCGAGCTACAGCACTTTTCGTTTTGCCGCCGCCAGTGGGCGCTGATCCACCTCGAGCAGCAATGGGCGGAAAACCTTCTGACCATTCAAGGGCTGCTTATGCATGAAAAAGCCCACAGCGAAACGACCGAAAAGCGTGGCGGTAAAATCATCGTGCGCGGGCTGCATGTGTGTTCCCACCGACTGAAGCTTACCGGTATCTGTGACGTGGTGGAATTCGACGCGGACCCTGACGGCATTGCGATACACGGCCATGACGGAACCTACCGCGTCACACCGGTGGAATACAAACGCGGCAGGCCAAAGGAACACGGCGCGGATGCCCTGCAGCTCTGCGCTCAGGCGGTATGCCTTGAGGAAATGCTCTGCTGCGACATTCCGCGGGGTTATCTGTACTACGGCGAGCCCCGCCGCCGCACCGAGGTTGAGGTTTCAGCGGCACTGCGTGGCGAAATCAGTTCTATGCTGGAGGAAATCCACGATTATCGCAGGCGTGGCCATACACCGAAAGTCAAGCCCGATTCCCGCTGCAACGCCTGCTCACTGAAGGAGATCTGTCAGCCGGCCATGCTTAAAAACCGATATCCCTCAGCAAGCGCGTATATAAAACAAGCACTGTCCGAATCGGGAGGCGAAACATGAAAAAACTGCTGAACACACTTTATGTAACCACCGCCGAAAGTTATTTGGGGCTTGACGGAGAAACAATTGTGGTAAAACGGCCGGAACAGCCTGACTTGCGCATCCCGCTGCACAATCTGGAATCCGTCGTTACATTCGGCCGTCCCGGCGCCAGTCCTTCGCTTATGGGAGCACTCGCAAAGCGTAATATATCCCTATGTTTTCTCACGCCAAACGGCCGGTTTCTCGCACGGGTCATCGGCGAAAGCCGCGGCAATGTATTGCTGCGCAAGGAGCAGTATCGGGTTTCGGATAACGAGGCGCTCTCCCTTACAATTGCCGGGTCCATCATTTCTGCAAAGCTCTATAATTCCAAATGGGTTCTCGAGCGGACAATCCGCGATTACAAACTTCGGGTTGACACCGAAAGAATGAAAAAGGAATCATCCTTCTTAAGCGGTTCCATAAAATCCGTGGAAAAATGTCGGACCCTGGATGAGCTGCGCGGCGTGGAGGGAGAAGGCGCCAGCCGTTACTTCAGTGTGTTTGACCAGATGATTTTACAGCAGAAGAAAAACTTTAGCTTCAAGGGCCGGAACCGGAGGCCCCCATTGGACAATGTAAACGCCATGCTGTCTTTTGGTTACACTTTACTGGCAAATGACGTCGCATCCGCGCTGGAGGCTGTAGGACTTGACGCTTATGTCGGCTTTTTACACCGGGACCGACCGGGACGCGCTTCACTGTCGCTTGACATCATGGAGGAACTGCGCGGATGGGTTGTCGACAGGTTGGTGCTGACGCTGATTAATCAGAAAATGGTGAATCAAAAAGGCTTTCTCAAAGAAGAAAGCGGCGGAGTCATCATGACTGATGAAACAAAGCGCATATTTTTACAGGCCTGGCAGGAGCATAAAAAAGAAATGATAATGCATCCCTTTTTAAAGGAAAAAATTGAGTGGGGACTGGTGCCTTATGCGCAGGCCATGTTGCTGGCCCGATTTTTGCGTGGCGACCTGGACGCCTACCCTGTATTTTTCTGGAAATGAGGCAAATATGTTTGTATTAATCTGCTATGACGTAAATGTACAGAGCGATGACGGACGCAGGCGGCTGAGAAAGCTTGCCAGACAATGTGAAAACCACGGAATTCGCGTACAAAACTCCGTTTTTGAATGCGTGCTGGACCCGGCAGAATGGGAACTGCTCAAGTCAAAGCTGACAAAAACCATCAATCCCGACAAAGACAGCCTTCGCTTTTATTATCTGGGGAAAAAATATGACACTAAAATCGAACATGTTGGTGCAAAAACGGTTGTTAAGGTTGAAGGTACATTGATTCTATGACTACGGGTGCGAACCTCAAGCAAACATAAAACTCCTGGGAGGTTCGCACCCGAAAAATGGCTAAAAAATAATTAAAATGTAAAAATTGTCGGGCAAATCGGTATTTTTTATGGCGAGAACTGTTATTACGCACAGATTCAATAATAAATAAATGTGATTATTGTTGTCTTTTGCTGTCGCTCCCCGTGCGGGAGCGTGGATTGAAATTTATCGCTCTTTATATATATAACACATATAACCGTCGCTCCCCGTGCGGGAGCGTGGATTGAAATCCGTATCATCTGCTATCCATCCGCCGGTGTACAAGGTCGCTCCCCGTGCGGGAGCGTGGATTGAAATCCATTTGTTCATTCAATCGCCGCACCTCGCTTCAGTCGCTCCCCGTGCGGGAGCGTGGATTGAAATCCGCTGGTCTTGATTCGTGTGAAATAGAATCCGCGTCGCTCCCCGTGCGGGAGCGTGGATTGAAATAATCGCATCCGTTTCAAAGGCTCCCATTGGTGTGTCGCTCCCCGTGCGGGAGCGTGGATTGAAATACC
>Ga0153939_1001096_pt1 | contig 10754 bp, 10 predicted proteins | sample TSNJ023MetaG_FD_104734 | JGI IMG/M metagenome (GOLD analysis project Ga0153939, IMG submission 104734) | Attine ant fungus gardens microbial communities from New Jersey, USA - TSNJ023 MetaG | ecosystem: Host-associated > Fungi > Mycelium > Unclassified | place: USA: New Jersey, Brendan T. Byrne... | reverse complement strand
TCCCCCTCCTCTTTAAGATTTGCTATTAGCCAGGAGGTTAACCTAAAGGCTTCGCCTGGAAGGCGAGGGTTTTAACCCCATTATACAGACAATAACAAAACCGGAAATGTCCTTGAATAAAATCATTACGCTACAAGGGAGCGCCTGTTCAATAGAAGAGGCGCTCCCTCCGCCGATTCCTTAAAAATCTTTCAATTGGGCTGCCGATCATTTTTTTGCCGGTTGCGGAATGTTTGCCGTCAACCTGGCGATCACAGGCTCCATCGCCCTGGCCCACATTTCAAACCCTCCCTGTTCTGAGATGATGTCTTTCACCAGAAGGTTAATACCGCCCGGCGTTGATTCAGTGGCCATCACATGCACACCTTTTTCATCTAACTGAATTGCCTGTTCACAAACAGAATGGAAGAAACCGGAGATATATTTGGTTGCTGCTTCGCCGTCCACGCCTTCCGAACGGGCCCATTCAATCAGCGCATCCAGGATGGAAAAGAACGAAGTGGCACAGGCCGTAATGGTGGCAAACACCGCCGCATGGTATCTTTCCTCGACCTGAATGATCTTGCCGATGTTGCCAAAGATTTCCGACGCTTCCTCTTGGGGTGGGCACAGCACAATCGGGCCGTCGCAGAACGCATTAAACGTCATTGGTACCATATGTAATAAAACCGCGGTTTCCCCAATCCAGGAACGGACCTGCGGAAGCGTTTTATCGGTTAAGAGATTGATGACCTTGTGTTCAGGCTTGAAATGAATACCCCGGCATACCTCTTCACCGGACTCCGGCCAGACAGCCAGAACCAACCAATCCGAGCGGTCCGCGACCTCCTGCAAGCTTTGCGCCACCATAACGCGGTCCGGGTACTTTTTTTTCAGCGCCGCCGCTTTATCGGCATATTCGGGTGATACAACAATCGGATATGGATTTTGCGGAGCGCGGCCACATAAACCCGTCACCAATGCGCTGGTAATAGCACCTGTTCCAATAAAACCAATCGTGGGCAATTTATTTTCTGACATCATCTTACTCTCCATTCAATTAATTATGTTAGCAATATTTGATCCAGGAAAGCTATACCAGCATCCCCAGCTTCTCCAATTCCGTCCGCAGCAGATTTTTCATCTCTTCGTTTGGCTCGACGACCGGCGGATACCATTCGCCGGCCTCCTGCCCGCTCAGGCTCATGGCGTATTTTAGCGGGGCCGGATGCAGCCCGTCGCCAAACAGCGCCTTTACCAGCGCAAAGCATCTGAAAATAACTTTATGCGCTTTTTTCAGATCCCCGCCCTTTGCATGCCGGTAGATCTCCGCATATTGCCGCGGCAGGATACAGGACGCCGCGAGAACGCCGCCTTTCGCGCCGGCCGCCACCTGGTCCGCAAACATCAGATCGGAACCGCTGAAGATCGTCCCGTCATCGCCCAGCAAACGAACCAGGTTCAAAAATTGGGCAAAATCCGCGCATTCTTTTACGCCGAACACGCCTGGAATCTCCCGCATCATCCGCACAAGGGTTTCCGGCATAATGTTCGTGCCGGTGCGGTAAGGATAGTTGTATACGACGATGGGAGTATTCAGCTCCTGATCCAGCACCTGGAAGTACTCGTAGATTCCCTGCTGTGTAATCCCGACATAGTAGGGGGGCAAAACCAACAGCGCGTCCGCCCCGGCGTCTTTGCACATTTTTCCGTTTTTGATCGCCTCACCCAAGCCTGGTTCCAGAACACCGGCAATGACCGGCACCCGGCCTTTGGCCTCGGCCACGACCGCTTTCACGCCAACTTCCCGCTGGGCGTAATCCATATTGGTATATTGACCGCTGCCACCCACGGCAAGAACAGTATCAACGCCGTTTTCAATGACATAATTGGTATGCTTTCGAAGCATTTCCACATCGATCATTCCCTTTTTGTCATAGGGGGTAATCAATGCGCACATGACACCGTCAAATTTTGTGATTCTCAAAACAATTTCCTCCTAATTTATCTGGAATTGTAGGTATCCGGGTAAAAAAACGCGCGCTTAATACAGGCAAAGAGCTTTGCCGATCAAAGAGCTTTGCCGAGCATCCTACAGGTAAGCAAATCAAACGCGGCCGCTTTGGCTACTTAAAATTGTGGGCAAAATGACATGCGGTAAAATGTCCCGGCGTAACCTCCCCATAGGCGGGGCTTTCCCGTCGGCAAATCTCCTTTGCTTCAGCACACCGGGAGGCAAACCGGCAGGCCGGCCCGGGATTGATGGGAGACGTCAACTCGCCTTTGAGCACAATCCGCTGATCATTTCTTTTCAGACTCGGACGCGGTATCGCGGAAAGGAGCGCTTTGGTATAGGGGTGATATTGCTTTTTGAACAGCTCCTTTGTGGGGCATTTTTCCACCACGATTCCCAGATACATCACGCAGATGTCGTCCGATATGTGCTTGACCACCGAAAGGTCATGCGTCACAAAGATATACGTTAGCCCAAATTCCTTTTGCAGGTCCTGCATCAGGTTGAGAATTTGCGCCTGAATAGATACATCCAGCGCCGAAACCGGCTCGTCGCAAACAATGAACTTGGGTGACAGAGCCAGTGCGCGGCCGACACCGATGCGCTGCCTGCGTCCGCCGTCGAGCTCGTGGGGGTAGGATCTCGCCACCTTGTCGGTCAGACCCACCACCTGCATTAATTCTTTGACCCGGTTTTCATACTCCTGTCTGCTTTTGTACACCTTGTAAATCTGCAAAGGCTCCATGATAATCTCAGACACCGTCATTCTGGGATTGAGAGAGGCGTACGGATCCTGAAAGATCATCTGCATATCCTTGCGCAGCTCTTTGATCTGTTTTTTATTCACATTCGTGATGTCTTTGTCCTCAAAGAGCATCTGCCCCCCCGTGGAATCCAACAGGTGGAGCAGCAGCCGCCCGAACGTGGACTTGCCGCACCCGGATTCGCCGACAATGCCAAGGGTTTTTCCATGCTCAATTTGCAGGCTGACGTCGTCAACAGCGTGCAGCAGCCCTTTGGGTGTATTGAAGTACTTCTTCAAATTGCGGGTCTCAATTAAAATGCTCACTGCGTAACCTCCCCGGATGCGCGATATAGCAAACATCTCACTTTGTGATCCCCTGCAATATCGACCGGCTCAATTGATTGGGCCGTCTCACACTCGGGTTTGCAGTGTTTGCAGCGCGGAGCAAATTTGCACCCTTCCGGCAGTTCGGTGGGATCCGGCATCAGACCGTCGATTCCTTCCAGCCGGTCACGCTCTTCGTCCAAATCGGGAATTGAATTGAACAGACCGACGGTGTACGGATGCTTCGTGTTCTCAAAAATCTCCTGAATGCTGCCGATCTCCACAATTTCCCCCGCATAGATAATGGCAACCCGGTCGCACACTTCCGCGACCACACCCAGGTCGTGCGTAATCAACAGCATCGACGTTCTAAGGCGTTGCTTGAGATCGTTAATCAACTGGAGCACCTGAAATTGAATCGTCACATCCAGCGCCGTGGTCGGCTCATCCGCAATCAGCAGCGCCGGATTGCACACAAGAGCAATCGCGATCACAACCCGCTGCTTCATTCCGCCGGAAAACTGGTGGGGAAACTCATGAAAGCGATCCCGCGATATTCCCACAAGCTCCAGAATCTTTTTTGCTTCTTCCTCGACCTTGTCCCGGCTCATCTCAGAGTGAAGGTACAGGACCTCGGCGATTTGCTCCCCCACGGTCAAAACCGGATTCAGCGATGTCATGGGATCCTGAAAAATCATTGAGATCTGTTTGCCGCGGATTTTGCGCATCTGCTCATCTGATTTCTTCAGCAAATCCTCACCCTGGAAGATAATTTCTCCTCCGGTGACTTTTCCCGGCGGGTCCGGAAGCAGACACATGATACCCAGCGCGGTGGTCGTTTTCCCCGCGCCCGTCTCCCCCACCAGCCCCAATGTCTCGTTTTCATTGATGGACAAGCTGACGCGGTTGGCAGCCTTGGCGCGCCCTTCGTCTGTCCGGTACTCAATTGATAAATCTTTAATTTCGAGAATTGTTTTCTCCATAAAGAGTCTGTGCACCTCCAATCAGCTTTTTAGACGTGGATCAAGTGCGTCTCTTAGGCCGTCCCCAAAGAGATTCAGGGCATAGGTGGTAACGAAAATCGCCAGCCCCGGCACGATGACCATGTAAGGATATTGCTGGATATAATTCCTGCCGGTTGCCAGCATGGCTCCCCATTCCGGGGAGGGCGGCTGTACGCCAAGGCCTAAAAAGCTCAGAGTAGAGGAGCTGATCAAAGCACGCGCGATATTCAGTGTGGACTGCACAATAATGGGGGAAAGCGCGTTTGGCAGGATATGCCGCAGAATGATACGGGAGTTGTCAGCGCCAATCGAGACCGCCGCTTCAATGAACTCCTGCTCCCGGATTCCCAATACCGAGGAACGCACAATCCGGATACACGCCGGCGCATACGAGATCCCCAGGGCGATGATCATATTTCGGGTGCCGGCCCCGAAAGAGGCCGCCAACACAATGGCGAGCAGTAGTGAAGGAATCCCGGCCAGCACGTCAACAATTCTCATAATCACAAGGTCAAGCTTCTTGAAGTAACCCGCCAGAGCGCCAAAAATACAGCCAAGGCCGGAAGACATGATGACGACAACCAACGCGATCATCAGGGAGATCCGCGCGCCGTACAGAATTCTGGTGTAGATGTCACGGCCGAAATTGTCGGTGCCGAACCAGTGCTCGGAATTCGGGGACTGAAGCAAGACGGTTAAGTCCTGCTTGGCATATTCGTAACGGGTGAACACAGGGGCGAAAACAGCCAGAATGATGATCACAGCGAGGATAACGAGGGAAATGATGGCCAAATTGTTTCTCTTGAGACGATGCCAAGTCTCGGCGAGCAAGCCCGACGGCTTGGCTTTTCCGTTTCGTTTACTCATTTCGCCACCCTCGCTTTCCGAGTTCTTTGGTACATCGACCGAATGCGCGGATCAATCATGCCGTAAAGCAGATCCATTAACAGGTTAATAATAACGCACAGGATTGCACTGAACAAAACCGCGCCCTGCACCGCCGGATAATCGCGCGCAATGATCGCGTCATAGCAGTATTTCCCGATACCCGGAATCGCAAACACCGTTTCCGTCAGAATCGCTCCCGCCAGCAGCTGGCAAATTTCCAGGCCGATCATGGTGACAATCGGGATCAGCGCGTTGCGAAAGCCGTGCTTCATAATGACGATGAATTCCTTTTGCCCTTTCGCTCTCGCCGTTCTCATGTAGTCCTGCCGGAGCACGTCGAGCATGGCCGAGCGGCTCATGCGCATGATGAAAGACGCCTCGTAAATACTCAACGCAAACACCGGCATAATCCAATACTTCCAGCCGTAATTTCCGGAGGCGGGAAGCCAGCCCAATCGCACTGAAAAGAGTAGTACCAGCATCAACGCAAGCCAGAAGGTTGGCGTGGCGATGCCGACGAGTGAAACCATGGAAGCAATCTTATCCAATATGGAATACTGCTTCACCGCGGAAACAACTCCTAAGACAATTCCGAGAATCGCTCCGAAAAAGACGCTCAGAACCGCCAGCTTGGCCGTATTGGGAAACCTCGCCAGTATATCGTCCATGACCGGCGCGTTCGTCCTGTAAGAATCGCCGAAATTCCCGCGCGCCACGTTTCCGATATACCGAAGCAGCTGGACGATGTACGGATCGTTCAGACCCCGCTCCTGCCGATAGTTTTCCACCGCCTCTTCGGTAGCGTCAGGGCCCAGCACAGCTCGCGCTCCATCTCCCGGCGCGAAATACATCAATGAGGATATCACCACAATGATTCCGAGCAAAACCGGGATCATAAGCAATATTCGATTTAATATGTATCGATACAAAATTCTATCCCCCAATCAATTGCGAAAACTGGCCCAGCCTGCAGCCACTGAAGCTTCGTTTTGGCAGGCCCTCTTTTCATAACTAACAGGATTCGGTTTGAAAAGAGGGCTCTGCTCACATCCATTCAGCTGTGATAGCTGCTACAAAAACTATTCAAAATAAACATCCTTATACTTATGCTGTTCGTACGGGGCGTTTAACGTCAGCCCTTTGACATTTGCGCGTGTTCCGACCAGCAATACGCTTTGCAGGATCGGATAGGCGGCCAGGTCGTCGTAGATCATCTGCTGTGCCTGCCGGTATTTTTCAATGCGGGTTTCGGCGTTAATATCAGTCATTGCGTCTTTGGCCAGTGCGTCAAATTCGGGTTTTTCCCAATTCATGGTCGCGTTGAAGGAGTTGTCGGACAGGAAGTAAAGCAAAACCTTTCCAGCCTCGCCCGTCACACCAAAGTATCCCATAATCATCATGTCGTGTTCGCCGTTGAGGAACGCGTCGTGCCACGCCGCGTTTTCCATCACCACGACATTCATCTTCACTCCGATCTCCGCCAGGTACGCCTGCATGATTTCACAAAGCTTCACGCGGATTTCCATGTTGCTGGTATACATGTCCAGGACGATTTCCCCGTCGCTGTAGCCGGCATCCTGCAGCAGCTTCCTCGCGCCCTCCGGGTCGTAGGGGAGCGGGTCAAAACTGATATGTCCCTCCACGCCCTCCGCCACATAGGCGGTACCGGGAATGCCGTTTGCTCCATAGGACGCGGGAATCGCCGCATCCCAGTCCACCGCCATGCTGAGGGCCTTGCGGACATTGTAATCTTTCAGGGCTGCGTTATTCTTTGTGTTGTAAAAGATATTTGTCATATTGTAGCAAGGCTGGCGCAGTACAGTCATGTTGGGATCCGCATCCAAGCGATCCACGTCCATGATGGACAGGTTGATCGCTACGTCGATACCGCCGGATTCCAGATCAAGCGTGCGGCTGGTTTCCTCCGGGATGATGCGGAAGGTCAGGTTGGGGATGTGGGGTTTGCCGTCTTCCCAGTACTCGTCGTGCTTGGTCATCACAACCTCGCTGTCTTTCACGTACGACACCAGCTTGTAGGGACCGGTTCCAAACGACATTTTGCTGAAGTTGCCGTCGGCCTGCTCATAGCCGTCCGCGCTGATAACAGCGGAAAGCGGCCAGTTGAAATAGTTGAGCTGCGCGGCGAAAGGCTCCGTAAGAACCACCTTGACGGTATAGTCGTCCACTGCTTCGGTCTTGTCCAGATCCATGTACTGCACGCCCAATTGCGCATAGTCGGACTCACGCATCATCTTAAAGGTAAAGAGCACATCCTTGGCCGTAAACTCCGCGCCGGTATGGAATTTCACACCCTGCCGCAATTTCAGGATCAACGTGGTGTCGTCTTCCCATTCCCATTCGGTGGCAAGGTTGGGATGGATGACACCGTCATTGTCCATGTCCACCAGTGTCTCATACATCTGACATTTGATCTGTTGACTGTACTGGCTGGTTTGAGATTGTGGATTCAGGTCGACGGGGTCGCTATACGCGCCCACCACCAGCGTGTCCTTCGCGCCGCCGCTGCCGGAAGAAGCGCTCGAACCACCGGAAGACGCGTTCGCCGAGCCGCCGTTGGCCGTCGGTTCACCTGCATTATATGTGCCCGTGCCGCAAGCACATATAGAAATAACCATCACCAGGGCCAGAGCAATGCTAATAATTTTCCTAATATTCATTTCAAAGCCTCCATATTTTTAATTTTTTAAATCACACCATACTTATTCATCATTTCTTTGATTTCGTTTCTTGCTTTTTGAGAAACGGGGCAAATTGGAAAGATCGGATCGCCTACGTCGAAGCCTTTCAAAGTCATCGAATATTTCATGGGGCCGGGGTGTTGCTCAACGAACAGCACCTTTACCAGCGGGAGAAATTTCATTGCGAACTCATTAAGCTCATTCACTTTTCCTACAACCGCCAGATCATAAATCTTAATCCATTCGGTGGGAAGCGGGTTGCTGGAGGCGAGGATCGCGCCCTTGGCGCCCATCAGGATTTCCCATGGCGCTAGGAATTCATTGCCGGACAGCACCTGCATCCGGTCTCCAAAACGGGAAATCAGCTGCATGGTCTGGTCAAATTTCTCGGCGCACTCCTTGATGCCGACAATATTGGGGACTTTATCCAGCAGTTGGCCGACCATGTCGGGGGTACAGTTGTAGCCGGTGCGTCCGGGGAAATTATATATGATAATCGGCATATTGACCGCTTTATCGATGGCGGTGAAAAAGTCCAGGCAGCCTTGCGGCGTTGTGGCGCCGCCGTACGGCGTGCACACCAACAAAACATCTGCGCCCGCTTCTTTGCACATTTGCGCAGAGCGGATCGACTCATAAACGCCCAGTTCGATTACGCCCGCAACCACGGGGATTCTCTTTTTGACTGTTTTTACGACGATTTCCAGGGAAAGCTTGCGGTCTTCCGGCTTGAGGGCAGTCACTTCAGCAGTACCGCCCAAGGCCAGAAGGCTGTGCGCACCATGTGCAAGTTGATCCTCGACCACGTCGGCAAGTACCTTTTCATTGATGCTTCCGTCTTTATTGACGGGAGTGACAAGCGGGGTCATCATTCCAAATTTCATAACAAACGCTCTCCTTTTTTGGTCTTATTGTTGTTTTGTCATCGCTTGACGGTTATACCAGTTACGTGGTGTTTGACCATTTAACGTCTCCACCACGGCCGTCGCATTATTTGCGGATAAGCGCCGTTTCGCCTCAATCGTGTCGCCCCCGATATGCGGTGTGAGAATTACATTTTCCAGCTTAAACAGGGGATTGTCCTGCGCCGGAGGCTCCTGCTCGAACACATCCAGCGCCGCGCCCGCTATTTCTCCGGAGTGAAGTGCTTCGCAAAGAGCCTTTTCATCAACCAGCGGGCCGCGTCCCAAGTTGATGAGTCCGGCCGTTTTTTTCATTGCCTGAAACTGAGCGGTCGAAAACATATGTCTTGTCTCCTGAGTGGACGGAGCATGGATTGTCACAAAATCCGCTTGCGAAATAGCCTCTGTCAACGATTCTATTTTTTCTACCCCAAGCGTGGCCATCCGCTCCTGCGTTACATAGGCGTCATAGCTGATTACTCTCATATCAAATGCCAGCGCTTTTTTGGCTACATCCCGTCCAATCATGCCCAACCCTACAATCAGCAGCGTTTTTCCCGCAACTTCCACGGGGATTTTTTTCTCACGGAAAAACCAGTTTCCCGCACGCACATTTTGATCGGCCTGAATCAGGTTGCGGCTCAGAGCCAGCACACTCATCAGCGCGTGTTCCGCCACGGAAACATAGTTGGCGTCCGGCACGTTGAGAACCATGACGCCGTTTTCCGAAGCGGCTTGCACGTCAATGTTGTCTACCCCCACACCGTTCTGGCCAATGACCTTCAGTGAATTGCAGCTTTCGATCACGCGGCGCGTAATCTGTTCCACGCGGGTGACAATCCCTTCGGCTTGATTCTCGTTTATGTACTTGATCAGCGTGTCTTCACTGCCGTCGGGAGCCATAACGACCCGGCAGTTCTGTTCCAGGATTTCAACCCCGACCGGTTGGATGGTTGGTTGAATCAGCAGAACCGTATGTTCCAAATAAAGCCCTTCTTCCTTTTCATTGTATTGAAACGCATTTGGCTTTTTCGCAAACACGTTTACAAATGGAAAACACTTTGCTTAATGGAAATTTTACTAAAAAAATCATTTTCATTGAATAATTGTATTATAAACTATCTCCTTGCGGAACAGTCAATACCAATTGTTCACCTCTAAATTTGTAGAATGTCCCCAAAAAATAGGGGGTATCAGGTATAAATTGCCGGTTACCAAATAGACTTCAGCCAGCTGGAACCATTCCCTTATGTGAGTGTTCCACCACCATGACATGCATTCTTCCGGTGTGTGGTTTTGCTGCATGGAATAAAGAATGCTTGCAACGGAAGCATCCCGATAATAACGGTATCCTTGGCGGTTATTATCGATTGCTTTCCGCATGGTTTGAATCAATCCTTTCTTATCCATATAAAATATGGATGCGGCAATGTCGTCCCGGCGCAGGGAATGCTCTCCAGCTATAACGAAATCAAAAAGGTTTGTTCTGTTTGCGGAGTGTTTAACGGAAGAAACCGCCTTGAACTTTCACACTACTCATTATGCGGCAGAAATCGACTGACTATATAATACTATTTCGCGTTTATTGTAAATAACGGTACGGACATGGCCGCGCACTCCTTTGTTTAGGGGGTGCGCGGCCATGTCCGTTTTCTGTAGGTGAACCAATGAAACCCGTATACATCGCAACCCGCAGAGAATTGCCCGCGCCTTTGCTATCCCAATAGGTTGCGCTAAGCCCGCTAAAAGCCGCAACCAAGTAAGTTTCATGCCATAGGCACTTCGACATCGCTGTTCGCGGAATTGGGCCCCTTTACACTGGATAAGAATTTAGTATTTATTAAATATTTTGAACCCTCAAATCTATCGAATTAAATCAACGAATTTGCGACAAGGTATTTGTGCGCTATTACCAATAATAAATTATTTCATTAAGAACTATTGACTTTTATGCCCCGCAGTGTTATTCTATATGCAATAATTTACTAAAATATTTAGTAAATAGTAATTTTGTTTTCATACAACAAAGGAGGAATTTAACATGAAAAAAATCTTGTGCGCAATTTTGTCCATCTTGATGCTTGTTTCTTTGGCTGCGTGTAGCAGCGGTAATCCAGCTCCTGCAGGTTCAACGGCTCCAGAAGCCCAACAAAGCGACGGATTAAAAAAAGCGGACGGCTCTCCCATCAAAATTGCATG
>Ga0153939_1001095_pt1 | contig 10759 bp, 16 predicted proteins | sample TSNJ023MetaG_FD_104734 | JGI IMG/M metagenome (GOLD analysis project Ga0153939, IMG submission 104734) | Attine ant fungus gardens microbial communities from New Jersey, USA - TSNJ023 MetaG | ecosystem: Host-associated > Fungi > Mycelium > Unclassified | place: USA: New Jersey, Brendan T. Byrne... | reverse complement strand
GCCGGGCGGTTGGGGTGTTCATGCCAGGCTGAGCACCAGTGTTGGTTTCATTGTTGCCTTCAAGGGAGCCACTGAGGCTGTCATTGCCGAAAAGCGCAAGATTCAGATCATTAAGTCGGGGACAGAGCACAATAACTGTAGCAAGGTGGTGCTGACAGAGGCCATGGGGCTGGTTCTGGTCAATGACGACACGCAATGATCTGACCGCAGTTGCAAGGGAAGGCTGGGAGGAAAGAGCAATGTGGAAGGAGTCAAAGTCACGTTCAGAACGAAGAACGACATTGGAAAAGAGAAGGTGCTGAGCATGACTAGACCAGGCATTACAGACGAGGCTAGATGCGCAGAGGAGTCGACGGTCGGGCTCGCCGTCGGCACCCAGGTAGTCTGCCTGGAGAATGTTATGGATGATTTCTGCAGGGAGCGCAGTAATAGGAGCCATGAGGGAGGGAGGGGGAGGACACAGTGCAGTAGTCTGTATTTATACCATCAGACTCAATTGAAACAGACGAGTGTAGTCAATCCAAATCAAACCGGTCGGGCGGTATTCCTCGACTCACACACAGCCCGTTCCCCAGTTCCCTCGGATATCCACTTGCTGAATGCGGCCCGCCACAATTGACGATACACCACAAGTGCTTGGACAAAATTCTATCACTTTGCCTCGCTTTCCTGTGCCGCTTACCATGCCATCAATGTGGGATCAATGTTCCTTTCTATACGCAGCAGCACGATCTCAGATTTGTCCGTGTGACGCAAGTTCATCAACAACAAACGTAGAGGTCGAACAAAGGGAAACAACATCATTTGGATGGAGTAGAACGCCTGCATCATATAATGTTCCGGGAGTTATACAATCTGCGCTCGATGTTTTACGTGAAAATGAATCGGGCATGCTGCAGGGCGTATCCCGTCCAAAATCCTCAGGCTACTTTGTTGCGTTATTTTTGGGACGTGTCAGGTGTGACACCACGTCTAGTCATCATGTTCCAGAGCTCAGAGCTTCGCAGAATTTGCTGTATAGGGCCAGAGCACCACAGTGACTCGAGATCGTCCGAGTTCTGTCCTATGCATTGTCCTGTGTGATCACTCCCACGGCCGAGGTTGATTAAAGCGGATAGTCACCTATACGTTATCCATTGACCAAATACCGGCAAATGATCAAGCCGTACTAAGGAACTAACCAAGGAACTACACAAACCCTTCACGAGCACGGATAAGCTAGCCTGAACCACCGGGCTATTGATTTGCTCAAGCAGGCCTTAAGGAATGACGAGATTGCCTCAACAAAGGGTACATTCTACTCTTCCCAGATGACCACAATGCTTATCCTTACGTGATAACGAACCAAGTATGAGATACAGTAGTCCAAAATAATTTGTAACAAGAAGTGGCAGGGCTTAGAGAAAGGAAGTGTTGGAAGAGCCGGATACTTTAAAACTTTTAGGGGTAACGAGAACTGCCTTCTTGGGCTTTGAAAAAATAACCAAACGTGGTCGCCTCGAAGAGGCTTTCATTTGCTAGCAGAGAGCGCCAAGTCGTCAACGAACGTTGGATTACAACGGTTGTTGAGAAGCTGGTTACTTCAATCAAGAATCGAGTTATAATAATATTAATAAATGGTGTATTAAATCATTGGCATGTCGACAGGATGTTTCTAGATAGAACGAGTCAGGAGAAGAGTGGCTTTGAGTTAAAGGGAGAAATGCAGAAGAAGGTTGATAAATGTAGCTGACTCTGAAGGGAGAGCAGAGAACCAATTTCCATACCAGTTTGACAAGACAGTGGACTCCTTTAGATCTTCGGATGAGACCGTGCCCATCTGTCGGAGTTCCACTTCAGATACTTCAAAAGAACGTTAAAGGAGAACAAAAGAGTCGAAGTCCTGTTTTCGGAACTAGACGGAGGATTCCGAGAAAATGGAAGCTCTGGTCACTCTTATTCCTCATGCCCACATCCATTATTGGCTCAATATTCGTTGTACACACCGCGAAGCCCGGCCATATTTCTCAGCAGGTTATAGAAGAGACGTTCTCGTTTTACAAAAATAAAAAATAGATGCAACGTGATATCAAGATCAAATTATCGGGAGACTGCCGACAGAGGGACTGAACTCCACAGTTCCAAATACATACAAATATCTATGTAATCTTACCAACGGTGACCAACGGTGACGGCACATACTACAAGTCACTCCAAGACCTAATTCTCTCTGTAACAGGCTGCAATCAATAACAATTTCTTTTCCACTCAAAGATAATTCACAAAGCCTGGTCATCATTCCGTTTATAATAATTGGCGCAATGGTATCCTCGAGCTCGAAGACTACGAACGACAAGCCCAATACCCTTTCTCATGTAGTCTCTAACATCGTACGGGCGCAGATGGGCACCTCACTGCTGCCCACTGTGACAGATGAAGACCTTGATCGCCATGTAGCAGAACTAATACTAAAGGAGGCCAAAAAGAAGGCAGAAAAGTATAGTCAGCAAGGAATCAGGGCTTATATTGCGAGTAATTTGTGAGTTGCCACATCCGACAGTTCAGACGATTCAACTTTTCGTATCCAGGCAGGACTCTAATGCACCTCGAGCAAATAAGCGGTTTCTGACGTCTATAATCCGAAGCACGGACGATCATAATAAGGCTGTATTGAAAGCCCAAGCTGTTGCTGCAGAAGAAATCAAGCGTGGGAGACGGGAACAAGAGAAGAGAGAAAGGAGAGAGCGCGCCGAGGAAGCGGTTCGTGCACGACTTTCGGGAGGGAGACATAAACACACTCGTTCATCAGGTTCTCATCGCCATATGTCATCACGACATTCATTAAGAGGTGATCGAGAGGGGTGGGACCGATGGGACGGTCGGACCGCGAATAGGGAGAGGGAGGGGCGAGTCCGGAATGTCAATTGGGAGACATGGGATGGAGGAGAAGAGAAACCTGGTGAAAGCAAAGAAGGGAAGGGGAAAAAGAGGGAAGAGGCAAAAGGGAAGGAACAACATGAAAGTCGAAGGAGAGATGGAAGGGGTAAGGATCGCAGACGAAGACGAAGACGAAGGAAGGCAAATGATACCAATGACAACGCAGGTCGAGCAACGCGAAACAGAAGTAGGACTGCGTCACCACGGCGAAACACAGAAGACCGACTTCAGTGGAAGAGATCCGCTTCTCGCCATAGATCTCCTTCGCCGAGGCGGTCATCTGGCAAGGATCGTGAACACGCTCTGGATGACCTTTACACCTCCGAGGACAGTGATGATAACATTCGTCGTTGTCTCGATGTTTTTAACTCCCTGGACGATGACCTGGTGCCATCATCTTCCAATACACCTCCACCTCCCATTGATTTCTCGAGCTGTGGTCATAAATCCGACTTGCATCACAATCACACTGGACTTAGTGCTGGTCCCCGTCATTTTCCATCTGCTCTAAAATCAAAGTCAGAATCATGTTCACGTAGCTCCTCGCATACTCGAAGCATGTCCTTTTCCTCAAGCTCCTCTTCACTTTCGCCTGGTCCTTCTCCGCCTCCTAATTTGCCGTCCAAAATGGACAAATATTTCAAAGATAGCTACGACCCTCGATTGGATATTGCACCCCTGAGCACAGTGCCCAATATCCCTGCAACTGGCCTCATTAGTGATGTCGAATTTGAGGGATGGGATGCTATGCTTGAATTGATCAAGCTTCGTAGACAGGATAAAGAAGAAAGAAAGAGATTGGAACGCTTAGGGTTGTTGGACAAGAAGGATAAGAAGGGAAAAGGGAAAGATAAAGCAAAAGATATCTTTGGGAGTGCAAATCTCTTGGATATTGAGTATAAGAAGCGCGGATCAGTCAGGGAGTGGGATTTAGGCAAAAAGGATTTGTCATTTTGACGCAGCTAAATGGACAATGCCTGTTTGATTCGGCCATAGGATACCAACTATCCTAAGATTAGAGTACCGACTACCGAGAAATCTGATACTTGGAATGATTTTTGTTGTATATGCACTTCTGCATTCTTCCTTCTTGTGTAACTCACGATGTTTATGATCATCCCATTGCAGGAGATCTTCAGAGATGAATGTACTGGGGAGAGACTTTGTCTATTTGCAACTCTGATGCCTGATCGAACCTTGGGAAAATGATATGATTGTCACCATATATTTGAATGTTGCTACAATAAAAATAAGTTGGGTTCTGTCTTTTGATGATGAACTATTTATGATGGCCCCAGTGCAGGGTACTAGCAGGTTTATGGTGTCAAGTAGGGGTGTTTGAGAGTTGTCGAATGGTGAATAGCCAGTTGAGGCCTAAAATGTGAGTTTAAGAGCTGTTTTTGGTATAACTACAACATAATTTTTTTAAAATCATCAATTTATTGCGCGGGGCTCGGTGGCAACATAATTCTACAAGGAGTAGGAGAATCAATGGTTAGATAAGAAAAGAAAAGAAATAGTTATCCCATCGTCTGGTATCTGATAATTAGTATTATATTCGATCATGATGAGCAACATGTGTCTCCGACTTATAGATAGTTTTGAAGCTACTGACATGTTGATTAATCCCAGGTTCATTACACAGTACTTGGATACAGCTTGCAGTAGCACACAATGTGCACTACGGACTACAACTACAAAACCCAAAAAGAATCACTCATAGTTAGTTCCAAGTCAAAACTCAAACGAAATTCTTGACAATCATTTGCTTGTAAATGAAATGAAAAAGAATAAACTGCCATGTTGATAAATGTTAAACTATGCATGTTTCCTTTGGATAAGCAGCAAACCTGAGGTTCTTGGAAAAACCGTCTGGTTAGCACAGGCAATCAGTGTTGGATAATTCATGAATCAGTTATACAAGAATAGCGTATCAGGGCAGAGCCTGTCGGCAGGAGTGCAAGTCCGTTAGAAGGCACGGAGAACAATGAATTGTTCGAAGAACCGGCAGAGGAGATCTGCCGATCTGTGAACAAAGACACGTGGATGCTTATCTACTCACGGGATAGTATTGAATGTCAGTCTAAATCTCCCCCTGGCCCATTCTACCACCATGCCCAAGTCCCAGCATGTCAAACCCCACTCCCGTATCTCCCCAGATCCCCTCACAGCTGCACTCCAGCCCCCGCCCAACGAATCCCCCGAGGACCGCGACAAGCGCATTCAAGACGAGCTTGACGCCAAGCGCGTCAGCGAACTTATAGATGAACAACTGCACAAGGAGCGTAGCGAGCGTAAAAAGGTCCGCTCAGAAGTGAGTGTTCTTCTTCTCGGCCAGTCAGAGTCGGGCAAGAGCACCACCCTCAAGCGTGAGTCAGCTCGTTCATCGTCTCCAGCCACCGTCAAGCACAGCTTGCACCCGCTTTATTCAGTGGGTCGACTTATGTCATCCTTCAGCCCTTGTTTTGAACCTTCTATAATTCTTACCTGATATCTGATTCACAGAGTTCCAATTATTGTACTCTCGTGAAACCTTCTACTCGGAGCGAATTGCCTGGCGGGCAGTAATATACCTAAATCTAGTCAAGTCTATAAGAAGGTATGTCGTTCTTTCTGTTTTCTCGACTGGTCTTCTCATAAACGCTGCTTCACAGAATTCTAGAAGCCCTAGCCCCTGAGCTAGACCAACTTGACGAACACGACGACTTAGACTCTGACGAATCAGTCACCGACATTATTATATCATCCAATGGCCGGCCTCCTTCAGCTATCCTCGACACGCGCATTGTCAATTACGAAGAATATCGGAGGCGTCTTGCACCCCTAATGGAATTAGAAAATCGTTTGACCCGTCTTCTTGCGGCTCCGGGCGAAGACGAGCCTACCCATCTCGTATCACCCCACCCTCATTGTGATGCAACCCAAAATCACTTCAACGACAACCTGCCAAACGAGTTCATTGATCACTGCGACCCTGCTATCACACTAGCCAAGCCGCAGCCTTTCCTCACGAAATCAGGCCATGATTCGCGGGCGAAAGAGGTGGCCGTTCGATCGGAACACTGGAAGCGCGCTTTCCAACTTCGGCTTGGGTACAAGTCCAAATGTCCTAAGTCACCTAGGTCGGGAGAAATTGAAGGTTGGTGGGAAGACCCAAACGACCCAGTACATACCCTCCATTCTTGTGCCAAAACTATGCAGGCTCTTTGGGCAGATCCCCAAGTCAAGAGGAGATTACAAGAGAAACATTTGCGATTGGAGGAAAGCAGTGGCTTGTGCATTGTTTTGATATTTTATGTTCTCTCGTTGGCTGACTCCTCCAAACCAGCTACCTCAATGACATTGGTCGGATTACAGCCAAAAAATACATCCCAACTGATGGTATGTTTGCGTCAAGGTCCAGTCCAGATACTTTTACCCATTATTTCCGTGGCACGTCTCAGCGGATGTTCTGAAAGCGCGATTAAAGACTACCGGTGTCGCAGAACATACGTTTTTCATCAATTCCGGTTCTTACAAAGGCGTTCCTTGGCGTATTTATGACGTGGGAGGGGCGAGAGGCCAACGCCAAGCTTGGGCCCCTTACTTCGATGATGGTAAACTTTGTTACAAATAATGTGGGTTATCCGCTGACGTGGCTTCCATAGTCAACGCCATTATCTTCCTTGCGCCCATATCGGCATTCGATCAGGTAAATTTCCATCCCACATTTGCTATACTTGGTAGTTTATCCACCGGACCATCTTTGCTTATTCAGGTACTTGCAGAGGTATGTATGGCGTAGCTGATTTTCAGGCAGATTGATGTCAATCTTCTTTTCCAGGACCCTCGTATCAATCGACTCGAAGATTCTCTGTTGCTGTGGAAGTCACTTGTGTCACAGCCGTTGCTTAGCAAAGTGAATGTTGTACTTTTTCTGAATAAATGTGACTTGCTTCAGGTGAGCTATGTTTCGTTAACGGCGTCCCTCTAATCTTCATTTTATGTTTCAACCACTCAGGATAAGCTAGAAGCCGGTGTGCGCCTGAGTCGTTATATGCACTCGTATGGTGATCGTCCTAATGATTACGAATCTGTGTCTAAATGTTAGTTTTTACTTGCTTCACCTTCATCTTCTGCTGAAACCATGTGCAGACTTCCACAACAAGTTTGGAGCTTTGCACATGGCATTTTCACGAGACAAAGACAGAGAGTTATACAGTCAGTGTTCGCAGCCGCTTAATCAAGCTCATGACTCACCCATCCCTGCAGTACACCTCACTGCAGTCACTGATACGCGAAGGACAACAACTATCATATCTTCTGGTACGCCTGGTTCATTATCGTCATAAGTTGACATAGGACGTAACATATTTTGCCATTTTACAGTCCGAGATATAGTCATCAAAAATGGTCTCCGAGAAATGCGACTTGTATGATGGCTGTCAGAACCACGCAACCGGCGATGGTCGACAAAGAGAGAATTGAATTGATTGAATCAATTAATTCCCCATTTCATATATCCCAATTTCACGCTAATTTATAAACCTACATTACCAGACGACACTGCAGATTCCTGTTTTTCTGCTTCGTGCGGGTTGTTACCTGTCTTTGGACTATCTTGACAGTATTTACCATTTTGGCCGGAATTTCAAGTTTCGATCTTCTCCTTTCATATCTAACATTTTCTCTTTGCCGCAATCTCATTCGTACTCACAGTGTAATATTCTCAGTTCGATACCGTAGTCCCCTTCCGACTTTTTGTTCCAATGTATAGTCAAATTTAGTTGTTTGTTTCTGTGACAACTTTCTCAGTCAATTTGTCATTAGAACAATTTTAGTGTTCGCTTCTTACTTTGTCTCATCATCATGGTCCTTTCTTCGCAAGATGTTGTCATATGAATTTGAGTGTGCATCCTCGCGTCTTTTGATGCCGAAGTGGCCAGAGCAGTGTTGATTGGGTGGTCGGCCAATCGGCTGTTAGACTGCGGAGAACGGCCTGCTACAATTAGTCCCGATCGACGTTAGGCTTCAGTCGCATTTGCATCCACTTATTGGGATCTTTCCTACCAGGCGGTTTAAATTTAATCTTATACCAGGCACAGGCCAGGGTCATCGGCTCTAATTTTTGATACGGAACTGCTCTTCTTTTGTTAATTAATCAAGATACTTTGGTTGAGCTTGGAACATTTTGATCTTCCTTCAACTTGTCGTCTCCCATTTCTCTCTCTCTCTCTCTCACATACAGATGATCGCGCGAAGCCTTGGATCGCGGGCGACTCGTGCCATTCACGGTATCAGGATTATTGACGTTGACTGCGGAAGAAGGTTGGAACACTCGATGATATCAACATTTGGAGCAAGAGTGAGTCAATCAATGAATGACAAGCCTTTTAGAAGGGCCAAATTCTCAGGTATGCTGCGAATTGGTTCGATATCTGTTGTTTTTTTTGCAAGTGGTGGTCTTCGCGGCCTCACGAGGCCAGGTTTGATTGATCTAGTAGAGTGATCGCTTGTTGAGTTATCAGCTGATCATGATCACTATTTATTAGGTGTTACTTTTTCCAGAACTATGTCTACCAAAGTGACTACCCATGAGAGTCTAAGTACGGTTAGCACCGCCCGTACGTGTTCTTTCATCTCAATCCGCGGCCTTTGTTCTGAGAATTCTGTTCATGCCTGTCCAAAAAAACCAACACATCAACCTGATTATCTGGATGATACGGACGATCTTTCATAACCCGCCTGCACATTGTACATCCTATCACCCACGTCAATCAACGACATGACCAACCTCCGACCGACCATACTGTAATCATACCAACCCACTCTCACAAAACACAGAAGCACCCTCAGCGATCGGACCCTACTCTCAAGCTGTTAAAGTTGGCTCACTCGTTTTCTGTTCGGGATGTATCCCTTTAAATCCTGAGACAATGGAAGTTGTCCCAGGTGGTATCGAGGACCAAACCCAACAGGTTCTCAAAAATTTAAAAACAGTCGTTGAAGCATCTGGGTCCGAATTGGGTAAAGTAGTCAAGACCACTGTAAGTCAAGCTTTTTTCCTATTTTGTACCCTCTCCCCCCTTTTCCCGTGTGTAGACCATGTGCTTGGTTATTCTGGTCAATTCGCCTAGATCCTCACATATCTGACATGCCCATTTTCCGCAAGGTTTTTTTGAAAAACATGAACGATTTTGCCATTGTAAACGGTATCTATGGAAACTTTTTCGGGAATCACAAACCTGCTCGATCAGCAGTAGAAGTGGCTAGACTGCCTAAAGATGTATTGGTTGAGGTTGAAGCAATTGCAAGGTGAGATTTTGATGCTGATTCGGTGTTGTCGATGGCTACTAATGACTTCTTTGATGAATTTACTTCGGATGTTGTCGATACCAGTTTGGCCTGATCAAGTTGATGCTAATGAAAGATCTTGTTGCCGCTGATGAAGGCTGGGGCTTATGACAGATGAAAAGGAGCGCAGACAGTGTATCGAGTTGTGTGTTTACTTTACATTTCTTCGATTACTGCCTTTAGACGTTCCTCATCTAGAATTTCAAATCCTTTTACTGTTGTCACCTGGGCATGAGATATGACAGAGTGAGAAGATATGAGACAGAAAACCACAGAGGCTACTTGCCTGTGCTAATTGTACATTGTGTTGATCGAGTTTCTCCTCCATCACTTGTTTCAGGACACGCAGCACCAGAATCTGGGCTTCCTTCAACGTCATTTGCTGGAAGCAATTGTTAATCAAGGTGATTGACGTGTAACAGACTACAAATATAAATGCACGGATACCTTATGCCACTTGTCTTGCAGCTCACTTTGAGCGGCTTCAGAACCGGATCCTATTGCCTTGGCCTCATACCGTATAAAGGTACCCGAGGGATCGGTATGATACCTGATTTCATCAATACTCCTGCGGTATGTGATAATATGTTGGGAACACCTACAATTGAGGTCCGAACTCATCAATTCCTCCAATCAACAACGCAACACCGAATGGCCGACTCATCATTGCCTCTTCATCATGCACACTTTCACCGAACCGTAGAGCAAGATCACACACAGCCTGGGTGACACTCTCAACTTTGATACGTTCGTCATAAGTAAAAGCGTGGTTTTGAGCAGTAACGCGGGCATGGTCGATCATTGTGCGTGCGTCAGCGGTGAGACCAGACATTGCACAACCAAGGTGGGTGTCGATTTCCATGATTTTCTCGATTGATGATGCTTCCAGGAGAGGAGATTGGACGCGTTTTTCAACGCCGAGGACTACACCTTCTGGTGTCTTGATCCCAACTGTTGTTGAGCCTAGCTGCGATTCCAAAGTTTCAGCGGTGAGATTTTGCATATTCTTCTTAACCATACTTTAATGGCTTCTATGGCATATTCAACTGTTACCAGATGAGGTGATGAATGGACTTTAGGAGTGGACAGACATCCATACCTTGGAACAGTCGACCTTCTGGCGAGAATGTATTGACACCACGGTCTGATGAATGAAAATGATTAGTTAGTTTGTACATTTTCTGGGTGCACTTACCGTACTCTGAGCGCGTCAAGAACATGGTCAGATATGAGGAATGTGACCTTGGCTTGCGAATGACGCGCGTTCATGCCGTGGGAACAAATGCCTAATCTTATCGCATCAGCTAAATTGGTGTACGAAGAACATATATAAAATCTATAAAATCTGGGTTTCATCGATTCATATGCCTTAGTTCATGGTGTGGATACAATATCAATGTCTCATCTCTCGCACATCAGCTGTAGTTCATGCTTTTTCAAAAACATTTTGGGCTGTGGAGCCCGTGCCTGTCCACTCCATCAATTGACAACTAGGTTGTTCTACACCCTC
>Ga0153939_1001093_pt1 | contig 10776 bp, 8 predicted proteins | sample TSNJ023MetaG_FD_104734 | JGI IMG/M metagenome (GOLD analysis project Ga0153939, IMG submission 104734) | Attine ant fungus gardens microbial communities from New Jersey, USA - TSNJ023 MetaG | ecosystem: Host-associated > Fungi > Mycelium > Unclassified | place: USA: New Jersey, Brendan T. Byrne... | reverse complement strand
CTTCGGGCGCGTGACTTCAAACACGGGCCTGATTCTTCCCCTTCCGGCCATCAACCGGGTCACTTAAAATTCGATTTCAAGTGACCCGCCGCGAACTCATACGAATGCTCAATAGAAAAGCCAATTGCATACCGCCGGTTTACGAGTGGTTCTGAACCGCTCTTTTGATCGTGAATTCGTATTCGTTCCAGCGGCTCGTTGGATAAAATAGCGTAAGCGCTGCGTGGCGGGAGAAACCGCCACGCTTCAATCGATGTTTTTACTAAGGTCCGGCGCCGCTCTGCTCGCCGGTCTATTCGATTACCGCCGCCGCCGATTTTGGCGGAATTGTCAAAAGCGTTGTAAAACTTCTGAGCTCGGAATCATCCACTAGACGGAATTGTCCCAGTTTTTGTCCGTTATCCAAAGAGGGGATCACGACAATCGGAAGTTTCTCGTCATAATTGCAAATGATCATGCCAAATTTTCCGTTTGTCCCTTTGAAAACCGAATAAGAATCCAAATCCGTTCCATCCGCCAGTTTGACCGTTCCGTTCAGCTTGTCCGTAAACGTACCATCCCAAAAATACGCCCTTAAATCTGTCCTGAGGCGCTCCAGTTTGGTGCCATAGGAAACCGTTTCGGGATAATCCGACGGCATTCCTTTGAAATTGTACGGCTCGTAGCTGATGATATACCTATTCAGCAGACACTGGTTCAGCATTCCTCTGTCATGAAAACCGGTCACGGCGGTCATGATATCCGCGTCGGGCCTGATATACCTTGTCATTGCCTTATGAGCGCGGCCCCATGTGCGTGCATAGGACAGGTCATAGTAGTTGTGCTGAAAATCGTAAATCCCCTCGCCTGCAATCATAAATTCCCGGTCGCCGGCCATTTCCCTGAAGGTGTCAACCAGCCTTTCGTCCCAGGCATAGGTGGACGCGCCGTATTTATGCCCATGCTGCTCGTCAAAACAGCACAGTGTGGGCGAATGATGCAGGCATTCATCATACAGAATTCCATCCGGCTCCAGATCCAGGCACTTTTGAAATTCCCGCTTGCACACTTCAAGATACGCGTCGCTGCCAAAGCACATGGGGATCAGCCTGCGTGTACTTACATTTGTAAGCTGACTCAGGGTCATGTACTGATAGCCTTTGTAAACATAGTAGTTTTGGTAGGGATCCTTAACGGCAAGAGGTTTGTAATCTTCGCTGAACGTTTCAAGGGATTCGTCGGCCCAGTTGAATTTAGCGAATAAAATCACCTTAACGCCCATTTCCCTGACTTCCCGGATGGCCTGCTTCAGCTCTTCAAAGGTGCCCAAACGGGGGTCAGGATCGTGAGATGGATTTCCCCTGTCCTGTCCGCCGTTGTTCCAGCCCACCAGCTGTATCACATTGATGCCGTACTTTTTACATTCTGCGCCGACCTTTGGGAAATCCTTGAATTTCATCCGTAGCTCGTCTTCCGGAGAATTGATTTGAATTTGCAGCCATGAATGCGGTTCTTTTGCCCACGCCGGCATCTTTTCCGGAAGCTTGTTCCATGCCTTACTGACCTTCGTATAACAGGAAGCGCCCGTGTTCCAGTTCCCTTTATAGGCCTCTATGGAGAAGGGAAGCAGTTCAAATTCCGTACCGGGCCGTACAAATGGAAGATGCCCTGCCGCAAAACGGATATACGTATCCTTACCGCCGATGCTGTCCTCTTCAAATACTCTGAAATCATTTGAATTGCTCCAGCCCGGCAGATATTCCGCGTGCCAGGTGGCCGCTTCGATACGCCGCTCCGCCGCTCCGATATACAGGCCGTTGCCGTTATTGTCGGAGATCAGACCAAAGGGGTTCATCGGCGGATTCACATGGTCTTCCACGCACAGGGTTGGATAATCGACGCTGTGCGTGCCCTGCTGGTTGGGAAATGTAGGATACATCTCGTATTCCTTCATTCCAATATAGCTGCCGTGCTGGAAGCCAAAGCTTTCACAGTTTGTAGGCCGGTAAAGGTCGCCAATATACGGATAATAGACATTCTCCACAACGCAATCGGCGTTATTTTTGATGTGCATCCTGAATACGGCCTGGTTGTTCTTTATTTCACAGGTTGTTTTCACCGTAATCTTGTGCGTTCCGCCAAACGCTGAACTGACCGTGTCCCATGTAAAGGAAACCGATGTTTCCGTACATTCGCATGTTGGCGGCTTTTTCTGCTCATGGCCCCAGGCTTCATTGTTCCTTTTACCCGGAAGCGGAAGCATCATTCTCCATGAACGCGCCAGCCACAGGCGCTTGATGACGTCCCAGTTTGACACTTTTGAATGAATATTTAACAGAGAACCCGAATTCCGATCAAAATCAACTCTCAAATTTCCTGTTTCCAAACTGACAATATTTTCCATACATGCCTCCTATTCCACAATGCCCATCTTTAAAATGATGTTTGAATATTTTTCTTTCTCTCCGGTTGCCACAACCGCAAACGCGTTTTTAGCCCGTTCATAAAAAGCGAATCGTTCCAGACGTTTAAATTTTATAAAAGCGGTCTCCCGATCGTTTTCTCTGATAATGGCTTCGTATTTTTCCCAAACGGCCGGCGCCTCACCTTTTCCCGCAACAATTTCCATTAGAAACACATTTTCCCCGCAAAAATTGTCCAGCGGAAAAAGCGGCATGATCGATTGGAGCAGTGAGCTGATGCGTTCTCCATCCAAACGGACGACCCGTTTTCCAAGGGATTGCGCCGGAAAGTTTGCATCTCCAAAGACGATCTCGTCGCCATGCCCCATCTGCATCAGTATCAACATCAGCTCCGGCGATATATTTTTGGGAATATTTCTCAGCATGATGATTCTCCTTGATCCGGTACGCCCTCATAGCTGGGGAAATGCTTCAGCATCACCAGGGGCTCGAACTCGGAATGATTTTCCACCAGCACGCCTTGCTTTGCCGCGGGCTCGCCGACAAAATATTCATCGGCGCTCAGCTGGTTAAACCGCAGCATGCCCGCCGTTTCCGCCCGGTATGGACCGAACCTGCCGTAGCCCTGTACAAAAATGCATCCGTACGCCGTCTCGTCCTTGATCACGGCCGATTGACCCGGCTTTATTGTCAGCTCCTTTGCCGCGATATAATCGTTCCCGTAGGTGATCCATTTTTCGCAGTGGGTTGCGCCATCACAAATGGTCAGCGGCGGGCGGAAATAGGTCTCTTTATAATGGGGATCAATGTTTTTTTCCCAGTCCATCAGGCCGACCACATAATCCAAATCCTGTTTTTTGCCCTTTGGGCAATTTTCCACCAGCATCTCATATGGGTAGATTTCCCCACTGGTGATATTTTCAAAAACTGCGTTTACATCCGAATTCCACTGCGGCTCATACGTCAGATAAGAGCCCGGCGCGTGGACCACACCGGGCGGCGTGTACCATCCTGTTCTCAGTTCAATACGGTACGCTCTTGACAGCTCTGTGATTCTTCCGTCGCCTGCTTCATACCCCGCCAGCCTTGCTTTGATATCTTCCCTTGTAACGCCCGGATTAAATCCAAAATATGTATGCGGAAAGGTACCCTCCACATTATTATACTGCGGGGGATAATAATAAGCCTCCGGTTTTCCAAGCCGGTTTACCCGCGCCGCATCTTCAAAGCTTAGATGCAAATGATGAAACAGCGGCGCGTTGTAATCGAAAAATTTCGAATACATCGGCCATGTTCCGTATTTCGCCATCATCCCGCTTCCAAGAATCTCTTCTCCCAGTGTTTCAATGGCCGCCTTCAGCGTAAAACGGTCATCTGGGTCCTTTGAGCGGGAAACGTAGCTCAGCCCCTCATCCTCCTTCGCCAACTCCCCGTTCATGCAGCGGATCACACTGGAAAACCAGCGCTCCTTGATGGCGCCGCGCGCCGTCCCCAGCGCGTAATAGTCGTCCGGATGAAGCCGCAGGCGTTTGCCCGGAAAGGAAAAGCGGCGGGGTACAAAGGTGGGAATCAGACGAAATATTCCTTCGTTGGAACAAAAAGTCGATTTGATCATGGTTTCTATTTTCAAAATACTGGCCTCCTCTTTTATGCCTGCCGGGGCTTTCCGGCCGGTTATCCTTTCACAGAGCCTGAGATTAACCCGCTGATGAACTGCTTCTGGAAAATCACATAGATGATAACAATGGGCAGGGTCACTGTTGCGATTGCGGCAAAGAGCGTGTTGTAATCCACCAGCCCCCATTGCCCCATGAAATTCTTTAAGCTCAGCGTAATGGTTCGCATCGCAGGCGACCGCAGATAAATCAACGGAATAAAATAATCGTTCCAGATGTTCATACTCTGAAAGATAATGACTGTGGCAAGGCCCGGCCGGGACAAAGGCAATAATATTTTGATTATGATCTGTATGCGGTTACATCCGTCAATGGATGCGGCTTCGTCCATTTCAATGGGAAAGGTCCGCAAAAAGGACGTGAGTAAAAAAACAGAAAATGGTATGCCTGCGGCCACATATAACAAAACGACGCCGATATGTGTACTGACCAGGTTCATTGATGAAATCATTCTGTACTGCGGAATCATAACCACCTGTGACAGCGGCACCATCATCAGTGACACAAACAGCCCCAAAACAATTCCGCTGCCCTTATAACGGATTCTCGCAATTGCATAGGCGGCGAGATAGGCCACCACGATAATCAAAAACACGCTCACCGCCGTTATGATTATGCTGTTTAAAACGGATTGCCCAATGTTGCCCCGTTTCCATGCCGAGGTGTAATTTTCAAACTGCCATTCGCCGGAGGATGGAAAAAACTTCGCCATATTGACACGGATATCTTTATTGGATTTTACAGAGTTCCCCAGCAGCCAAAAAAGCGGCACAATAATAACGGCGGATAAAATTGCCAAGACGGTATAGTCTAATATTTTCACAATCAGTCTTTTCGCCTTCATCCTTGCCCTCCTACATATTTTCTTCCGCTTTGCGCATAAATTTTAAAATGATCAGGGTCACGGCCAGCATCAAGACAAACACAAACATCGAAATTGACATGGCGTAACCGAACATATTTGTGGCGCCAAACGAAGTGTCATAGATATATTTGGAGATCACCTCTGTCGCGCCATATGGCCCGCCCTCGGTCATGGCCATTACAATGTCAAAAACATTGAACGCACCCACCAGACAAAATGTCAAATTCATATAAAAAACATTTTTAATTTGCGGAATGGTAATATAGACGGTCTTTTGATACCAGTTGACGCCGTCGATTTCGGCGGATTCATACAGATCCGGTGAGATGGTTTGCAGCCCCGCCAAAAACAGAACGATGTGGTATCCCATCCATTTCCATAAATCCACAATCATCAGGGAGATCAGCGCATACCGTTCATCTCCCAGCCATGCGGTTACATTGCCGCGGTCCATGACGCCGATGGCGATTAAAAGGTTATTCAGGAGTCCCTGGGTTGGATTCAAAATCCATGTCCAAATCGCGCCGATGGCGATGAAAGAGATGACCACAGGGATAAACAAAATCGTTCGAAACGCCGTGATCCCTTTCAGTGATTTGTTTAAAATCAGCGCGATCAAAAATCCAAACACAACCTTTACCGAAACCGTGCCCACCGCATATAGGGCATTGTGGGCCAAAGCCGAAAAAACCGCGCTGTCTCCCGGGATTTTCAAATAGTTTTGGATCCCTATAAAGGTAGGCTCTCCAAATCCGCTCCACTCACAAAATGAAATATAAATTCCATAAAAAAAAGGGTAAATCGTAAATGCGCCGTATATGAATAATGCCGGCAGTGAGAACAGATATCCAAAAATATTGTCCCGCTTTTTCTTTGATTTTAGCATTGCTCCACTCCCTTTCACTTCATTATGTGAGGGGGAGTATTCCTCCCCCTCAACAGGGATTATTCATCGCCGGACAGTGGTTCCACCGCATTAAAGTCATAACCGCTTTCCAGCATCTCGTCCATTTTATCCTGCCATTCCCGAGCCGCTTCCTCAGGCGTGATTTGTAATCCGGTCAGGCCCTGCAGAATATCCTGCAGCTTTGTGGTGATTTCTCCGGGGTAAATCCAGTCGGGATGCGTAAAGGTCATGGTTTCCAGCATTTCCATCTGCTTTATGGTCAAGGGATCGGCGTCATCGGGTATGGGAACATTTTTATTGCAGCTTACCCTCGCGTGGTCTCTCAAATCGGCGTTGTCACTTTCTCTTAATGACGCTATCAGTTCATCCCTTGTGATAAATTCAATAAATTTTTCCGCCGCGCTTTGCCGTTTCGGGTCGATTTTTGAGTAAATTGTCCAGGCGCCGTCCGAGGCATTTCCTGTTTGAAGCCATACCTCGTCCGTATTATCGGTCACCGCAGGGAAAGGAATCAGTTGCAGGTTGTCCATTCCGGCCTCCAGAAAACCCGAAATTTCCCATGTTCCGCCATAGAAGGCCGCCGCGTCTCCATTTACAAATACCGCTTTGCCGCCGTCACTGTCTGTTCCGTTAAAGCCCTGCTGGTAGACGCCCTCCTCGGCAAATTGCTGAAGGATTCTAAAAGCCTCTACGGTATCCTCATCGGTAAATTTTGCCTCACCCAGCAAAATGGCCTCTGTTCTTTCAATCGGTTGATTGTTCGAGGTCTGTGCAAATACAGAAAAATACCACATCGGCCACATGTATTTGCTTCCGCCGCCAAAGGCAAAGAACGACTTGCCGTCGGCCTTGAGCTTGTCATTGAACGTAAATATATCCTGTATCGTTTCCGGTATATCCTCATTGTATTCGGCGAATACATCCATATTCAAAAACAATCCCGAGGAGTTTCCGCCTTTTGCGCCGATGCCATATACCCTGTTATTGAAGGTGTATTGCTCAATGGTGGTTTCCGTGACCCGTTCCGTATACGGAGAATCGGTTAAATCCTGGAGCAGACCGTTTTGGGCAAAGTTTCTTACATCCTGCCCGTTTAGCAGCATTACGTCCACCGGGCTTCCGCCATTTGAGGCAACCATGAAGGCCTGAACGAAATCCGCCGAATCATAACTGTGAACATTGACCTTTATACCTGTTTCCTCTGTGAACATTTCCGATACCAGTATGCTGGCTTCTTCTTTTAAAATTGCCGAGTAAAAATCAATTTCTTTTGCGTCTGCCTGCGTGGCTTCTGCAGACTGTCCCTCTTCGGAAGCATTGGCCTGTCCGGAACCGTTTCCATCCTGACTGGAATTACATGCGGTGAAAACAGTTGCTATCATGGCCAGCGCCGTGATCAAGCTGATGAGTTTCATGAACTGATTTTTCATTTTTTACCTCCATTTTTTGATCTTGATTTTTTTCTTGGCGAGACGTTGGACTAGAATAGGAAATCTCAAAAAAACGTTTTTTTGATTAAAATAAAATCCAAATTCAAAATATAAGCAAAATAATGATAGCGATCTAAATGCAGCCACTGTTCAATTTATATAAATATAATGATCTATATAAAAAACTGTTGGGCGCTATTTCGTTTGCATTGTTATATTCCAGCTCTTCATTTTGTCATAAAAACGTTTTTTTACCGCGTAACAGTGAATTTGTCACCACCCCTCCAAATCCCAGTTTTCTTGACTTTCCCCGGTTGTCGACTCCCTGATCAAAAGCTTGGTCGCCAGCTCAAAGGAGCAGGCGCCGTTCTCTTCGCCTGTCATCAGCTTATACAGACGCTCCACCGACTCAACGCCCATTCGGTATTTGGGCACATTGATTGTTGTCAGCGCGGGTTTTACGATGGATGAGACAAAGGTATTGTCAAAGCCAACGACTTTTATTTGACCGGGTATCCGATATCCATTTTCCTTTAACGCCTTGATGGCGCCAATGGCCATTTGGTCATTATCCGCAAATACGGCGTCAAAACCGATTCCGTTGTCCAAAACCCGTTTCATCTGGCGGTAACCGCTTAACGGAGAAAAATCTCCCCGTACCTCATAATCCGGATTCAAAGGCTGCCCCGACTCCTGTAAAGCCCTTTGATATCCTTTTGCGCGGTGTTCCGGCATTTCAATCTCCTTCGGTCCGGCAATATGGATGATTCTTTTGCACCCGCACGACAACAAATGCTTTGTGGCATTGAAAGCCCCGATTTCGTTATTCACATATATAGAGCAAAGTGAATATCTGCTTAAATCGCGTTCAATGCTGACCACCGGAATTTTTGTCTTTCCCTTGCTCAATCCGGCCAGCCAGTTAAAATACCGTTCATCGCCGATATTCGCCACAGAATCCAGAATGATCCCATCCACACGACTGTTGACCAAATGCTTCAGATACTTTTTTTCCTTTAATTTATCATCACGCGTGGTATAGATTAAAAGATTATATTTATGCGCCTGCGCGCTGTGCTGCATTCCGCTTAGCACCTGGGGAATAAAAATCCGATCCATAGAGGTCAGAACAACGCCAATTGTCATTGTCCTATTATTCTTTAAGCTTCTGGCGATCAAATCCACTTCATAATCCAAATTTTCAATGGCCTGATGCACCCTTTGTGCCAGTTCATCGCTGACGTAACGGTTGCCGCTCATTACGTTTGATACCGTGGAAATTGACACCCCTGCCTCTTTTGCGACGTCCTTAATACTTGGCAAATGCCCGCCCTCCAAAAAAACGTTTTTCCATCTGCATTATAGTGGCAAGCCACCCAGAAGTCAATCAAATTTTATATAATCGGCATAAAATACAATGAATTTAGTAGTTTTTTGTATAATTCGCCCCGGTAATCGATACATTCATCGACAAAAATTTGAGAATATTATAACGTTTTTTCTGTAGCTATCCGTTTATGATTTATCATCGGCCGACATATCAGAACCCCTTCAGGAGAAAGCGTCAGAGACGGTAAGAGAGGCAATTGATCGGTATTTCGGCAACGGCTGAAATACCGAGGGTAAAAATTCTTCCGTCTATATGACTGCAGGGGCAAATAAATTTCTTCGGCAATACCTCGCTAAAATCCGCGATTTCCCTCTTTGCTCCGCCGACGATAACGCGGAAACCTTTTCTGCCTAATCACTTGTCTGATATGCGCTCCTCTGCGCAAAATGCGGCATGAGCGCAGTGAAGGGAATGCTTTCTCTTTTCATGTCCTACTTTGTTAACTGACCGGGAACGAATCGACTCCCATTAGCTGTTCATCCGTACACGAAAGCCTTCTGCCGCTTGATATTGTCCGTGATATGGAATACAATAAGACATAATTGGATTGAATGAAGCGTTGGATTTGCCATGAGTTTTTATCTGCGAAGGAGATCGGTACGCGCTGAGGGCTCGCCGCGTAGAGTCGCTATTTTATGCAAGGCCGGCCGCGTTGAAGGGGTACAGCGCCGGAGCCTGGATTATACCGGAAGACGCCGAAAGTAAATACAGGAAGACGGAACTGAAGGAGGCTGCTTCAAACGAATAATGAAATCAGTACGAATGGATATCATCACATACGTAAGACCGTTTTGAATGCAAAAACAAAGGTCTATACCGCAGTAAAGGCAGATCGTTGCCGCGCAGGGCCAAAACCAGCGCGTTAAATCATCAATAGAAGAAAACTATGAATGAGAGAAATAGCTTATTTAAGCGATAAGATGAGGGAGTTGGTTTTTGAGATAGAAGACGATTGTACCGCACATAGCAATAAAAAGGGGGCACATGATGGCAACGACAGTAAACAGCGTAACACCGTGGCCGGAAGATACCATGAAAAACTACCGATGGTTGGATGAATATTTACAAAAGCAACCGGCCACTGAAAAGGAATTTCAACCCGCATGGCAAGCATACAAATATCTGCTGCGCAGCAAAATGTACGCCTACATCGGCATAAATGACCAAAACGGACGGCCCATTATTACCCTGAAGCTGGAACCCTTGTACAGTGACATGCTGCGCCGCGAGTACGATGACATTGTGCCGGGTTACTACATGAACAAGCTGCACTGGAGCACCGTGTATCTGGACGGTGATGTGCCGCGGCAGGTGCTTGCCGACATGGTGCGTGCCTCTCATAAATTGGTGCTTTCCTCGTTAAGCAAGAAAGCGCAACATTCCCCCTACCCCGTATCCCGGAAGTCATAATTCACCCGCGCGGTGTAATAATGCCCCATCGTGCCCGGCGCGTTGAACAGCGCCGCCAGCAGATACCTCTTGATATTCCGCACACGGCTGGCGTTTTCGTCCATGCACTCGCACACATAACGGATATGACCGCTGTGCAGCTGTAAAAACCGGGAGCGCACCAGCTCCGACGGATACGCATCCCCCGCAATGCGCAGGCTGCGCCGCGACGTGCACACCGTTTCCAGCATCAGCGACAGCAGCTCCTCCAGGCGCTCGCCGTCTATGCTCTCGTCCTGCAGCAGCGAGTCGTATTCGATGTTCTCCCGCAGCAGCGCCTCATACTCCCTGTAGCTTACCGCCTCTTCCGAAAGCTTTGCGCCCGTTTCCTCTTCCCGTCTGTTTCCGCCTGAAACCTCCGTCAAGACCGCAGGCGCATCGATCGGATCGGGCGCGCCTGTTTCTTCTTTCTTTATTGCTTCCGTATTTGTTAGCTCTTTCTTTATTTCTTCTTTATTTATTTGCATTGGATTTCCCGATATCGGATAACCCGGTGTCGGATCATCCGGTGTCGGGTTATCCGGTACCGGATCTTCTGCACGCGGTTTTTGCCAACGCGGTGTTTCCTGCGCTGTCCGGGGCTGCTCGTAAATCAAGTATTCCACCGCCGTCATCTTTCCGCGGCTGTCGCGGCCCTGCCTTCTGCTGACATACCCG
>Ga0153939_1001091_pt1 | contig 10781 bp, 8 predicted proteins | sample TSNJ023MetaG_FD_104734 | JGI IMG/M metagenome (GOLD analysis project Ga0153939, IMG submission 104734) | Attine ant fungus gardens microbial communities from New Jersey, USA - TSNJ023 MetaG | ecosystem: Host-associated > Fungi > Mycelium > Unclassified | place: USA: New Jersey, Brendan T. Byrne... | reverse complement strand
TGATGAAACGGCCGCACACAAAAAAGCTTTGCATACTGCGGCTTCCACGGCTTGCAGTGGGCAGGCTGACAAGGCCCTCCACCCCGACGCCTCCCAGCTGGTACCGCACGGGGATCAACGTATCTGAAAACTGTTTGCCGTAGACGGAATAAACCGCGCTGAGCAGCTTGCTGTCGCCAGGCGTATGCAGCTGCTTCCTGCCGTCGCGGATAAATCGGAAGGATATTTCCGGACGCGACAGTGCAATTTTATCAAGAATACCCGCCACGGCGTTCCCTTCTGTGACGTCACGCTTAAGGAACTTCATACGGGCGGGCGTGTTATAGAATAGGTCCCGCACCATGATGGTCGTACCTACGGGACAGCCCGCTTCTTCCAGAAACGACTCATCGTCATTTATTACATAGCGGCTGCCGACGGTCTCCTCCGCCGTTCGCGTCAGCATTTCCATACGGCTCATGGCGGCGACGGACGCCAGCGCCTCCCCGCGAAAGCCCAGGGTAGAGATGGCCTCCAAATCGTTCTCCGCTACGATTTTACTGGTGGCATGGCGCAAAAAGGCCGTGGGAACATCCTCTCGGGCAATGCCGGTGCCGTTGTCCGTGATGCGCATATAGCTGATGCCGCCGTTTCGGATTTCCACGGTGATTACGTTGGCCCCCGCGTCCACGGCGTTCTCCACCAGCTCCTTGATCACTGAGGAAGGCCGCTCCACAACTTCGCCCGCCGCTATGAGCTCGGCGACCCTCTTGTCAAGGACTTTGATTTTTCCCATAATGCCTCCTAACGCAAAACCAAACTTCTATTGTGACTATAGCATTTTCGTAATTTCAAACAGCAAATTCATGCACTCAATGGGCGTCAGGGCGTTTACGTCGACGCCGCGCAGCTTTTGCAGCGCCTCTGTTTCGGGAGACTCCATCGTCAGTTGAATGGCCTCTTCCCGGAAGCGTTCCGTACTGTCTCCGGAGCTAAGGGCGATTTCACCGGATTCCAGCTGCAGCAGCACCTCCTTTGCCCGCCGGATAACCCGCTCGGGAACCCCCGCCAGCTTCGCGACCTCGATGCCGTAGCTGTCATCGGCCCCGCCGCGGACAATGCGGCGCAGGAACGTAATGTTGTCGCCGCGCTTTTTCACCGCCACATTATAATTTTTCACACCGGAAAGCTCATGCTCCATCGCCGTTAGCTCGTGGTAGTGGGTGGCAAACAGGGTTTTGGCGCCGATTTGCTTTTTATCATGAACATACTCCAGTACCGATTTTGCAATACTCATACCGTCAAAGGTGGAGGTCCCCCGTCCGATTTCATCAAAGATCACCAGGGAATTCTTCGTGGCGTTTTTGAGGATCTCCGCCACCTCGGTCATTTCCAGCATAAAGGTCGACTGGCCCGCCGACAGGTCATCCGACGCGCCGACCCGGGTGAATATCCCGTCCACAATACCGATTTCTGCGGCGGTGGCCGGAACAAAGCAGCCGATCTGCGCCATGATCACCGTGATTGCAACCTGACGCATGAAGGTGGACTTGCCCGCCATATTCGGCCCGGTGATGATCGCCACACGGCTGTTTCCCATATCCATGTCCGCATCGTTTGGCACAAAGGGCGCGTCCTGCAAAAGCCGCTCCACCACCGCGTGGCGGCTGTCCTTCATATAGAGCTTGCCGCTGAGGTTGATCACAGGCCTTGTATAGTCATAAAGCGACGAAACCTCGGCAAAGGAACACAGCACATCCAGCCGGGCAATAGCCTTAGCCGTGTTCTGGACGCGGCTGAGCTGTGCGGACACATGCTCACGGATTTCCTCGAACAGTTTGCCTTCCAGCGCCACGGCGCGGTCGTTAGCTCCAAGAATACGGTTTTCAAGATCCTTGAGCTCTTGGGTGATATAGCGCTCGCCGGAGGTGAGGGTCTGTTTTCTGATGTAGCCTGCCGGCACCTTGTCCTTGTAGGAATTGGTGACCTCTATGTAATAGCCGAAAACCCTGTTAAATCCGATTTTCAATTTTGGGATTCCTGTTTTTTCTTTCTCATTCGCCTCAACGGAGGCGATGAGATGGCGGCCGCCCTGCATGTCCGCACGGACCTCGTCCAACTGTGCGCTATAGCCCTCCTTGATGATGCCGCCCTCGCGAATGGTAAAGGGAGGATCCTCCACGATAGAGGTGTCGATAAGCTCCCGGACATCCTCAAGGGGATCCATCTGCTCCTGCAGCTCCCGCAGCATCGTGGATTCAAAGCCCTGCAGCTGCTCCTTGAGCCCCGGCACCTTCTGAAGCGCCGCACATAGGGAACGCAGCTCGCGCCCGTTTGCCGAGCCATAAACCACACGGCTCATGATGCGCTCCATGTCAAAGATGCCTTGAAGGCCCTCCCGAAGCTCCCGCAACCGCGGCGTATTTTCCAGCAGTTCCTCCACGGCGTTCTGCCGCAGCGTGATTTTGGCGGGATTCATCAGCGGCTGCAGAATCCAGGTTTTGATGAGCCGCTTGCCCATTGCCGTGTTCGTCTTATCCAATACCCACAAAAGCGAGCCGCGCTTTTCCTTCTGCCGCATGGTTTCGGTCAGCTCCAGGTTACGCCTCGCGTTGATATCGAGGTGCATCACCGTTTTATCCACAAAGGTGATCTCATTCATGCGCTCGGTTCCGGTGATCTGCGTGCGTTTGAGATAAGATAAAAGCGCCGCCAACGCCAGCACAATCTGCGGGCTTTCGGAAAGGCCCAGCTGGGTCAGCCCCGTGGCGTGAAACTGCCGCAGTATCAACAGTGACGCGGTCTCCTGATTGTATTCGGAAAAATCCATACATTCCACAGAGCTTTTCAGACGTTCACGCAAAAAATCCGCAAGACCGCTGAGATCGGTGCACTGCGGGTTGATGAGAATTTCACTGGGTGTGTATTTCGAAAGCTCGTTCATAACGGCATAGCCGGTATCCTCGGCATTTTTTCCCTCCAGTGTAACAACGGCCAGCTCCCCGGTGGATATATCCGCAAAGCAGACACCCAGCTTATCCCCGTCATAATACAAAGAGCAGATATAGTTGTTGCGTGTCTCGTCCAGCATGCTGCTCTCCAGCACTGTGCCGGGGGTCACCACACGCACCACATCCCGCTTCACAAGACCCTTTGCGAGCTTCGGGTCCTCTGTCTGCTCGCAGATGGCCACCTTGTAGCCCTTTTCCACTAAGCGTGCAATATAGCTGTCGGCGCTGTGATAGGGTATGCCGCACATGGGCGCCCGCTCGTTCTGGCCGCAGTCCTTGCCCGTAAGCGTCAGCTCCAGTTCCTGTGACACCGTTTTGGCATCGTTGAAAAACATTTCATAAAAGTCACCAAGACGAAAGAAGAGTATCGTATTCGGATATTTTTCCTTCATCTCTAAATATTGTCTCATCATCGGAGAAAAATCCGCCATGCTGTATCCCCACTCATTCTCAATGTTTCCGTGTCAATATTTCCGGTACTCAGCCGCAGCCGCTGCAGCCGCTACAGTTGCCGCCGCAGGCGGCCGGGTCGTAGTCGCAGGTTTCCGGCTCTTCGCCCTCGGCACACAGAGAAATGATGCCGGTGATGCGTTTGACATAGGCGTCCAGCTCCCCTTTGGCTTCATTGTAGCGCGTCATATTTTCATTTTTCAAGATATCCCCGTACACCTGCCGGAACTCCTGATTGAGCGCTTTGATCCTCTCTTCATCCCGGTCTTCCCTTTGCGCCTCTTCATTGATTTCAAGCTTTTTTAAATTGAATTCACCGATGGCCTTTTGCAGCCCCTCGTCCTCGTCGCAGATCTGCCGGCCCAACTGCACCGCAATATAACGGGTGTCCGCCTGTATCATTTTTCCAAGCTCACGGGCTTTATTGACTAAATCCATATTATTTATTATCCTCCATCAACTTTTTGCCTTCCAATATCCAGTTTTTCGCGTTCGTGATCTTTACATCCGCAAATGTGCCGATGAGATTGTCCTCTCCGTCAAACTCCACAATGACAAAGCCCTCTGTTCGCCCCAGGAGTTTACCGGTCTTCCCGCGCTCCTCTACGAGCACGCGCAGCGTTTTGCCCACCTCTCCTGCGCAGCGCGCGGCGGCGATACCTTCCTGCTCCTGTGTCAGCTCCTGAAACCACCTTACCTTTTCCTCATGGGAAACCGTGTCCTCCATTTCAGCCGCCTTCGTTCCCTCGCGGCTGGAAAAAATAAACGTGAAAAGGGAGGTGTAGCCCACTTCCCGCACAAGGCTCAGCGTATCCCGGAACTCCTCATAGGTTTCACCCGGAAAGCCCACAATCACGTCGGAGGTGATGCTGATATCGGGCATGACACTCCTTGCGTACCGCACGACGGAAAGGTATTTCTCCCGGTTATAGACCCGGCGCATCTCACGCAGCACCCGGTCGTTGCCCGACTGAAACGGCAGATGGATGTAATGCGGGATATGGCGGCTTTCCGCCATCACATCGAAAAGCTCGGGTGTCGCGTCCTTTGGGTGAGACGTCATGAAGCGGATGCGGTAGTCCCCCGGGATGCTGTCGAGTCTGCGCAACAGCCCCGCGAAGTTGATGTCTTCCGCAAGGCCCTTTCCATAGGAATTGACATTCTGCCCCAAAAGTGTGATTTCTTTATAGCCCGCCTCCACAAGGGAACGAAACTCCCGTTCAACGTCGCCAGGACGGCGGCTTTTCTCACGGCCCCTCACATAAGGTACAATACAGAATGAGCAGAAATTGTTGCAGCCATACATGATGGTCACCCACGCACGGGACTTTCCGTCCCGCCGGATGGGAATGCCCTCGATGATTTCTTTGTGCTCCTCGCCGCGCCGGAAGACACGGCGGCCCCCTTTCAGCGCCTCATACATCATCTCCGGGAGCTTATGCAGCACATGAGTGCCAAACACGATGTTCACATATGGAAAAGTTTTTTTGATTTGCTCGGAAACCCGCTCCTGCTCCATCATGCATCCGCAGATGGCGATGACCACCGAAGGGTTTTGCTGTTTGATGCTTTTCAGCGCCCCCACATGACCGTAAATGCGGTTTTCCGCGTGCTCACGGATGGCGCAGGTGTTGAACAGGATAAAGTCGGCTTCCTCTTCGTTGTCGGTAAATCGGAAACCCATAACACTCAGCATACCTTTGATTTTTTCGCCGTCAGCCACATTCTGCTGGCAGCCGTACGTGCGCACACAGGCAATGGGCGCCGCGCCCATCGCGCGCACAGTCATCATTTCCGCCACATCTGCGGAAAAAGCCGCTTGTTCCCACCGTTCGGCGGCTATTTGTATCGACTCCAAAAATCCGACACTCCTTATCATAAAATATATAGCAGCACTGCCATAACAGGCGGCGCACGGCGCTTTCCGACAGATATCCGCCGGGTAACTGCAATAAAATGCACATATTTTCGTATTCAATAAATATATCATATTTTAGCGAACCGCGCAACAAACTTCGGTGTAAAAATACTGTTAACAAAAACACGTCAGGAATGAACACCTGATTTTCTTTTATGGGAATTCACCTCCCTTGTCTTTTTCACTGCCTGCCCCTATACTGATAACAGGAAAACGCCATAGATGAAACGAAAGGAAACGTTAAAAGAATGATCAATATCCTGTTTATCTGCCACGGAAACATCTGCCGCAGCCCGATGGCGGAATTTGTCATGAAAAAGCTTGTGCGGGAAGCGGGGCTGCAAGACCGCGTCGAAATAGAATCCGCCGCCACCAGCCGGGAGGAAATCGGAAACGACATCCATCCGGGCACGAAGCGGCAGTTGAAAAAGGAGGGCGTGCCCTTTACCCGCCGCGCCGCCCGGCAGCTGACAGCCGCGGAATATACAATATATGATTACCTCATTGTGATGGACCATAACAATCTGCGTAACCTTCGCCGTATCATCGGGGAAGATACCGAAAACAGAGTCTCGCTGCTGTTGAGTTACCGCGGTGAAAACAGCGATATAGCGGATCCGTGGTATTCGGGTGATTTTGAAAGCACCTACAGGGATGTGCTGCGAGGCTGCAAGGCGCTGCTGCGGGAGATACAGAATCGGCTTTGAATATCGGCTTTACCATTTTGTCAACTTACAGTTAACTTTATCAAATAAAATAAACGTCTCCTCCATTGATGATTTCGCCATTCACTGGTAAACTATAAAGGAGGGGTGTTTACATGAAAGAAATCAATATTGCCCGTAAACTCATCAATAAACGCAGGGAAAAAGGCATCACACAGGAGGAGCTTGCCCGTTATATCGGCGTCTCAAAGGCGTCCGTATCCAAATGGGAAACGGGGCAAAGCTATCCGGACATCACATTCCTGCCGCTGCTCTCCGCCTATTTCAATATCAGCATTGACGAACTGATGGGATACGAGCCGCAAATGACAAAGGAAGATATCGCAAAGCTGTATCGCGCGCTATCCGAAGATTTCTCAGGCAAGCCTTTTGATGAGGTGATGGCCCGCTGCCATGCGATCACGAAAAAATACTATGCATGCTTTCCCCTTCTTTTCCAGATCGGCGCACTGTTTGTCAATTACAGTATGCTGCCGGGCGATGCGGAAAAAACCGCCGTCGTGCTCACGCAGGCCAAAGAGCTTTTTGTCCGCGTGAAGCAGGAAAGCGACGACCCGGAGCTTTCAAAAATGGCGCTGAGCATGGAGGCGCTCTGTCTGCTTTCTCTTGGAAACCCGGGAGAAGTATTGGAACTGCTGGAGGATGTCCGTACAAAACAACCAGTTTCCATTGAAGGGCTGCTGGCATCCGCCTACCACATGACGGGAAGAACGGCCGAGGCGAAAGCCGAGCTGCAAATTGACGCCTATCTGGCACTGATTCGGCTTTTAGAGTCCCTTTCTGCCTATATGGAACTGTGCGTGGACGACTTTGCCGCATGGGAGGAAGCCCACCGCCGCGTGCATATCATAGCCGAATTATTCGAACTGCGGAAACTGCATCCCGCCATTTTGATGAACCAGTACCTCCGTGCCGCAAACGGCTTTCTGCGATACGGCAGGCAGAAGGACGCCCTTTGTCAACTGGAATGCTACTGTGAGCTTGTCTGCGGAGATATTTATCCTTTATCGCTGCACGGCGACGCGTTTTTTACACAGCTGGACGCATGGTTTTCCGACACTGATATGGGCCCCTACCCGCCAAGGGATGAAAAAACCATCCGGCAAAGCATGCTGGACTCGGTGGTAAATGCGCCGCATTTTTCCGCATTGCAGGGAGAGACGCGGTTTGAAGCAATCAAGAAAAAGCTGCAAAGAAACTTACGGGAGGATTGACCATGCAGGCTGTTCAAATGGATCGACTGGAAAAAGTCTATGAAGGCGGAAAACGCGCGCTTCACAATATCAGCATTACGCTTGATCAAGGAGAAGTTTTCGGTTTTCTCGGACCCAATGGAGCGGGGAAAACCACAGCTGTGAAGCTCATGAACGGCATACTTGCGCCGACCTCAGGCAGTTGCCGCGTCTTTGGAATCGACCCTGCCCGGGAGCCGGAGAAGATGCATCAGCTTTCCGGTGTTGTGACGGAGCATGCGCAGATGTATGACAAGCTAACCGGACTGCAGAACCTGCTTTTCTACGGAAATTTATTCGGGCTCTCCGACAGTGAAAGCCGCAGCCGCGCCCTTTCCCTGCTTCAAAAGCTGGGCCTCACGGACGCGACGGATAAAAAGCTGGAGACATACTCCACCGGCATGCGGCAGCGCCTCTCCCTGGCGCGCGCCATGATGCACCGCCCGCGGCTTTTGTTTTTGGATGAGCCCACCTCGGGGCTGGATCCGGAAAGCACGATGCAGGTCAACCGCCTGATTCAGCGTCTGGCCCGAGACGAGGGCGCCACCGTCTTTTTATGTACGCACCAGCTACGGTACGCTGAGGAGCTCTGCAGCTCCTACGGCCTGATTGACGAGGGACAGCTTTTGGCGGCCGGAAACCTTGAGGCGCTTCGAAATTCCGTTTCGGGCGGCACCACGATCCGAATTGAAGCGGACCGTTTCCCTATGGGATTGCCGGTCTGCTCGAATAACGGGAGGCAACGGGAAATTACGGTGCAGTCGGAGAAAGAGATTCCGGAAATTGTGCGGCGCATTGTCGAAAATGGCGGCAATGTTTACCATGTATCGGCACACCGCCTGTCACTGGAGGAAATTTATTTTGCGCTCATAGAGCAACGCGGTAAAAAGGGAGGGACCAGCCATGAATAAGATGCAGCTTGCTATCATCAAAAAAGACCTGCGCAGTATTACGACGAACAAGAATATCTTCATCACACTGCTGATCGTACCGTTTGTGTTCGCGGTGTTCTTTCCGACCCTCATGATCCTGCTGATGCATTTCGCCCCTGAGGATTCGATGGACTTCCAAAAAATGCTTGCGTTACTGCCCTCTGCCACCGATGCTGCCGACCCCACGCAGGAAATTTTATTCCTGTTTTTAAACCGGATCATGCCGATCTTTTTTATCATCATCCCCATCATGGCGGCCTCGGTCATGGCGGCCAGCTCCTTTGTGGGCGAGAAAGAGAAGCGCACGCTTGAAACCCTGCTGTACTGTCCGCTTTCGCTGAAGAAAATCTTCCAGTCCAAAATCATCGCCTCCTTTGCGCTGAGTATGGCAGTTTCCTTCGGCTCGTTTCTCGTGATGGTCATTATAACGCAGCTGGAGCTTTTCTTCACATCGGGAAGTCTGTTGCTTCCTGACGCCGTATGGGCCATCACCATGCTGCTAATCTCCCCCGCTCTCTCGCTGATTGCCATCACAATCATTGTGCGCGGCTCCGCGAAAGCGCAGACCGTTGAGGAATCACAGCAGCGTTCCGTTTTTTTGATCCTGCCCATTTTGCTGCTTGTTATCGGGCAGTCTACCGGACTGTTTCTTGTCAGCGTCTGGCTTCTTTTAGGAATCGGCGCCGTACTGGCAGTGGTGGCGTTCTTTTTCATGAAAAACGGTATCGGCAAACCGGATTATGAAAAGGTTATGCGATAATTCCCACGCTTTGAACATTTTTATGCTAAAATTTCTCCAGGGCTGTGTTTTTGTTCATAAGGCTTTTGAGTGTCATTCTTTTCTCCTTAACAGGCGCGAGCATTTTAAGTTTACGCATAACTCGACTCGAAACAGGTTTTCCGGGCGACGGGTATAGCCCCGCTGTTTCAGACGATGCCATAGTTTTGCCATCCCCATCCGGGTTCCGCCGACGCATGTCACGAGTTTGCTTTCGCTGCGTTTCGGTATGCTGGTTGGGGATGGCTGTATGGGCTCCGACTCTTGCAGGCCAGAGATTCCAACGTTCCGTCATACTTCTCCTTCCAGAAAGATACGAACGGCTTCGCTTGCATTTCCGACTTGCACGGCTTACTCTGTATCTCTCTGCATATTTCATTGAGGATCGCCTATATTTCATGTTTTCTGTTATACTTTTTAGGATAGGCACAGGCCCTTACTATACATTTGTTGTAGCGATTTAACGATACCTCATTGGGCCTCCGGCTGTCTCTCCCCCTTGTCCATTATTTATTGTACTCCTAACAATATGCTAAAACTTCTTCGACACGTCAATCTAATTTAAGATTTATCTAACGTCCAAAATATGGTAAACTCACTGAGAGGTGAGGAAAGATGGGGGTAATAGGGGAATTACAGGAAGCAATGAAAGAAGTAGAACAAGGCGCAAGGCATAATGGATACTGGTACAGTGTCAGCGAAGCGCTGTTAATACTGGTATGTGGGATGTGGTGCAGCCTACAAACAATAGACGATATACATGAATGGTCGCAAGCAGTGCCTGTCAGAAGGTTTATGGAAGAACAGTTTGGGATACAAAAAATTCCATGCAGAGCGCAGTTTTACAATATTTTAGGGTGTGTGGACGCTGAGAAATTCAATTTGTGTTTCACAAGATGGGTAAAACAAGCGTTATTACAAGGCAGCATGACAGGTAAAACAATCGCCATAGACGGCAAAACCATTTGTTCAACAGATAAGCTAACCAAAGATGGAAGCGTTCTGCACATAGCGAGCGCCATTGTTTCAGACCATGGAATTGTCATCGGTTCCCGTGAATGTGGAACGAAAACTGGTGAAATCACGGCGTTTCGAGAGCTTTTAGAGCTGCTTGATGTATCGGGAGCTATAGTTGTGGCGGACGCACTCCATTGCAACCAAAAATCAGCAAAGGCTGTAGTAAAAGCGGGCGCCGACTATCTGTTTGTGGTCAAAGACAATGTGCCGAGTCTGAAAGCGGACATAGAACTGTATATGCACGAAGAGCAGGTCGAAGCGTTTACGACTACTGAGAAAAACGGCGGCCGGATTGAAAAGCGCACGGCATATGCATCTTGTGATATAGAGTGGCTTAACGGACGAGATAGTTGGGAGAACTTATCTTGTATCGGCGCAATTCACAGGGAATTTGAAAAAGGTACAAAAAGGACTAGCGAATGGCATTATTACATCTCCAGCGCCCCACTGACCGCCGAAGAATTGTTGAAACACGCACGTTTGGAATGGGGGGTGGAGGCTATGCATTGGCTGCTTGATGTGCATTTTTTAGAGGATAAAACCCGCGTTTGGGACATGAACGTGCAGAAAACACTGAACATTACCCGCAAAATTGCCCTTAATATGGCTAAAATCTTTAAGTCAAAGATTTCCCTTAAAACCCCTATCTCGGGTGTCTTAAAGCGTAATCTCTTTGATTTAGAAAATCTTAAGGGGTTTCTTGCGTTCTTTAGGTGTGAATTGAAATTAGATTGACGTG
>Ga0153939_1001090_pt1 | contig 10782 bp, 7 predicted proteins | sample TSNJ023MetaG_FD_104734 | JGI IMG/M metagenome (GOLD analysis project Ga0153939, IMG submission 104734) | Attine ant fungus gardens microbial communities from New Jersey, USA - TSNJ023 MetaG | ecosystem: Host-associated > Fungi > Mycelium > Unclassified | place: USA: New Jersey, Brendan T. Byrne... | reverse complement strand
GTAACACGGGTTCGATTCCCGTTGGAGTCATTAGTTAATAATTGAATAAGGCGACTTAGCCAAGTGGTAAGGCACGGGACTGCAACTCCCTTATCACCGGTTCAAATCCGGTAGTCGCCTCTTGTCAGAACCTCGGAAACGTTAATTTTTCGAGGTTTTGTTGTGCCTATGTATACCTTCTGTCTATTTTCCCCTGAATTCAGAAGGTGATATTTTTTCGTATTTTTTAAAAACAGCACAAAAATAGCTGCAATCATTAAAACCTACAAGTTCGGCGATATGGTTGACGGAGAGTGAACTGGATGACAGCAGTTTTTTTGCATGTTGTATTCTTTTCATAGTAATATATTGAAACGGTCTCAAGTTCATATGCTTTTTGAATAGTCTGCATAGATACTGGGGAGTTATCGCTGTTAGCTCAGCTAATTCCTCAAGTGATATAGTTCTGTCATAATGCTCTTCAATATAGAGAGTCACATCCTGTATGATCTGGCTTTCTTTTGGTGTATCGTTTTGTCCTGTATGCAATATCTTATACAGTTCTACAATTATTTCATATAAAGTATTGGATGCTGTTAGTTTTCCGGTATCATTATCAGTCTTCAGAGATAAGAAAATCTTTTTATATAATGAATCTATATTATTCCAGTTATGATACACGTTTACTTTTGTGGTATCGAATTTAAGTCCGGCCATAAGCTGGTCAATTTGATTTCCAGAAAATGAAATCCAGTTAACTGCCCATTTTTCAGTATTTCCATAGTATTCATGAGGCTGTCGGGTATATTCAGAGATGTCTATATTCTACTGCGTCCCGCTAAAAAAGTGAAGGACTACAGAATTGTTACTGGATACGATCCAAAAAGTAAAAGAGGAAGTATCAAATTGTGTGTTAACTCAGATGTTCCAGTGACTGCCAGCCTGTTTGACGGGAAAGATCATTTGCTTGCTGAGCTGAGTGCATTTAAAGAACCGATTATGATTGATATATCCGAACCCGAGCTGTGGAATGCAGAAAATCCGTATTTATATAAGCTGCTGATGAAGACAGAATATGAAATAATTGGTGAAAAAATCGGTATACGGACGATAGGTGTAAAAGATGGGATTGTACTGATTAATTATATGCCGGTTAAATTGAAAGGCGTGAACCGCCATGACAGTAACCCTATGACAGGAGCCTGTGTCTCAAAAGAAAATATGCAGGAAGATCTGATGCTGATGAAGAGACATAATATAAATGCCGTCAGAACAGCACATTATCCCAACGCTCCTGTTTTCTTGCAGTTATGTGATGAACTTGGTTTCTATGTTATGGATGAAGCAGATATTGAAGCACATGGAAGTGTGGAGGCCTCCCATTCCCAGGAGAAAAACGGGGACTATTCCGGCATTGCTCTGCTGGTCAATGAGAAAACGTTTGAAGGTCCCATACTGGACCGGATTGACAAGATGATTTCCAGGGATATCAACCGCTCATCAGTAATATTTTGGTCTATGGGAAATGAAAGCGGTTATGGTAAAGTTTTTGAAAGAGCGGCAAGGTATATTAAATCTGTGGATCAGACAAGGCTGATTCATTATCAGAGTATACATGAGCTGGATGGGGTGGAAAAAGCTGTAGACAATGAGGAAACGCTGGATTTGGTTTCCCGTATGTATGCAGCGCCTGAATGGATAGAAAATGATTTCCTGCAGGATAAGAATGAAAAAAGGTCTTTTGTTCTTTGTGAGTATAGTCATGCCATGGGAAACGGGCCGGGTGATCTGGAAGAATACTGGAAATTATTTTATGCAAATGACAGGCTGTGCGGCGGTTTCGTTTGGGAATGGTGTGACCATGGTATCTTCAATGGTGTTACAAAAGAAGGTAAGGTGAAATATGCTTATGGGGGAGATTTCGGCGAGCCGCTTCATGATGGCAATTTCTGCATAGATGGCCTCGTGTATCCTGACAGAAAACCTCATACCGGTCTGCTGGAGGTAAAGAATGTATATCGTCCTGTACGTGTTAATCTGCTCCATGCAGGGAAGGGCATATATGAATTTTTTTATACAAATGATTTTACGGAACTGTCAAAAATGATTACCTGCTCCTATGAGCTGACAGAAAAGGGGAAAGTAATTCTTGAAGGTGTCCTTGATTTATCCATACCTCCCAGGACGAAAAAAGCAGTGGTTATACCTGAGTTGGAAGGAGTGTCTGGTGAAAGCCTGTATGTAAGGTTTATTTTCAGACAAAAGGAGGATACACTGTGGGCAAAGGCAGGATGGGAAGTGGGATTTGATCAGCTTGCTATCTACAGAGCTGAAAGAAAAATTGCTACAGATACTGTTATATGTGCACCGTCTTATAAGGAAGACAGGAGTGGAATTGAAATAAGCGGTGAAGGATTTACATATTATTTCGATAAGAACAGAGGCTTGTTCGGCAAGATGATTTACAATGGACATGAATTATTGAAAAAGCCCATGGAATTTAATGCTTTCCGTGCTCCCACAGACAACGACCGCAGTGTGAAAAAAGAATGGTATAAATTCCATCTGCACGAGTTGATAACAAAAATCTATGATATAAATATTAATAAAAAGGAGCATCATATTGTGATTTCCGGACACCTGTCCCTGGGGTGGTATGCATATCATAATACGTTTGAGCTGTTTTACAAGATATATGTATATGGTAATGGGCAGATAAAAATCAACTGTGCTGTTCATGTGGCTGATAATCGTCCCTATCTGCCGCGCTTTGGCATCAGACTTTTTATGGATAGGAAGTTTACAGACGTGGAATATTATGGATATGGAGAATATGAAAGTTATGTTGATAAACACATAGCAACATACAAAGGTATTTTTAGAGATAGCATTCAGAATATGTATGAAGATTATATAATGCCCCAGGAAAATTCTTCACATTATGGGTGTGAGTACGTAAAAATTATCAATGATGCGGTAAGGCTGAAAATCGAGTCGGATGCGGATTTTTCCTTTAATGCATCCGTATATTCTCAGGAGGAGCTGGCAGAAAAGACGCATAACTATGAATTGGAAGAATCGGAGTACTCAATTCTATGCATTGATTATAAGCAGGCCGGCATCGGTTCGGCAAGCTGCGGACCATATTTGGCAGCAAAATATCAGTTTAATGAAAAGCAATTTGAGTTCAGTTTTATAATAACGCCTGAAAAGGTATGATTTCAAACAGATAAAGGAGATTGACAAATGGATAATCGATTGATACAAATTGTTCCCAGTGAAAGGCAGTTAAGGCATCAGGAGCTGGAATTTTACAGCTTTGTGCATTTTACCGTGAATACGTTCACAGATAAGGAATGGGGAGACGGAACGGAAGATCCGGCAATCTTTAATCCCATGAAGCTGGATGCCATGCAGTGGGCGGAAGCGGTGAAAGCAGCAGGGATGAAAGGGTTGATACTAACCTGCAAGCACCATGATGGTTTTTGCTTATGGCCAAGTAAATATACGGAGCATACTGTGGCATCCAGTCTCTATAAGAACGGAAAAGGGGATATTGTCAGAGAGGTGTCCCGGGCATGTGAGAAAACCGGTCTGGCTTTCGGTGTATATCTTTCGCCGTGGGACCGGAATCAGCAATCTTATGGACAGGGAAAAGCATATGATGATTTTTTTATTAAGCAGCTGGAAGAGCTTCTGTGCAATTATGGTGAGATTTTCAGTGTATGGTTTGACGGTGCCTGTGGTGAGGGACCGAATGGGAAGAGGCAGATATATGACTGGGATCGCTATTATGAGGTTATACGCCGTTTGCAGCCCAATGCCTGTATATCTGTCTGTGGACCGGATGTCCGTTGGTGCGGCAATGAGGCAGGAGATACCAGAACGGCAGAATGGAGTGTTGTACCGGAAAGAACCCGGAATACAGAGAAGATAGCCCAGAGCAGCCAGCAGCAGGATGATGAGAGCTTCCGAATGAGAAAGGTGTCGGCCCAGGACGCTGATCTGGGAAGCCGTGAAATACTTAAGGAGGAAGAATCACTTATTTGGTATCCGGCAGAAGTAAATACGTCAATCCGGCCGGGCTGGTTCTATCATGAATATGAAGATGATAAGGTTAGACCTTTATCCCAGCTGATCAATATATATGAAAATGCAGTAGGCGGAAATGCAACGTTTTTATTAAATATACCGCCCAATAAGGACGGGTTATTTCATGAGAATGATGTAAGGCGGCTTCATGAAATCGGTGATTATATCAGGAAGTGCTACGGGGAGAATAAACTGGAAACAGCAATGCTTCAGGCAGATTCACAAATGGAAGGATTTGGAATAGAAAATGTCCGTACAGACGCTTACGATACCTGTTTCAGAACAAATGATAATGTAACAGAATGCAGTATTGATCTGAAATGGGAGCATTGTATCCGGCTGGAACGGATTGTGCTGAAGGAAAATATACGGATGAGCCAGAGGATCGAAAAATTTGAGATTCAGGCATTACTGGATGGTGAAATGAAGACTATATACGAAGGAACTGTAGTGGGATATAAGAAGATCATATCCATTGGAAAAAGTACATCATTACTCCGTATTCGTATATTGGATGCCAGAGTTGCACCAACCCTGTCTTATATTGGGGTATATTAACTGATTGGTTAAAAGGAAAGGAGAAGTATGAAACAATTACAGGGATTAAAAAAAGGATTCAGAAAAAACAAGAAATATTGGCAGCTGTATCTTTTGGCTCTGATACCGGTATGTTTTGTATTCCTGTTTAACTATGTACCGTTGTCGGGAATCTTATTGGCATTTAAGGACTACAGCATAAGAAAAGGAATTTGGGGCAGTCCTTGGGCGGGACTTAAATACTTCAGGCAGCTTTTTACAATTCCGATTTTTCCGACCATACTCAAGAATACGATTATTTTGAGTCTGCTTGGTATGATATTCAGTTTTCCCTTTCCGATTATATTGGCACTTGCATTTAATGAAATACGGAGTGCACGGATAAAAAAGGTTCTGCAGACAATTTCCTTTGCGCCCTATTTTATATCCACAGTTGTCGTAGTCAGTATTATATTCCAGATGTTTTCATACAGGTACGGTGTAATTAACACGATCCTGAATATGTTGGGGATAGAATCCGTTAATTTCGTAGGATCTTCGGAGTTCTTTCGGCCTTCCTATATTGCATCGGGAATCTGGCAAAATGCCGGTTATAGTTCCATTTTGTACATTGCGGCTCTTGCAGGTGTGGATGTTTCCTTATATGAAGCGGCAGCTATTGATGGTGCAACCAGATTTCAGAGGGTAATTCATGTGGACCTGCCATGTATCATGCCGACAATTATTATTACACTGATTTTAAATGTGGGTAATATTCTGAGTATTGGATTTGAAAAGGTATATCTGCTGCAGAATCCGGTGAACTATAATGTGTCAGAGATTATAGCCACTTACGTATATAAGACAGGGATTGAACAGGCACAGTTCAGCTTTTCCACAGCTGTGGGAGTGTTTAATGCAGTGGTGAATTGTATCATGCTGCTGCTTGTTAACGCAATTGCAAATAAAATCAGTGAAACCAGTTTATTTTAGGAGGCGGATATGAAGAAAAACACCAATAATATTGTTAAAGTAAAGAAACTAAGAATATCTGCCGGAGACAGGTTATACCTGTTTATCGTATACCTTTTTCTGTTTGCTTTCATTTTATGTGTATCATACCCGTTGTTATATGTGATAAGCTGTTCCTTTTCCAGTCCGGAGGCATTGATACAGGGACGTGTTTTTTTCCTGCCGGTTGAATTCGGGCTGCAGGGATATGAAGCGGTCTTTAGCAATATGAGAGTATGGAGAGGATATTTCAATACGATTGTATATGCAGGTGTTGGAACCATAACAGGCACGTTTGTTACCCTGATTGCTTCTTATGTATTGTCCAGAAGGGAGTTTCCCATGGGGAAGGCACTTACCGCTTTCTTTATGGTCACCATGTTTATCAGCGGCGGTACGATACCCATGTATTTATGGCTGAAGGAGCTTAAGATGCTCAATACTATATGGGCGATTGTATTACCGGGCGCAGTTAATGTCTGGCTTGTAATTGTGGGAAGGACTTTTATCCAATCCACGATACCGGAAGAATTGTTTGAAGCCACCAGTCTGGATGGGGGCAGCTATATTCAATTTTTTCTGAAAGTCATACTGCCTTTGTCAAAGCCGATTATTGCGGTGATGGCTCTGAACTTTGCACTGGGATTATGGAATTCATATTATAGCGCTCTTATTTATTTAAGTGATGCAGCCAAGTATCCGCTCCAGATTATACTGCGGGATATCCTGATTCAGAATAAGGTCGATGTGGCCGGAATGGTGGGAACCGATATTAATTCCCAGCTTCATAAGCAATATCTCTCGGAACTGTTAAAATATTCCCTGATCATTGTATCCAGTCTGCCGCTGTTGATCGTATATCCGTTTCTTCAGAAGTATTTTATAAAAGGCACCATGATCGGTTCGGTGAAAGGGTAGCCAGGGGGAAAAATAAATGGTAGCAGCAGTTTGATACTGTTACAAAGAACTGTTAACCTATAGACGATGTAGATTAAGGAGGAAAAAAATGAATGTAAGAAAAGTATTTGCGTTATTGCTGTCAGGTATTATGATGGTATCAGTTTGTGCCTGTGGGGACAGCGGGCAGACGACTGACTCCAGGGATCAAACGAGCTCAGAGGTTCAACAGAGTTCAGAAGGGAATATGGGGTCAAAGGAAGAGACAAAAGGCTTGGCTGGAAATACAAGCTTTCCTCTTGAGGAACCGGTTACGATTACTATTTTTATGAAACAGCAAAGTGATGTTGTAGATCTGAAAGATAATCTTATATATCAGGAGCTTTTAAAAGCAACCAATATAGATATCAATTTGATTACAGTACCTGGTGAGGAAGCAACAGAAAAATTGAATCTGTTGATGGCAAGCGGAGAATATCCGGATGTTATTATGGGAGTGGAGCTGACATCCCAGGATTTGGAAAAGTATGGAGTGGAGGAGCAGATATTAATTCCCTTAAATGATTTGATTGATCAATACTGTCCAAACATCACTGAGCAGCTTCAGGCTCATCCCAACTGGATAGAGGATATGACAAGCTCTGACGGCAACATATACGGAATTCCCACTGTAGACTCCGGTGGTGTGGGTCATGTAAACAGCCCCATGAAATATTGGATCAATCAGGAATGGCTGGATAATCTGGATCTTGAGATGCCTTCTACCACGGAAGAGTTTAAGAATGTATTGATGGCCTTTAAGAATGATGATCCAAATGGTAATGGGATTGCAGATGAGATACCGCTTACAGGATGCATTAACTCATGGAATGCAGATCCGTACCTGTTTCTGATTAATGCATTTGGATATTTCAATATGGATTATTATTATTTAAAAGATGATACAATCCACTCAATTCTGGATCAGGATTATATAAAGGATGCTCTTATATATATGAACGACTTGTATAATAACGGTCTGATTGATCCGGCAGCATTCAGTCAGGATAATTCACAACTGACGGCAATCGGCAATAATGAGAGTGTGGAAATATTGGGTGTATCAGGCGCAGGTCATGTAGGCATGCTTCTTGATATCAATAATGTAGAGCGTTATCATAAATATGCTATGATGCTGCCGTTAAAAGGACCGGATGGTTATCAGGCGATTCCGTATACAACATCTGTTTCTGTAAAAAGTTCTAACTTCACTATAACTGATGCATGTGAGTATCCGGAAATAGCAATTCAGATAGCGGATCTGTTCAGTACTTACGAGTGGACAGTAAATGCGCAGGTGGGAAAACAGGGTGTTGACTGGGATTATGCAGATGAAGGAACATTTGGCATGGATGGCGTAACACCGGCAGCATACAAATTCATTATCTATGATACACCTGGTCAGGTAGTGAACGCATGGTGGGGAACTTATAGGGGTATAGAACCGGATTGGAAGGTTCTTGTACAGACAGATGGTGACATCATGGATCCTGCTAACTTTGAATCAAGGCTTTATGCGGAAACCATGAAATTAAAACCATACGCAGCGGATGTGGATATGATTCCAACCTTGCTTTATTCAGGTGATGACAGTACGACATTTACACAATACAAGACTGCAGTAGATGATTATGCCAAGATTGCCATTGTAGAATTTATTATGGGGAAAAGAAATGTGGATACTGACTGGGATGCTTACCTTTCGGATTTAGAGAGACTTGGCTATAAAAAGATGATTGAGTTGATTCAGAAGACATATGATGCTAAAATGGGACAGTAAGGCTGTGCCGAATAAGGAAAATCCTAAGTATAAGAATGAAAAAAGGAAAGCAGGTTATGGAATGCCTGCTTTCAGTTTTTACAGTAGATGAGTAAAAAAGGAGGCTGTCAAAAGGTATGGAAAGAAAAGAAGCACTAAAGAAGTGGAGTGACTACAAGTTTGGCCTGTTTATCCATTGGGGTCTGTATGCTCTTTTGGAAAAAGGGGAATGGGTTATGTATAACAAACGCATTCCGGTTAAAGAATATGAAAAGCTGGCCGGGCAGTTTAATCCGGTTGCATATAATGCCGTCGAGTGGGTGGAAATTGCCAAAAAAGCAGGCATGAAGTATATTATCATTACGACAAAGCATCATGATGGATTCTCTATGTTTAAAACGGATGTGGATTCCTATAATATTGTGGATGCGACACCCTTTGGACGGGATATATTGGCAGAGCTGGCACAGGCTTGCCGTGAAGGCGGTATCAAACTGGGATTTTACTATTCTCATGTACGGGAATGGCGGCATCCCATGGCCCAGAGCCTGGAAAAGAAACGCTATGGAGAGCTGTATGGAAATTACGGAAACTATTGGGATTACCCTGATGAATATAAGAAGAATCTCCAGACCTATATTGATGAGTTTGATAAACCGCAGCTTAAGGAACTGTTATCAAATTATGGTGATGTATTGACAATCTGGTTTGATACCCCATCAATGATTCGTCCTGACCAGGCAGAACAAATGCAGTCTCTGATCTATGGATTACAGCCGGATTGTCTGATCAACAGCCGTATCGGAGAGGATGTGGAATGTGATTACATGACTCTGGGCGACAATGAAATACCTTCCTTTGGCTCAACTATGCCCTGGGAGACACCCATGACTCTGGGGGCAAACGGAAGCTGGGGATATAGCGGGGATGGTTATTTTGGAGACGGAGACAAGATGATACTTTCGTTGGCGGATGTGGCAAGTAAGGGAGGTAATCTTTTGCTTAATGTAGGCCCTGATGCCAGGGGGCGCATACCGGAGAAGGCCAGGGAGCAGCTGGAAAAAGCAGGTGACTGGATGAGCGTAAATGGAGAGGCAATATACGGCAGCAAGAAGTCACCTTTTTTACAGCAGCCGTCGTGGGGAAGGGTAACGGCAAAAGATAATCATATTTATATAACGGTAGTGGAGAGGCAGGAAAGGCTTATGTTAAATGGTTTATATTCCCTGCCGGACAGCTGCAGGCGCCTGTCGGATGGGGCAGAATGCAGATTTGAAACTACAATAGCAAATGGGCTGCAGATTTCCCTGCCGGATGATAAGGAGAAGTTTCCTGTTATTGTTCTTACATTTCATGGGGAACCGGTAGTGGCAGATACGCTGGAGACAGATGAAAAGGATAGTGTATATCTGCCGGCAGCATTGGCAGATATACATAGAAGTCCTGGTTCCGGTCTGAGTCTGGTCGGCGGCGTGACAAAGAAATGGCTTGATGCGGCGGATTACCTTTCCTGGACGCTAAATGTGCGTAAATCTGGTGAATACCATGTCCGGCTGATTATTAAAAATGATTTTCTTGATGTGTGGGAATTTGGACATATGGTTACTGTTACGGTAGGTGATAATGTAATAAGCGGAGTGGTTGAGGATGACGGCAGGAAGAAAAAAGGATTTGAAGCATATCAGGAGCGTATGATAGATTTGGGTTTGCTAACCATTGACAGCGGGAAGCATATATGCACGCTAAAACCTGATAAAATCAATGGGGATATGCGTCTGGGACTGACATTCCTCGGGATGGAGCTTTGTTATATGCCTGTTAACTGATAATGAAACAGATTGAATGTAATAAATAAAGGAAAGTGTTATAGAGTACAATACAATTACTATTCACAGCCATTAATCCCGTGAGGTTGTGAATAGTAATATTTTAATATGAATTTACTGAATGATGTTCAATGTTAATGTTCAGTGTGTTCTAGTGCATAAATTTTCAAAGGAAGTTATTTTAAAGGTTTTCTAAATTAATTGATATTTTATTAAAAATCGGATAAAATGAATTTTGTTGGTACGGAATTATATATTGAATACAAGAATCAAGGTTTTTGTAATTGTAATATGCATAAACAGCAGATAGACGTTATGGATTGGACCGTTGTGTAGAGGGATTACAAAGGAGATTTATTTATGATGATACAAGGATATATCAGATTAGCAGTTATATTAATTGCTCTGATATTTGTTTTATATTTGCTGTTCTTCTTTATTTTAAAGAGAAGGGATATAGGAGTTACGAGACAATTAAGTTACCTGGGATTGCTTTATTCTGCTGTATTTATTGTATTTGTAACAATTATTCTATTTGGTATTCCGATTAGCTTTAAGCCGGAGAAGTATGTTCTAAGCCTTATACCTTTTGTGCGGTTTAAAGAAGAGGCAGATGCTTTAAAGACATTTACCACTGAAATGCTCCCTAATGTAATGATTTTT
>Ga0153939_1001088_pt1 | contig 10782 bp, 9 predicted proteins | sample TSNJ023MetaG_FD_104734 | JGI IMG/M metagenome (GOLD analysis project Ga0153939, IMG submission 104734) | Attine ant fungus gardens microbial communities from New Jersey, USA - TSNJ023 MetaG | ecosystem: Host-associated > Fungi > Mycelium > Unclassified | place: USA: New Jersey, Brendan T. Byrne... | reverse complement strand
GGAAGCGCCGTTTGAGTTGATTCGGGAGGAGACGTATGAGCGGGCCGCTGCCCTTCTTAAGACTTGCGGCCAGGTGATTTGCTGTTTGTCTGAATTTGGAACCTTGAATGAGAAGAATCGTTTGTTGTCCAGGCTTCGGACGGAGCCGGTAGAAATCATGCACCCGGGGTGCGATGTAAGTCTTGACATAAACTATGAATCGTAGTAAATTTTTTTGAACCTTTTTCGGATTTTATGTAGTTTCTGCAGTTCTCGCCCCAGTTCCTGTCTACACACCTGTGACAATCCCATTCCGTAAGGAATTATGATAATGAGACTCTCAAAGGTGTGCAAGCCTCCGATTGGAGATTACCCGAAAAAAATCAAAGCTTGATAGCCGATTGAATATCATGTAAAATGAAACATATGAGAACAATGATGCAGGTGGATTTTATGGACAGGGCTGAAATTGTAAAACAGTTTAATCAACAATTGGATAAAGGAAGAAAGCTGATCGGTGTTTCCGTGGGCAATGGAATGTCGGCAAAAAATGCTGAAAAAGGTGGCGCAGATTTTGTGCTGGCTTTAAATTCAGGAAAATTCCGGCAGATGGGACAGGGATCGCTGGCTGGTTTTCTTCCTTATGCCAATTGCAATAGTCTGGTGATGGATTTTGGCAAGAAGGAGATTATTACGGTTGTCAGGAATATCCCTGTTTTGTTCGGTTTATGTGCAACGGATCCAACGATTCATCTGGAGGAATATATTGGTAAGATCAGAGCGGCGGGGTTTTCCGGTATCAATAATTATCCTACAATAGGGATGCTGGATGGGGTATTCAGAGAAGCACTGGAGGAAGAAGGCATTGTGTTTGAACGGGAAGTGGAAGCCATAAGAATTGCCCATGATATGGGATTGTTTACAGTGGCTTTTGTTTTTGATGAAACACAAACCAGAATGATGATGGCTGCAGGTGCTGATGTCATTTGTGCTCATCTTGGAATTACCGACGGAGGTGAACTGAGCCTTCAGGAATCTATATCGCTGAAGGAAGCCATTGATAAGGTAAAGAAAATTTTGCGGCATTGTGACACACCTTTTAGAATGGTCTACGGTGGTCCGGTATATACCTCCCAAAATGTACTGGTGATGTATGAGAATACGCCGATTAATGGATACATCGGAGGTTCTTCCTTTGAACGTATTCCCTTAGAGGCGGGCTTGACCAGGATCACCAATGAGTTCAAACAAATCGGTAACAAAAAGCCATATATAGAATATGAGAAGCATATAAAAACTGCCAGATATTACGATTATATAGAATTTATTGTATCGTTTATCGAGGAACATTATGATGAAGATATATCGTTTGGTGAATTTGCGAATATGCTTCATTTGTCAAGAACCTATTTAAGCAGCCTGTTCAGAAAAGATGTAGGCTGCACATTTCCGGAATATCTTACGAAGTTCAGGATTCAAAAAGCTATTGAATTGATGGAAATTGAAACTGTTCCGTTGTCTGAGCTGGCGTTCCGAGTGGGTTATAATGATTACACTCATTTTAGTAAAACATTTAAAAAGATAACAGGCAAGAGCCCTACAGAGTATTTTAAAGGCTGACAGGATAATGAAACATGGATAAAGGGTGTCAAATCTAATAAGATTGGCACCTTTTATAATGGAAAAAATAAAAATGCACACATTGGCAGGAAATACTGCTTGAAATACATACACATAGTACAAAAACACTAAGAAACCATACATTCGTTCATGTACATTCTGACAACAAACCAGTAAGATTGGATCAAAGGATAAACAAGGAGATCAGCAAAGTGGTAAAAGAAAGGAGGTATCTTTTGAAGACAGTTGCAATAGCAGGGACATTTGATTCTAAGGGCCAGGAATTTCTGTATGTGAAGGAAATGATAGAGAAACAGGGCGTGAAAACATTTACTGTTCACGCCGGCGTTTTTGAACCGTTGTTTCAACCGGATGTAAGCAATGCTTTCGTTGCCGAAGCTGCGGGGGAAGACATAGAAGTCCTGGTGAATAAAAAGGACAGGGCACTGGCGACAGAAGTACTGTCAAAGGGGATGGAAAAGCTAATCCCTGAATTGTTCGGTCAAGGGAAGTTTGACGGGATCATCTCTTTAGGTGGAAGCGGCGGAACTTCACTGGTAACACCGGCGATGCGGGCTTTACCGATTGGCATTCCCAAAATCATGGTTTCTACCGTGGCTTCGGGGAATACATTTCAGTATGTCGGGACAAGCGATATCATAATGGTTCCCTCAGTGGTGGATGTATCGGGATTAAATTCAATTTCAAAAAAGATTTTTGCAAATGCAGCATTGGCAATCGCCGCAATGGTAAATAACGGCAATGTGGATACCGAAATTGACAAGCCGTTAATAGCAGCGACTATGTTTGGGGTAACCACACCGTGCCTGGACTATGCAAGGGCGTATCTGGAGGATAGAGGATATGAGGTGTTGATTTTCCATGCGACAGGAACCGGCGGACAAACGATGGAAGCTTTGATTCGGGCCGGATTTATCCAGGGAGTACTGGATATTACAACTACGGAATGGTGTGATGAAATCGTGGGTGGAGTACTTGCGGCCGGCCCTCATCGTCTGGAAGCGGCAGCGGAAAAAGGGATTCCACAGGTGGTTTCTGTCGGCGCACTGGACATGGTCAACTTTGGTTCAGCCGATACGGTTCCGGAGGAGTTTAAACATAGAAACCTGTACCGGCATAATCCAACCGTAACACTGATGCGGACAACCGTTGATGAGAATGTCAAAATAGGGCGTATGATAGCTGGAAAACTAAACGGTGCGAAAGGACCAACCGTCGTAATGATTCCTCTGAAGGGAGTGTCTATGATTGATGCGAAGGGACAGCCTTTTTACGGGAAAGAAGAAGATGAAGCGCTTTTTCAGGTATTAAGAAATGAATTAAACCATGATACCGTAGAACTGATCGAACTTCCATTACATATAAACGAGCGGGAATTTGCCGAGGCAGCAGCCAGAAAGCTTTTAGATATTATGAAATGAAAGGGGGATAATGATGAACATGATGACAAGAAAAGAAATACTAAAAAGGTATAAGAAAGAGGTTTCTGATGGAAGGATTCTGGTAGGCGTCGGCGCCGGAACCGGAATTACGGCCAAAAGCAGTGAAGCCGGCGGGGCGGATATGCTGATTATCTACAACTCAGGACGTTACCGGATGGCCGGAAGAGGCTCTCTGGCCGGACTGATGGCATATGGCGATGCGAATGAGATTGTGGTTGAAATGGCATCAGAGGTTCTGCCGGTTGTAAAGCATACACCGGTTCTCGCCGGTGTATGCGGGACAGATCCGTTCCGGATTATGGAGGTTTTTCTGAAGCAACTCAAAAGCATGGGCTTTAACGGAGTTCAGAATTTCCCTACAGTCGGCCTGATTGATGGTATCTTCCGCCAGAATCTGGAGGAAACAGGGATGGGCTATGGTTTAGAAGTGGAGATGATTCGCAAGGCCCATGAACTGGATCTGCTCACCACACCCTATGTATTCGATCCAGACCAGGCAAGGGCAATGGCGGAAGCGGGGGCGGATATTCTGGTGGCGCATATGGGATTGACCACCAAGGGAACCATTGGAGCTAAAACTGCCTTAACCTTAGATGACTGTGTCAAGAAGATAAGAGCAATTATAAAAGCAGGGAAGGAAGTGAATCAGGACATTATGGTAATCTGCCATGGCGGGCCGATCGCCGAGCCCGATGATGCCGCCTATATCATGGCGCAGGTTAAGGAGATTGACGGATTCTTTGGTGCTTCCAGTATTGAAAGATTTGCAGCGGAACAGGGGATTCGTGCACAAACGAAAGCATTTAAAGAAATTACAAGATACCAGGGAGGAAGAAGATTATGAAATTAATGAAACAGATGATGTCAGGATGTTTGGTAATTGCTTTATCAGTATCACTTATGGCGTGCGGAGGGAATAAACAGGAAACCTCGCCTCCGGCAAGCAGCAGCACGGCAAACGACAGCACAACAGTGTCAGAGACAGAGAAGGTGCAGCAGACTGACAATGACGGAGAGGTTTATCAGATTAAACTGGCGTTTGCTTCGCCGCCAACGCATCCCTGGACCAAGGCGGCTCATATATTCAAGGAAAATGTGGAAAAACGCACAAATAATAAGGTTTTGGTAACGGTTTACGATTCGGGGAAACTGGGAACCTTGCCGGAGACAACAGAATCCGTTCAGGCAGGTAATATTGAAATGACTTTAATGGCGACTATGACGATGTCATCCTTTGTACCCGAAGTACAGATTCTGGATTTCCCCTATTTGTTTCCAACCAGCGACATTGCCCATACGGTTTTAGACGGTGAGATCGGGGAAGAGATAAAAGTGCCCATTAGTAAAGCCGGTTTCTATGTTCCTTGTTTTATGGATAATGATTACAGGTGTATTTCCAACACCAAAAAAGAACTGGTTCATCCTGAGGATGCCAAAGGACTGAAAATCAGAATTCCGGAGACCCCAATGCTGTCTGCCTGGCTCCAGTCCATCGGAGCGAATCCAACGATGATTGCCGCCAGTGAAACGTACAGTTCCGTGCAGTCAGGAGTTGTGGACGGACAGGAGAATGGCGTTCTGCTGACGATGACAGATAAGTATTATGAGGTTGTTAACTATTTTACCAATACGAATCATATCTATGGAGCCGCGGCAGTGCTGTTTAATCAGAAATTCTGGGATTCCCTGCCGGCAGAATATCAGACTATCCTTCAGGAGGAATGCGAAAACCTAAGGGATACCTCACGGCAGATGATTGCAGATGAACGTGATTCCCTGCTGGAAGAGATGTCCAAGACCGTACAGGTGTACCAGTTGAGTGATGAAGAATTGGCTGAATGGGTTGAGAGTGGACGGGCAATACACGGACAATTCAGAGATAAGGTCGACAGTGATCTCCTGGATCGAATCATAACAAAAGTGGATGAACTAAGCAAATAAGTAAAAGCCTGTGCTGATGGAGAAAAAGCAGGATCTGGAATTGGAGGGAGCGTTGATGAGGAAAATAAATGATATTCTTCTTAAATTGGAGCAGAAGAGTATTGCGGCTGTTTTAATTGTTATGGTTATCCTGTCATTTACACAGGTGTTGTCAAGATATGTATTTAAGTATTCGTTTCCCTGGATAGAGGAGACAACACGTTACCTGATGATATGGCTCACTTATATCGGAACAGCTTATGTGTGTGCAGTTCATCAGCATATCTCTGTGGATGTATTACCTGAATTTCTGAAAAAGAAACAGATTAATTACGATATTTTTATTAATGTGATTATCTTTGTCTTTACGCTTATTTTCTTTATGATTTGTTTGAAATTCATATCACAGGGAATTGTCTCCGGTCAGTTGACTCCTGCCACGCGGATCCCCAAATGGACCATGCACAGCAGTATGGCAATCGGATCAGCCCTTGCCATGTTTCATCTGTTGTTTGCCATCGTTGAAGCGATCAGGGGGAAAGGAGGTAAACTGAATTGATTATTTTTCTATTTTTGATTGTCTTTATCCTGTTGGGAATCCCTATGGCCTATTCCTTTGGTCTTGCGGGCATTACTTATCTGCTGCTGAATGCACAGCCGGTTGACCTGCTGCCGCAGGCGGCATTTGGTTCCATTGATACCTTTACAACATTGTCACTGCCGTTTTTTATGCTGGCAGGAGACATCATGAAGCATGGTGGTGTGTCAAAGCGGCTGGTAAAGCTTGCGAAAATCTTTTTTAAACGTTCCAAGGCAGCGATGGGAAATATTACTACCCTTGCCTGTGCATTTTTTGGTGCCATATCAGGCTCGTCGGCAGCAACGGTAGCAGCGATTGGCGGCATCATGGTGCCGGAGATGCGCAAATCAGGGTATGGCAGGGTTTATTCTACATCTGTAATCTGCGCTACCGGATTCTTGGGAATTATGATACCGCCCTCCGTTCCTATTGTCATCTATGGTGTGGCGGCGAATGTCTCGGTGGGGAAATTATTCATGGCAATGATTGTTCCTGGAATCATGCTGACGGCGGCATTTATTCTGACCAATATGGTGCTGGTGAAAAGGCCGGGAAACTTTGTCTCTTTCGACAGTCAGAACCGGATCGTGGAGACTGCTGAGATCGGCGACTTTTCAGAATATGAAGCCGTGGCCCAGGAGGCGGCCGATGAGCTTCCGAATGGGAAGGTTCTGCTGGATGCCATACCGGCAGTCTTAATGCCGGTTATAATTATGGGCGGCATCTACGGTGGGATTTTTACTGCTACGGAGGCGGCCGCAGTTTCCTGCGTATATGGATTGATTGTCAGCATGTTCATTTATAAAGAGATAAAGATCAGGGACATCCCTCAGATCGCATTGGAATCAGGAGTTACTGCTATTAAAATTTTACTGATTATGTCCTTGGCCGGATTTTTTGGCAAAATTATGGCCCTTACTGGAATTCCGCAGATTCTGGCGGAGACAATGATTGGCATGACTGACAGTAAATATGTATTGATGCTGCTGTTGAACCTGGTTTTACTGGTATGCGGTATGCTGATGGAGACTGGTACGGCGATTATACTGGTAACGCCCATTTTGCTGCCGATTGCAGTCAAGATCGGGTTGGATCCGATTCATTTTGGCGTAATTACCAATATGAATCTGGCAATTGGTTTGATTACGCCGCCAATGGCGCTAAATCTGTTTGTGGGTTCCCAGGTCGGCAAGGTTCCCATTGCAAAACTGATAAAGCCGATTCTTCCATGGCTTATTATTTCACTTTGTATGCTGGCCCTGGTTGTTATGTTTCCCCAGTTGTCACTGATATTTATAAAGTAGGAGAGATACCATGAGAAAGACGAACAAAAGTAAATTCCGTGATTTGCTGCGGGCAGGAAAAATGGTTACGGCAGCCGGCATATATGACGGGCTAAGTGCGAGAGCGGCAGAACAGGCCGGGTTTGAAGCACTTTACATGACAGGAAACGGAAGCATGGCCAGTATGCTGGGTGTTCCGGATTTGGGACTGGCAACAATGGATGAAATGGTAAGATGTGCCAGAGATTTAGCGCTGGCGGTTGATGTGCCGCTGTTATGCGATGCAGATACCGGCTATGGCGGATTGCTAAATATAAAAAGAACCGTGGAAGCATTTGAAAATGCGGATATCGCCGGAATACATATCGAAGACCAGGCACTTCCGAAACGGTGCGGCGCACTTGGCGGTATCAAAGTTGTAGACCGGGAAGAAGCAAGAATGCGTATTGATATGGCAGTGAAAGCAAGGATGGATCCGGATTTTATAATTATAGCCAGAACCGATGCCAGAGATGTGTTTGGGCTGGAGGAGGCAGTGTTAAGGGCCCGGATATTTGAGTCGGCCGGAGCAGATGCCATTATGGTGGAAGGCTTAAAGAGCCTGGAGGAGATCCGTACCGTTGTTGACAACGTGAAAATTCCTGTATTATTCAACATCTATGAAGTCTCAGAGGAAGATGCATATGATTTAGAAGAACTGGAAGCGGCGGGAGTAAAGATTGCCATTAACTGTCTCTCGGCAACACTTTTATGTGCCCGTGTGCTAAAGGACTTTTATGCGGAATTCAGGAAGACAGGTACAACCCGGAGCTATGTGAATCATATGATGCCCATGGGAGAATATGTGGAAATGATGGGTATTGATCAATACCAGAGCATCAATTAAATTTGGAAAGGGTATTCTAATTATGACAATCACAGAGAAAATGGCTGCTTATGTGATGGAATATGGAAGTAGTAAAGAGGATTTAGCCATGCAGGCAGCAAAGTGCAATTTCTTGGATACAGTTGGATGTATACTCGCGGGTACCGTCACCAGTCAGTTTGAACTGGCCAGGGAGTATGCTGCAAAATACGGCAGCATGAAGGAGTCCCTGATATTAGGAGGAGGAATGACAGAGGCAGGGCATGCCGCTTTGGCTCATGCCGTCGCAGCTCATGCCTGTGACTATGATGACATGTGTGTTTATTTGAATGGTCATCCGAGTGCATTGATTGTCCCGGTGGTGCTGGCATTGGGAGACTGCCTGGACAAGATGACCTGGGAGGTGCTGGAAGCTTATATGGTTGGAGTGGAAATCGCCAGTGCATTTGGAAGGATGTTTAATGAAAGTAATTATTCCAAAGCATGGAATCAGACTACGACACTGGGGATTGTGGGAGCGGTTGCAGCCGCAGGAAAAATGATGGAACTTTCCCAGGAAGAGATGACTCATGCATTTGGTATTGTGCTTGGCGAATCCTCCGGCAATAAGGCTAATTTCGGCACCATGACAAAGGATCTGACCGTTGGAATGGCGGCACTGAAGGCGGTTAAGTGTGCTGAATTTGCAAAAATGGGATTCACATCAAGCCGACTCGTGACAGAAGGCAATAATGGCTTTTTTCAGTCAATCGGAAACGTGGTATCCACCCGGCCTCTTTTCGATTTTCTGGAAGGCGGGGAGTCTGTGTTTTTGTGTCCCGGTCTTGTGATTAAGCCTTATCCAACCTGCCGGGGAAATCATAATGTTATGGATATCATACTTAAACTGATCAAAGAGCATTCATTGGAACCGAATGATATTCAGATGGTGAGCTGCAAGGTTCAGAGTACGGTGATAGATACAGAGCGTTACCCCAATCCTCAATCTGGAGCAGAAGGAAAATTCAGTATTGCCTATTGTGCGGCTTTATGTATACTGAATGGCCGCCTGGATATATTGGATTTTTTAAAAAAGAAAATATCAGACCCCTCTGTCCTGAAACAGATGGCAAAAGTAACGGTGACTTTGGATCCTACGATGCAGAAAGCAAGATTTGGTGCGGATGTAACAATTAAGACCAGAACAGGGGCTTCTTTTCAATTGGCCAGCTGCTATGCCAAGGGCGATCCACTCAACCCAATGAGCAAGGAAGAGGTAAAAAATAAATTCACCTATAATGCAGCTTTGAAGATGAAAATGGAGTGTGCAGAAAAACTTTCGGACTGGCTGTTTCATACAGATGAATGGATGGACGAAAGGCATATCCTTAAGCGGATAGAAAATGCTGCCTGGGGCGAATTATTTTCTTGATTTATCCCTTATAATGAACGATAATAAATAAAAAAGATATAGGGGATTAATTCAGATGACAGTGATTGAATATATCGTCCAATTTATGAATGAGATCAAAAGGGAATCGTTGGCACAGGATTCCATAGCAGAATTAAAATGCATATTGACCGATATACTGGGATGCATGGTGGCCGGAGCAGACAGCAGACAGGTTGCACTGGTAAAGCAGGCGAGCGCAGAATATTTTGGCGTTAAAGCATCAACATTAATTGCTTCAAACGGAAAAAAAGCAGATGCCAGAAATGCTGCTATGATTAACAGCATGGCGGCGCATGCTCTGGACTTTGACGATTACAATACGGAGCTGAAAGGGCAGTCAAGTGCGGTGATTGTCCCGGTGGTGCTGGCATTGGGTGAAAAGTATCAGATTCCGATGACAGATCTCATGAAGGCAGTGTATATCGGTTTATCCGTAGACAGTGTCATTGGAAGAGTTATGTTCAATTATTCTTACAACAAAGGGTGGAGTTCCACCTCTACGTTAGGCATATTTGGAGCTACTGCCGCTGCCGGACTTATAATGGGTCTGTCAGATGAGGAGCTATGCAGCGCATTGGGGATTGCAGCAGATGAATCCGGAGGTGTCAAGATTAATTACGGCACTTATGCGAAAGATCTTTGCGTTGGACATACAGCCTATAAGGCCATCTATGCAGCGGAGATGGCGAAGGCAGGATTGACAGCCAACAAAGAAGCTCTGGAAGGAAAAAAAGGACTGATTGATGCGGCCATGAAAGATCCCGAAAAGACGAAAAGTATAGCTGCCGCATTGAAAGCGGAATTGGTAAAGCACAACCGGGCAAGAATTACCTTTAAACCATATCCCACGAGCAGAGGCAATCACAGCACTTTGGATTGCGTATTGGAAATCATCAAAAATAATGAGATAGACTACAAATGTATCAATAAGATTATTTGCCATGTACAGAATACCGTATATGATGTTGATCATTATCCATTTCCCCATAATACATATCAGGGCAAATTCAGTGTGCGCTACTGCATTGCCATGATGATTATTAATGGCAGATTAAGCACCGAGGATTTTATGGGAAATGATATCAAGGATCCGAAGATTATTGAGCTTATGAATAAGATTGATGTTTTAATTGATCCTGGTTTTACGGATTCATTTTATGGCTCGGAAGTGGATATTCTTTTGACTAATGGAATGATATATTCCAAACGGTGTAATTATGCAAAGGGATCATATGAAAATCCCATGTTAAAAGAGGAACTTTATCTGAAATTCAATTATAATATAAAGTCAAAGATGGGAGCAGGAAAGGCAGACCGGATTCTGGATGTAATTGAGAATCTGGAGAACTGCCAATCGGTTATGGAGCTGATTGATTTACTTGGGTGAGTTGACTTTTAACGGAATATATTTTGAGTCTTAAAGACCGCTTATGCGGTCTTTTTTGTGTTTATGAATATTCCTGATGACGGTTCGGTATAAGGCGTTGTGGAAGAAGATATTGACAGCTACGCGCAGTTTTGTCTATTTCCGATGGAAAAATGAATGAGTATGTGATAAAATGGAAATATCGTTAAAGAAGAACAGCAACTGGGTAACATCGAAAAGGAGATAAAACAAATGATAAAAAAACGAATTATTT
>Ga0153939_1001084_pt1 | contig 10796 bp, 9 predicted proteins | sample TSNJ023MetaG_FD_104734 | JGI IMG/M metagenome (GOLD analysis project Ga0153939, IMG submission 104734) | Attine ant fungus gardens microbial communities from New Jersey, USA - TSNJ023 MetaG | ecosystem: Host-associated > Fungi > Mycelium > Unclassified | place: USA: New Jersey, Brendan T. Byrne... | reverse complement strand
CGGTACCTGTCCCTGAGTTTCCAACGTTAATTTGCCGTTTTAGAAAATCCCAAGTTAACAACTTGGGATTTGGTAATTACATGATTGTTTTTTGACTTGGAGACTCATATTCTGGCCCCTTTCGTCTTTCAAATATCGCCCGGACATGAGTCCCCATAAGAACAACTGTATATCAACACTTTCTGATAGTTATAATCAGCTTAAATCCACATTCTCATCATTTAGCACTGCCTCAATATTCTGAAGCACCGTACCAACTTTCACACCCATAATAATCTGCAGATTTTTCCCCTTATCGCTCAAACCTTTAGCTCCATATTTTGTAAATTCCGTCTTTTTCATTATCGTGTCATCCAAAACCGTAACCCGGAGCCTGGTAGCACAGCAAGTGATTGACTCGATATTGGCTTTCCCGCCAAGTGCTTCAATAATACCTTTTGCCACCTCATACTTGTCCTTTGTTATCTTTAAGATCTCTTCTTGGTCCTCCGTGATTTCCCCGTCTTCTCTTCCTGGAGTTTTGTAATTGAGCTTTGTAATCAGAGTACGGAATACCACATATTCTAATACTCCAAATACAATCCCCACCGGAATAACCAAATACCAGCGCGGTGCACCAGGTATAATATCAAACAGGATAAAGTCAATGATTCCACAGGCAAACCCGGATACCGTATGTACACCCAGGAAATAGCACACCAAATAGGCCAGACCATTTATCACTGTGTACGCAAAGAAACATACCGGTGCCACAAACAAGAAAGAGAAAATCCACGGTTCCGTAATTCCAGTCAGCATACTTGTCACTGTCGCACTAATTAAAATGCCGGCCGTCATTTTCTTTCGTTCAGGTTTTGCTGTATGATAAATTGCCAGAGAACCACCCACGCAGGCAATCATATCCATGACAAACGCTCCCGGTGTAAAGATTCCGCCGGTAACCTTCACTCCATCTGCCATCTGCGCAAAAAATATCGCTTTATCACCAGTCACCAATTCACCGGCAACAGTTACATAAGAACCAAACTGGAAGAAAAATGGAGTATAAAAAGCAGTATGCAGACCAAGTGGATTTAATAATCGAATGATCATACCATATAGAAACACTCCCATTTTAGGATTTGTTTCCAGCACAAAGTTGGAAAATGCGGTCAGCCCATTCTGAATCGGCGGCCAAATAACACAAAGTGCAGCCCCCAATAAAATACAGCACATGGAAACAATAATCGGAACGGAACGCTTCGCTTGAAAAAATGCCAGATATTGCGGTAATTCCAATCGATGGAACCGATTATATGCCCAAGCAGCAATTAAGCCAACAAAAATACCACCAAAAACACCGGTCCTGAGTGTATAGATACCAAGGACCTGCTGATACATTGTAGTATTAGCAGCTACCAACTCTGCATTCAAGCCCAACAACGTACAAATTGTCTGGTTCATCAGAAAATAGCCGGCTACCGCCGCCAGTCCCGCCGTACCTTCATGATTTTTAGCTAACCCAATCGCCACACCAACCGCAAAAAGCATGGCAAGGTTAGAAAACAAAATACTTCCCGTTGAGGATAGAATTTGAGTAATCAATGGCCAGATTCCCGTTCCCAGCCATGGAGCCAATGCCAGCATATTATCCGATTTTAATGCAATACCAAATCCGTACAACAATCCCCCTGCCGGAAGAAGCGCCACTGGAACCAATAATGCCTGCCCAAACTTTTGCATGAAACCAAATGCCGCTGAATTTCCATTTTTCTTGTTCATATAAAAATCTCCCCCTTAAGTGTAAAAATCCGGAGCCTGCCGCAATCTTCTGAACTGCTCCATATCATGCCCAAAAATCACTTCTGCATTATGTTCCTTCTCTAAATTTCTGATCTTTTCAATAGAATTGTAATATTGTTCATTATTATACAGTCCTACTGCAGTAACTGCCGGTGGTCCGTAATTTTGCTTTGAATTCGATGCATCCATAACAAACAGTTTAACTCCATCCTTCTCAAGATGCACTTGAAGTCCCAGGAAGCCAGGAGTATGTCCAGGCAAATTAATAACCTTCACTTTTTCGGTCAGCCAAAAATCCGCTTTAACCAGTTTAAAATTGAACCCCTCTGTCAATGCTCGCTTATATGCTCCCCTTGGAGTCCTTCCATTTGTTTTTTCTGTTCTTACATACTTAAATTCTGATTCTGCCACATAGACATCCGCATGTGTGAACAATCCCAGATTACCACAGTGGTCATCATGTAAATGCGATAACACAACTGCACTAATATCCTCCACTTTATAATTCATAAGCTTCAATTGTTCTGTCAGCAACTGATTGTCCCGATAATAATAAGGAAAGCGATTGCTGACATCACAATCAGCAGGATTCATTCCGGTATCATATAAAATCAATCCTGTTTCAGTTTCTATCAGCACTCCATAAACCGGAAACTCTGACCAGCGGCTTCTGACATTACGATTATCCTTTGTAGCAAATGAAGACAAGGCGATCATCCAGTTTTCATCACCTTCCATCCATCCCAAATCTAAAAGATAAATCCTCACAGTTCCTCCTCTCTTTCTCCCTTTTTGATTATATAATCATTGTATCATGCTTTTGTTCTTTTTGCAATCATTATTTGTTCACTTTTTGTTCAAATAATCAAAAGAGGATATAATATTTAGGTTATCATATCCTCTCATGCATTAGCCCCATTATTACCTGCTATGGCGCTTCCGGGTCTTTTTATTCACTTAATTTCACTTTTATCTTGTCACATAAAACCTGAGCCTTCGGCCCATATACTACCTGAAGATTGCCCTTAACCTCCATAACTCCGGTTGCCCCTAGTTTACTAGTAAAATCATCCTTACGTACTTTATCTTTATCAATAACAGTCACCCGCAGACGTGTCAAACAGGCACCAATTACATCAATATTGTCTTTTCCTCCAAAGGCTTCAATGATACCTTCAATCAGCTGCTCTGAATCCGCACCTCCATCTCCCTCGCTATTCAGAATCATATCATCTTCACGACCCGGAGTTTTAAAATCAAAGGTTCGGATTGCCCAGCGGAAGACAAAATAATACAGGACAGCAAAGGCAATTCCAACTGGAATCATAAGCACCCAATTAGGCATGTTCTGCAACACTCCCAGCAAGGTAAAATCAATCAGTCCCCCCGCAAAAGTCATACCGATACGAATCTGTAAGATATTGCAGACCATAAATGCAAGCCCTGCTGTGATACAATAAAATATGTATAATGGAAACGCAGCAAATAGTATCACAAATTCGATCGGCTCCGTGATACCGGTAATCGCTGCTGTCAATGCCACACTTAGCAATAACCCGGCTGTCTGTTTCTTCTTTTCTGGCTTTGCTTCTTTATACATAGCATAGGCAGCTGCCGGAAGTGCAAATATCTTCATTACATAACCACCCGTCAGAAAGACACCCGCCGTAACTGGTACACCATCGGCAAACTGTGCAAAATAAATATTGTAATCTCCAGCAACCACCTCTCCAGCTGCAGTTGTATAGCTGCCGAACATATACCAGAAAGGAACATTCCATACGTGATGTAGTCCTAGCGGTATTAATGATCTTGTCGCAACGCCATAGACAAAAGCAGCCAGATTTTGATTTGCTTCCACCACAGTAGATGAAATCCAGGTTAAACCACCTTGAATATAAGGCCAAATCACTAAAGATGCAGCGGCGGCAATAATTGATACTGCTGCAGTAATAATCATAACAAAACGTTTCCCCTGAAAAAATGCCAGGAACTGCGGCAGTTCCATTTTATGATATTTCTTATATAGCATGGCGGTTATAAAACCAATCAGGATTCCTCCGAACACTCCCATCTGAAGCGTCGGCATTCCCAAAATTGTTGTATATTTCCCTTTATTCTCTGGAAGAGCCATTAATTCTGGCGTAATCCGGCCAAGTGTTCCAATAATTTTATTCATAATCAAGTATCCGATCGCACCGGACAATCCAGCTACTCCATCATTGGCACACATCCCCATGGCAACGCCAATTGCAAAAATGAGCCCCAGATTGCCAAATACCGTATTTCCGGCATCCTTTAAAACCTGGGCAATATAAGGCCATATTCCCTCAGAAAGCCATGGCACCGCCTCTACCAATACGCCTGTCTGCAAAGCAGCTCCTACCCCCAGCAGCATTCCTGCCAACGGCAAAATGGCAATTGGTGTCATAAATGCCTGACTCAGCATTTGCAGAAAACCGAACGCCCGGTTATTCCCCTGCTTTTTTTGTAATGTTTTCATGTAAACCCCTCCTAAATAAAATGTGCTTTGTAATCGGCCGATTGTTGATAAACAAATTATACAATCATTTTTTTCATTCGTCAATGCCATTTTTGATTTTTTTGATTATTTATTCAAAAAAATCAGGTCACCTTATCAATGACCTGATTTAAAACAATCATTTTTATCACCAACTCAGACATTTTATCCCCTCTGATATCACAACATCCGTTGTGTCCGTAATCAGTGTCGCCTCTTCCACACTGGCAAAACTCACAAAATGTGTAGTTCCTATTTTATCAGCCGTTCCCAGCACATATACTTCCTTTGCCTGGCTCATAATCATACGCTTCACATTGTAATCAATCATACTGGAGGTGGTAAAACCTGATACGGCGTCCACCCCCTTCATACCAATAAAGGCTTTGTCAAAATTGATTTTATTCATTCTGATAATCGAGTCTTCATTTAAGCTGATTGTTCCTCTTTCCCGATTTAATGCGCCCCCTAAAATATAGGTCTCAAATCCTTTCTCAGCGATCTTTTGCAAGTGAGCCAAGCCATCAGTCAGAATAATCACATCCGTAGCTTTTATGTACTCAATTAAATAATAGGTTGAAGAACTGGCATCGACAAAAATACTTTCTCCATCTTGTACCAAGGAAGCTGCTTTCTTGGCAATCTTTATTTTTTGTTCCTTTTTCTCCATCAGCATTTCACTAATCAGGTAGTTTGTCGCATATTCCAGTCCGGAATTATTATCTTCAAAAATCGGTTTTCTTTGCATTACTCTGAAATCATACACATCCTTAAACTCCTTGGCCCCTCCTCTGGTACGGGTCAGAAGCTTGTCGTTCTCCATTTTCAAAAGATCCCGGCGGACTGTGGCTACCGATGCACCAGTTACGTCGACCAGTTCGTCTAAAGTGGCTTGTCCTTGCTTTTTTAATACTTCAAGAATCAGATTCCATCGCTCATTTGAATACATACTTTCACCTCTTTCAATGATAGTATACTCTAAAGGGAAAAATAAATCAATTCTCTTTATCTAATCATAAAAATCATTATTTTAATTGACATTTTTGATTATTTTGATTATAGTTTAGTTATCATAGAAAAGGAAGGTGTTAATTATGAAGGCATATATATTAGATACTGGCTATCTGGCTTGTGATGAAAATTGGATTGTCGCGATGAAAACTTACGCAACTTCTAAAGACAAAAATCCACCGCGCATCTGGACAAAGATGCCTGTTTATTGTGTACTGATTGAGCATCCGGAGGGTAAATTTATTTTTGATATGGGCTGCGATCCTCATATCAATGAGTTTATGAAAAAAATAGAAAGACATCACGTCACCTCTTTTCCCTACATATACACCCCCGAACAGACCCTTGAGCATCAATTATCCTTATGTAACACAAAGCTTGAAGAGATCAAGGCAATTATCCTGTCCCATCTGCATTATGACCATGTGGGAAATCTGCCTCTGTTTCACGGTATTGATGTCTATGTCAATAAAGCGGATTATGAGAGTGCAATCGAGAACGGACCGGCTGCCTTATATTTTGATCAGTACATAAAGGAACCGAATGTAAATTTTATCCTTATTGAAGATTCCTTTACACTCGCGGAAGGTATCGATATCATTGCCCTTGGAAGCAGCCATTGTGCCGGTCTCCTGGGGCTGCTGCTGCACCTGCAGGAACAAGTGCTGCTCTTCCCTTCAGACATACTTTACTCAAAAGAAAATTGGGGTCCTCCACTAAAACCCAGTGGAAAAGTATATGACTCCCTAGGCTTTGTCAAAGTTGCCGGACAAATCCAATCACTGGTAAAGCAACATCATGCCAGGATTATGTTTCCTCACGATATCACAGAATTTGAAACCTATAAAAAGGCACCTCGTTATTACGAATAGCCCTTCACAAAAAAAGGTATGCCCTTCACAAGGCATACCTTTTGCTCCTTTAGAGGAATCAAGGCCTCCACAGTTCCGCTAATCAGAGCAAAAATTTCACCGGATGCCAGTTCAACAGCAAACCCCTCCTCCATCAGCTTTTGCGCAAATACCGGGTCCGGCACTTGCTCCAATTCCATCAGATTGCCGCCCATTGGGCAAATGAACACATTTTTCTTTTTGCGGTTAAAAAATACCATCTCAATCAAGCCTCTTTAAAATTATATAAATTTCTTTACAAACCCACCCATATTTCTTCACGTTTCTTCATGATATTGAATATTTTATGATTATATGATATACTTCCTTTAATTAATATCACTTAGAGGAGGAATCTTAATGAATAATACAAACCGCTGGAATGAAATTAAAAAAATGGTGGAACAACACGGGGAAATTTCTGCCGCCGACGTTGTAACTCAACTGGGAATTTCTCCGGCAACTGCTCGCCGCGACTTTATTGCAATGGAAAAAAAAGGGCTCTTAGTACGTTTCCACGGCGGTATCCGTCCGATCAATCACGATGCACCGAAAGTAGATGTACTGCGGCAGCGTATTCTGGACGACAACAAGTACAAACGGGTAATTGCCCAAAAAGCTTCTGAATTTATACTCGACCACGATTTCATATATATGGACACCTCTTCAACTGTCTTTTATATGCTGGATTATATAAAAGCAACTGATATAATGGTTGTAACAAACAGCTATCTCTTAGTACCAAGACTGGTAGAGCGGGACATCCGCACTTATGTTTTAGGCGGCTTTGCCGAAACCGTCGGCAATATTCTAAGCGAAACCTCTAGCAGCCAGATCGCTTCCATGCACTTTAATAAAGCTTTTCTGGGTGTCTATGGCTTTAGCAATACCAATGGCCTAAGCGGATACAATCCATTTGAAGCTGAATTGAAGAAACAAATTATTACTCAATGCAGCGAAAACTATGCCCTGGCCGATCATACAAAGTTTACACGTCACGGCTTTTATCACTACGCCTCAGCAGACGCTGTTACCATCATTACCGATCATGAAACACCAGTCGAGCTTTTATCAAAAAACAGCATTGTCTGCAGCGATATTTAACAGATGAAATTATGGGCCTCACATGTGTGAAGCCCCATAATTTCATCTGTTTTCATATGGACCAACGTCCAGTATTCCTAAAAAATAATCCAAACGGTTAATTCTCCATTGGCCGTTTTCTTTTCTCATCTTTAGCTCATATCGTGCACATGCATGTTCATTGTCAATATTTTCAGCTGTTAGGATCAACGGATTATGTCTTTGACGATGTCCAGCCATTCGATACAGTCTGACTTTTGCTTCATCCCTATCAATCTCAATCGAATCCACTTTTGCCGGATGAATCCAATATTTATCCGGTTGTCTATGGAATTTCAGGGTTTGCATTGCACATCGTTTATCCATGCTTCCAAATGGGGCCATATTCATAACCAGGTCGTCACTGAACGCTTCATCTAAATGCTGAAATGATACGGCATCGATTCCAAAAGCATATCGGGAAAAAGTTGCATAGATCTGCTCCACCTCGGTCAAAACCTCTTCACACTCTTTGATTCGCACCCAAACGTTATCCAGATCGCCGCAAATCATTGGCAAATGTACCCCCTCAAACCAGCGTGCTTTCGGCTCCCCAATAAACCATGGTTCCATAAACTCTTTAAACTCACCGTTTGTATCTGTTAAATCAAAGCGCATTTCATTAATCTTCCACCCGTCATTTGTCTTTATCAGGCTATTTGCAAACATAAAATCAAACTCACAGGTCTTCCATTCCCCTTTGGCCGTGGCTGCAACACCTGTAACAATCGCCGTCATATATGCCTTTTCATCCTTAGCACGACACAAAAAATTATAGATATTCATATGCAGATGTGAACATTTTGTCATTTCGTTCACAAAACCAGTAACACCATTGACACTGTGTCTGCCACCATCGGTGCTGTCTTTGCAAGTCCCCATATAACACTTTACATCCTGTACAAAGCAATTACACAAATCATCCGTATTCCGATTGCACCAATTGCTTATGAAACGTTCGAATACACCTTTTATCTCCTCATAATCCTGCCTGTTCATCACTTTTTCCCCTTTTCTTTTTATATTGTGTTCCCTAACTTGGCCCCCTCATAGATGGCCATTTTGGCATCCCTGGCTCGTCTGGCATCTCCTATTGTCCAGACATGCTCGACCCCGAATGTCATGATCGCCGCAGGTTCCAGAGGATTATAGCTGCGCGTTCCCAATGATGCAACAATATAATCAAAACCATTCAGTCTCAGCTCGCCCCTCTCATCTTCGGCGACGATTCCATCCACCAGCACTTCAACTACTTTTGTTTTTAAGTGATGTTTAATTCCCATATCCTTCAGCCGCGCAACCAACACTGCCCTGCTTCTGGAAACAGCTTCTCTTGCCAATTGATCGGTCATTTCAACTATCGCAACTTCACAATCATACCAGTGGAGCACTTCAGCTGTTTCACAGCCTACCAATCCACCACCTAAGACCAATACCTTTTTATTGATTAGTGTTCTTTTGCCTGCCAAAATATCGTTGGCAAGAATTACGGATTCTTTTGTCAATCCAGGTATCGACGGAACAAATGGCTGACTGCCGGTTGCCAGAATAACACCATCAGCATCAATTTCATTTAGCTTTTCCGGAGTCATATCATAATTATAATGATACTGGACACCATATTTTCTCCCCAGCACACCATAAGTATAAATAATATTGGCAAAATCCTGCTTATGAGGAGGTACCGCTGCCAGCGCGTAAGCTCCGCCTGGAGTAGCCTCCCGTTCATATACATGAACCTGATGCCCACGCCTGGCTAACACCCATGCACATTCCAGTCCGCCTGGTCCGGCACCGACAACTGCCAGGCGACGTTTTTTTTCAGCTGGCTTCACAATCCACCGATCTTCTTTTCCGGAAAAGGGATTCAGCATGCAGGAAATACCTGTATCCTCTTCTTCGCAGCCACCCGAATACCAGCATCGTTGAAGGCAGCCCGTACATTGAAAAATCTCATCGGTACGCCCCTCATAGACCTTATTGGGAAACTCGGGATCGCAGATAGATGCCCGCCCCAGCGCAACAAAATCCGCTCTTCCAGTTGCCACAAGCTGTTCCGCAACACTAGGGTCACTGATCCTTCCCACGCTGATTACCGGAACTGATACTTCACGTCTAATAGTTTCGACATTTTGTGCATTGTATGCCTCATGAAAATAATATGGTGCTGCAATATAACCGCCCTGACCTGTACCGTTTGATACATGGAGACAATCTGCACCTGCCTGTTCTGCAAGCCGGGCATAAACCAATGCATCATCAAGGACATTTCCATGCTCCATAAATTCATTCACATTAAACCGCAGGATTACCGGATAATCAATTCCTGCTTTCCGCTTAATATTTTGTATAATTAGTTTTATAAAGCGAAATCTATTTTCAAAATTCCCGCCAAACTCATCGGTCCGTTTATTGGTTGCCCGCGACAGAAATTGGGCCAGCAAATATCCATGTGCCCCATGGATTTCGCAACCATCGATACCAGCTTTTTTCACTCTGACTGCCGCATCCCCAAACAATTCAACCAGTTCATAGACCTCTGCATTCGTCAAGGCTCTGACCGGCTCTCCAGTATTTTTGGCTACCAGTGCCGAAGGACCCACACAGATGCCGCCGCAGTCAGCAGCACGCCCCATGATCCCAATATGATGAAGCTGACCGAAAATAATTCCATTATTCGCATGTACTTCATCGGCCAGTTGTTTGATATTAGGAATAAATTTATCATCCCATACTGCCACCTCTGCTTCATTGCCAAGCCCCTGAGGACACACCGCCATATATTCAGTTATTAAAAGTCCAAATCCGCCCTCGGCCCGTTTCGCATAATATGCAATGGAATGGTCGGTAAATGTATGGTCTTTCGTTGTTGTGCAGCTATCCATAGCCGGCATTACAAAACGATTTTTAATCCTTACCGAGCCAATATTCATTGGTTCAAAAAGCACCTCATATCCCATTTATGTACAATCTCCTTTTTGCTCTACTTATAGTTATAGTATCTTTTTCATTTCCCCTCTCACTTTCTTGTACTTAATAATTTTTATTCACTTTGTGATTATATCATATTATTTTTTAATCATTCTGTCAATATGTTTGTTCATTTAATCATTTTTTCTTCATTTTAATTTACCAATAAAAAAGAACAAAAAGATCGTCATTACTGACTGCTTCTGCTCCTTTTCACTATGACTCTGCCTGTTTTAAAAATTGTTAAGCCCGGGCTGTATCAAAAAAAGTAATTCCTGCCTCCCCATCCTTTTGATTTCACTGTTTCAGCAGCGGAGTATCAAAGTTGTAAAAAGAAAACGTGCCCTGCGCCAGAAGTTCTTCTTTTTCATTAAAAACTTCAATATTATAAATAGCGATCGTTTTTCCATATTTTTTTTCCGTTGCTACAGCAATCAACTTTCTAACCTGAATTGCCGGAGATAAGTAATGAAAATCCCCCGAAATGGTTGTCATCCGAT
>Ga0153939_1001083_pt1 | contig 10796 bp, 10 predicted proteins | sample TSNJ023MetaG_FD_104734 | JGI IMG/M metagenome (GOLD analysis project Ga0153939, IMG submission 104734) | Attine ant fungus gardens microbial communities from New Jersey, USA - TSNJ023 MetaG | ecosystem: Host-associated > Fungi > Mycelium > Unclassified | place: USA: New Jersey, Brendan T. Byrne... | reverse complement strand
GGGGTATCCAATAAACCCTTGATTTAACGAGCTATTAGGTTATAATAAGTACTAATAAGGGGAGCAAAGTGATAAACGTGCTGCATACGGTGCATGTGGAGACTATTGTACTATTGTCCCACAAAAAACTTGATAGTATATCAACATAAAAGTGGAGTTTGGCGAGGGTGAGGGTAAAGTTCCGCTTAATAAGATTGCGGAAAGAGCTGAAGCGTATAAGCCGAAAGAAAAGGTTGCTTATAAGATGATACAGGAGTACATAGAAGCGAAATATGGATTCAAGGTAGATACCGCTTATATAGCGGAGGTAAAAAGTTCTTTAGGCATGTCTATATAGGATGTTCCTAATGCGGTGAAAAAACTAAAACAGCCGAGGAAGCACCCGACAAAGGACCTCCACAATTTTATTGTGTATGCTATTTACTCTAAAACCAGGATAGTACAAGTGTTTTTGGTGAATTAATTTTGTTTTCTTCGTATTTCACTTAAAATCTTTGTTTTTTTCGTAAATTGTTGTATAATAAAACATGGTGGGTGGTAATATGGAAATTGGAAAGAGTATTCGTGAATTTCGTGTACGGCAGAAGATGAGCCAAAAGGCTTTTGCCGCGCGGATTGGCACGACACAACAAAATATTAGTAATTATGAAAATGGCATTGCATGACCCAGTGTGGATTGCTAAGATTGCAAAAGAATTTTCGGTCTTGTTGGACGAGTACTTTCGATGAAAATCCTTCAAACGATTGGTGAAGAAAGCAATAAAGAGTGAGGTTTAGTTTACGATATGACAATTAGTTATTTTAATGAGAATACATTAGAGGATCTTCTGAATGAGATTAAATTTGTGTATAAATCTGATAATCGTCCGTGGGTAATTGGATACAGTGGTGGCAAGGATTCGACCGTTGTTACACACCTTGTTTATCTCATGCTTAAAAATCTGGAACCTAGTGAGCGGAATAAACAGGTTTATATTGTTTCCTCAGATACATTAGTAGAAAACCCTCTGATTAAGCAGTATTTAGATGAAATGTTACATCTTCTTAGTGAGGCAGCACAAAACGACAAACTGCCTATAATTGTGAAAAAAGTGACACCTGATCCAAATAATTCTTTTTGGGCGAATGTGATTGGACGTGGCTTTCCTACTCCTCGAATTAATGGTACATTTAGGTGGTGTACCGATCGTCTTAAAATAGCACCAAGTGGAAGATATATTGAAAAGATTATCGAGAAAGACAAGACAGAAGTAGTGGTGCTGTTGGGAGTTCGGAAGGCAGAGAGCATTGCACGAAAAAGACGGATTGAAGGTCGGGAACTGGCAGACCGATTATTAAACCGACATGAAACAATTAAACGGGCTTATGTATACCCTGCCATCGTTGAGTTAACTACAGATGACGTGTGGGAAATTCTTACTCAAAATTCAATGAAAAATGCTTGGGGAGGAGATAATAGCCGTATTATTGAACTTTATGCAGGTGCAGATGGTGGAGAGTGTCCATTTGCTGGTTTTTCAAGTAAGGATACCCAGCCACAGACATGCGGCCAGTCACGTTTTGGATGCTGGATTTGTACAGTTGTTAAAGAGGATAAGTCTTTAAATGGCTTTATAAAAACTGGTCATCGTGAACTAATTCCGCTTGCTGATTTCCGTAAATGGCTTATGAGTATTAGAGATATTCCCGAAAAGCGTGAAAAAAAACGTAGAGATGGTACGATATATTGGACAGCAAATAACGAATTGGGATTTGGTCCATTTACATGGGAAGCAAGACAGGAAATTTTAGAAAGACTACTTGAAATACAAAAGAATATGAATTATAAATTGATTACTGAGGATGAACTTCGTGTAATCGATGAAATATGGGATGATGAAAAGGATCTTTCTCGTCGTACTTTAGTAAATTTGTATTATAATGTGATGGGAACACAGTTACCCTGGGATCATTTGAAACGGCCTATATTTGATGATGACACCAATACGAAACTGCAGGAGTGTGCAGAACAACATAATGTACCACATGAATTACTTTATAATATGATTTTTAGTACAAATAAGAATAAATACTTTTCAAATACAAAGCGCTTAAGGGATGCTCTTGGAAAACTAGTTACGCAACAATGGTTGCAGGAAGCATCTTTGTGTAATATGGAAGAAGGAATTGGAGATGGAGATCAAGAAGATTCGAATTTGTAACTTTAGTTCTTATGTTGGGAAAAATATAATTGACTTAAGTACCCAAAATGGGCAGAACGTAGTACTGATTGGCGGAAACAATGGTTCAGGAAAAACATCGCTATTTACAGCGATAAAACTTGCTTTATATGGCCCACAGTGTTTTCGATTTCAAGACAAAAACAATCAGTACACAGCAAGAATAAAAGAACTCATAAACCATGATGCCTATACTAAAAAAGATGTAGAAGCTTATGTTGAAATAGAGCTGGTAATGCCAACGGAAAGGACCTGTTCCTTATACACCATTCATAGAGGCTGGAGCTATACCGGTAAGAAATTAATTGAAAGTTATGATGTGTATCAAGATGGTATTATACTAAGTGCGAAAGATATTGATTTTTTTCAAAATTATTTGTTTACACTTATCCCTCCCAACTTATTTGATTTCTTTTTTTTTGATGGCGAAGAAATAGCTGAATTTTTTTCAACAGGGAATTATAATAATTATATAAAAAATGCTGTTCTTACGCTTTGCGGATATGATACCTTTCAGTTGATTAAAAGATTTTGTGATTCTTATGTGGGAATTGAAAATGGGAATGAAATGCATCGTATTATTGCGGAGAAAGTAGTTTCGTTAGAAAAAAGAATTGATGATATAGAGGAAGAGATTGTACATTTAGAGACAACAATTCCGCAAATCTCAAAACGGCTTTCTGATCTAAGAAATGAGGAAAGTTCTCTGAAAGCAAAGTTTGATACTGCTGGTGGACTAAACAAGGATACCCGTGAAGAATTGAAGGGGAAATTACAACAACAAGATAAGATTCGGAGTGATTACTCAAAAAAAATCAGGGATTTTGTTGAAAATTTAATGCCATTGTTCATTACAAGAGAACTGGCGATCGATGCACAGGCTCAGTTAATTAAAGAACGTAAGGCAACTCAATATCAAACAGTTATTCAACAGCTTTCTGATGATGTTTTTTATCGGGTGCTATGCGTACTGCCTAAAATTGAACAGGTAGCACATCCAGAGCAATTGGCAAGTGTGCTTTCCGATAAAATAGCTGCTCAGTTAAAGCCTGAGTTTGAGCTAGAAGATTTTGAAGCTATTCATGATTTATCTCAAGAGCAAGAGAATCGTGTGGTTTCTGCATTTGTGCAGTTACAGAATTTTGATTCTCATACAATGGTGGATATATGCAAAAATAAGACAAGGGCGTCCGAGCAGTATGATATGCTTTCAAGGCAATTAAGGGATGCGTTGCCAGAGATAGACGCAAATAGTTTTTTTACAAGTATAAAAAATATTATATCCGAAATTTTTCAATATGAGAAATCAAAAGAAACTACTGATAGTCGTCTTGAAACAGCTAAGAATGAATTAAAAGAGGCAGAGAGCCAATTGAAAAATCAGCGCAAAGAATTACTTCGTTTATCGAAGAATCAGACGGCATATGTTTACACTGAGCGAATTAGTCAAATGATGACTTGCATGATACAGGATGCTACACATGCAAAGTTTAAGCAGGTTGAAGAGCTTACGTTGGAAATGTTTCGTAAAATTATTCGAAAGGATGAGTTTATTGAACGTATTGAACTTGATGACAATTTTAATATTAACATTTACAAAAAACAAGTGTATACTGCACGTGAACTTGCGATATTGTTACAAAATGTAGGAGGGGATGAGCTATCCAAACGTTTAGGTATATCTGGAGTTCAGCAAGCACTTGAACATTTTAACTTGGACTCTGTACAGGATCTAAGACAATTTTTAAACCGGTATTTGACGAATGAACAGATGAGCTTTATGGATGAACAAGAAGTGTCGCTTTATAAACATATGGAGTTAAACCAATTGTCAAAAGGGGAAAAGCAGGTATTTATTTTAGCACTTTACTGGGCTATTATCAAAACATCTGGGCAGTCTATTCCATTTATTATTGACACACCATATGCTCGTATCGATACTGAACATCGTGAACAAATTGCAAAATTGTTTTTCCCCAATATTAGCGAACAAGTTATTATTTTATCTACGGATGAGGAAGTTGTTGGTCGATATCAAAAAATTCTGGAACCGCATATCGCGCACAAGTATTTACTGGATTATGACACAGATAAAGGTCAAACTGTGTTGGTTCCAGGCTATTTTAGTGAGGTGTCAGCATGATTTTTAAGTTAAAAACTGCAAAGCGAACTCAGGAAATTTTCTCTGAAATTGAACGTACTACACATTTAAAACCTTACACACTTGTTAAGCATGCAATTGCGTGGTCGTTACAAAGTGGTAATCCTGCTGATAAATTTAATTATGATTCAAATGGGCAGGAACTAAATAGGCAAACTATTATGGGAGAATTTGATGAATATTTTAAAGTGTTGATCGAACAAGTAGAAGGACGTCATTTATCGGATGAGGAGTTTTTTCCGAAGTTTGTAAAAGCTCATATTGATAGAGGGGCTATTATTCTGGAGTCTAGATTTAAGCATGCCGGAAATATGGACAGATATGTTTTGCAGACACTGGGAGTGGGGGATACAGTATGATTTACTTGGACAATAGTGCCACTACTGCGATTTCACGTGAAGTGTATGAGGCAATGATCCCATTTTTGACTTCTGAATTTGGTAATCCATCAAGCAAATATTATCCACAAGCTGCTGTAGCAAAAACGGCGGTGGAAGAAAGTCGTTATTGGGTGGCAAAGCTTATTCATGTAAAGCCAGAGGAGATCATATTTACAGCAGGCTCAACTGAAAGCAGTAACATGATTATCAAAGGAGTTGCAGATTATCAGAAATATTATGGGAATAAGGGTAATCATATTATTACTTCCCAGGTTGAGCACCATGCTACTTTAAATACATGTAAGTTTCTGAATGGTGATATTTATTCAAATCAGGATGCTACGTTTTCTTTATCAGAGGAGTCTAGAAAAGTTAACCGAGGATTTGAAGTGATATTTTTAGGAGTGAATCAGTATGCTCAAGTAATCTTAGAGGATTTTGAGCAGGCGATAAACTCCAATACAGTTCTTGCCTCTGTAATTTGGGCAAACAATGAAATTGGGTCGATAAATGATGTCAAAGGCTTGGCTAATATTGCACATCAACATGGTATTCTTCTTCACATTGATGGAACTCAAATTGTGGGGAAACTTCCAGTTGATTTAGAAAAGGTACAACTTGACTTTCTTTCACTGTCCGCACATAAACTTCATGGGCCAAAGGGGATAGGCGCTGCCTATATTAGAAGCGATGATTACGGTTTACCACCTATCAGCGCTCATATGCATGGTGGGGAACAAGAGCATGGATTGCGTGCGGGAACTCTGCCAGTTCATAATATTGTTGGTTTTGGAAAAGCTGCTGAGCTGGCTTATAGGCGCATTGAGCAAGAGGAAAAATTGTTGTGGAAACTTGATCAACAGGTTCGAGAGGTAATTGCTCAGCATAAGAATTTAGAACTATTAGGGGATCCATATCATCATGTACCAGGCATATTTAGTATTGTTGTTCATGATAATACATTCAATAACGAACGCTTTATTAAGAACATAAGTCCCAAGTTTGCCTTATCAACGGGATCAGCCTGTACAGCTGGGATGCCTTCACATGTTCTTAAAGCCATTGGAAGAGATGAGGATGTATCCCGTGTATTGCGTATATCGCTTTCTGCTGATGACACACCCGAAGTAGTATATGCACTGCTTGAAAATTTGACATGATTTTTTTGGGAAGGGATGAATTATGAGCTTACGATCTATAAAGTTTGAAGATACTTATTGGAGTGGAGAGAACAATTTGATTGATGATTTTTATATTCCGTGTCTTGAGGAAAGTATTGAATATTGTCGTGCAGTAGGTTACTTTAGTTCCTCGATTCTTTGTTATATTGCAAATGGACTATTCCCGTTTATAAAAAACGGTGGGAGAATAAGAATTATATGTAGTGTTAATTTAGATGAAAGTGATACTCGGGATGTTTTGTTAGGGTATAATCTTAAAGAAATAATGGCTTCTAAAATAGACCAGGAAGTACAAAAACTCTTAAGTTTAAATATAGCAAATGTTAAAAATTTATGTTGGTTGATAAAAAACAACCGACTAGACATAAAGGTTTGTATGCGACAAGGAAAAGGTGAGCATCAAAAACCAAAATTGTTTCATGAAAAATTCGGAATCTTTCGTGATTCCGACAAAAATATGATATCTTTTTTAGGCTCGATTAATGAAACTATGAGTGGATGGATTGATAATGAGGAATCGTTCGAGGTATCAACAAGTTGGGTGCCTGTGTTGGAAGCACGTGTACAGGAAAAACAGCAGAGGTTTGATAAACTTTGGGAGAATAAAGCTACTGGTATTATTACATATGATTTTCCGAACGCTGTAAGGCAACAATTGATTCAGAATGCACCAGACGCGCCCTCAGAGCAGGTGTATCATTGTATAAGTAGAAAAGTTAAGGGCTATCAGCCACGCATATGCCAAGAAGAAGCTAAAGATAAGTTTATCACTGCGGGTTACAAATGTCTGTTTATGATGGCAACTGGTTCAGGCAAAACAAAAGCAGCACTTTATGCGATGAGTCAAGTTGAACAGTGGAGGCTTATGTTGATATGTGCTCCGGGAATCGAACTGGTAGAACAGTGGGAGCAAGACGTAAAGCTATTTTTCCCTGATGTATATATTATAAAGTGCAGTTCGATAAATCCACAATGGAAAAGTTTGCTACTTGCTCTTATTCAGGCCAAAATACCCCGTCGAACAATTGTGATTTCGACATATGACTCTGCAGCTAAGCCTTTTTCTATGGATAAGTGGACAAGCGTAAGAGCAAATGAATTTGCAATGATCTGCGATGAAGTTCATAATATGGGAGCATTAACAGCGCAGCGACTTATGGAGCTCGAACCTCAATACAGAATTGGTCTAAGTGCAACACCTGAGAGGAATTTTGATGAAGAAGGTTCAGAAAAGATATTAAGCTATTATGATCACAATAGATATGAATTTTCTATCCGTGAGGCTCAACGTGCAAAGTATCTTGTGGAATATGACTATATGATTATTCCCTGTCCGCTGGAAGATGAACAATGGGAGTTGTATGTGGATAAGTGTCATAAAATCACTAAACTAAAGCAAGCTCTTAAAAATGAGCAAATAGATGCCTCCCAAAAAGCAAAATATATTGACCAGCTAAAAACACTTTATCGTAACCGTGCTGAGATTATAAAAAAAAGTGAGAATAAAGTCAATTATTTTGAGAAAATATTTGAAATTCTGCCGTCAAATGCACGTGTTCTTATATATGGAGATGATTTGGATCAATTGAATCATTTCAAAATAATACTAAATTCATTGAATAAACAATATTTTGAATATACCGGGGATAAAGATCCAGAAGAGATGCGTCCGGTTATGCTGAAAGAATTTCGGCAGGGTATTAGAAAAATTTTGCTTGCAGTAGGTTGTCTGGATGAAGGTATTGATATTCCAGCTTGTGATGCTGCAATATTTGTAAGTTCATCTACTTCGGAAAGACAATTTATTCAACGACGTGGCCGAGTGCTCCGTACTGCACCCGGGAAAAAACAGGCATGGGTTTTCGATTATCTGGTATATCCAAAGCTCAAGGTTGATATTTCAGCGGAGGAGCAGAAAATTGCTAAAGCTATGATAGAAAGCCAGTATAAGAGAATTAACATGATTGCGGATGACGCCATTAATGGTTTACAGGAACGAACAAAATTGGATGCTTTTTTGTCATTACAAAAGCTTAACCCCTATGAATATTGAGGTATATGTATGGAAAATTTATTAAAGAAAATTGCTGTTGAAAAAGGTATTGAGCCTTCTGTAGTAGAAGAGTTACTGAATATTGAGCGTAAATTGGTGTATAAGAAAAAACGCCATTTTCGTGGGGATTTTAAGAATATTATTGCGTCTGCAGTAGAAACAGAGGTGCAAAAACAATGATTATAAAGACGATTCGCTTTGAGAATTATCGTGCATATTATGGAGAAGTTAGGTTTGACTTGCCGATTGATGATGAAAAAAATATAAGCATCATTTTTGCCAATAATGATGTTGGTAAAAGCTGTTTCTTTAGCGGCGTATTATTTTGCATGTATGGTCCCAAAGAAGATATGAAGGATTACATTAATGTAAATTCATTTAATGAAGGGGATTATCAGGCGTCTGTCACAATGTTTGTAGAACACAATGGCGAGGATATCGAAATGACCCGCATAATTCAGTTGCGAGGAAAGGTGCAGGGGTTGCCGGCTTCTAAGGATTTTGAAAGCACACTTACGGTTATAAGTAATGGAAAACCACTCACTGCCGATAACGAAGAAAAGGCAGATTTTATTAATTCATTAATTCATGAGGATGCGGCTCAATATTTTTTCTTTGATGGTGAAAAGATTAATGACTATAGTATAGCAAATAGTGAAAAATACAAAGATGCCATAGCCCGGATTCTAGGAATAAAGGAAATCGAAAATACTATTTCTGATCTCTCTCAAGTTCAAAAGGAATATGAAAGGGATAGAGATGAAGTGCTAAAAAAGTTAGATAAACATAAGGATGTCCTGCAGCAAAAAAAAGATATTGAACAAGAAGTGTTAAAAAATAAAAATTTACTTGATAAATATGAGTTGGAAATTCAAGCTGCGGTAGAATTAATTCAAAAGCACGAAGACGAATTGAAGAAGTTTGATGATAAGAAGGAACAAGTCGAACAAAAACAGGAACTAACTGTGGAAATCAAACAACAAGAAGATTTATTGAAGGAAATTGAGCAAAAAAGAAATGATTGTTTTAAGAAGAATTCCAGTATGATTTTGGGGATGATTGCCTATAATCGAATAGTAAAAGATTTTCCCGAAAAACCATTAGAATACTACATTTCATCTGCAGTTAAAGAGCACCTAATACATCTTATGCGAGAAGATAAATGTTCTTGTGGTGAAGATATGACACCGGTACGCATTCAAAATACAGAAAAATATATTGAGAAAAACTTTTTGGCGGATGAAGCGTTACTTCTTGAAAAAGAGCGAGAAACAATGTTTTATGGATTAACGAAGTATCAAAATCATGGAAGTGAAAGCAAATACGCTTATTTACAATTGAATGGAGACATCTTTGGGATACAAGCAGATATTGCTACTAAAAAGCAGAGATTAATTGAACTTAAAAAAGATATAGGTTCCTTTGACGAAGAAGCGGGAGAAAAGATTATTGCAGACATTGCAAGGGTAGAAGAAAAGCGTGAGGAGGCTAAAGAACGTCGGTCTGAAACGAAATTGCTTTTGAGACAATTTAAGGAGAGGCTACAGGGGTTAGAAGCTAAATTAGCTGAATTTAGCCAAGCTGATGCTAAAAGTGCAGAGTTACAAAGAAAGTCCGACTACGCGACTAAGCTTCTTGGAGTTTTTACAGAGTATCTAGACCAGTTGCTAGAAGAAAAAAGACAATTAGTTGAAACAAAAGCAACTGAGGTTTTTATGCAGATTACCAATAACCCGAAGAAGTACAAAGGTATTTGTATTGCTGACAATTACTCCCTAATGCTGGAACTAACCGATGGCGGTAAGTATCAGATTGAACCAGGGCGTATGCTAAATCCTTCTACAGGACAATCCAAAGTAATTAGTCTTGCTTATATTGCTGGATTAAATCGCTCAACAAATTATGCAGCACCTGTTGTTATAGACAATCCGCTAGGGCTGTTTTCTGATGAACACCGTGCATCAATTACAGGATACTTGCCTCACTTTGGCAAGCAAATTATTTTCATGGTTTCCTCAGGCGATCTTAGTGAAAAGTATCACAATATAATAAGTCCATATGTAAAGACAGAATACTTTTTAGAGAATTTCGGTGACCAGACTTGGCCAAAAACTACTATAGCAGAAAGGAGAGATTACTAATGGGTATACAGGGTTATTTTTATCTTAAGGAGTCAGATCATGTGAGGACATCACCTGTAAATAAAGATTTTTATAATATAATTGTAGACGAACAGGGTCTCTTTTCTGCAAAGCATCAGCTTTATACATATGCAATTCTAGTAGCGGTTCTTAGAAATGCGGAAAGGGATACATCCACAAAGTCAGAGGATATCTGTCTTGTCGGTAATGTGAATCCAGAGAACCTTGAAATTGTCAAAGGAATTATTGCCAAGCTAAATCCAGATATTAAGGATGGCAGTGGCTTACTAAAACGTATGCATGAATATGCCGATGCGGGGATTAACTTACTTCGTGTTGAGTATGAAAATGATGGGGTTTTGAGAATGGACCAATTCATTGACTAAAGAAGGGAAAATGCATGGCGTGTTTATTTGGGAACTTTAGTAACGGTAAAAGACTTTTTGAACAATGCTATCTCCATTGCAGAAGAAGCCGCCTGGAAGCCATACTGGTTTGTGCGCTCATTCATGATCTGAAGACAGTCTTTAAGCTTTTTCTTTGGTTGGGAATCCATATAGGTACGCAGGGCATCCGGGGTCTCCCGGCGCAGGCCGCTTTCATGCCATGCCCCAGAGTTCCTCATCAGTACGGCCAGCGTGGTGCTGTAATCACTGACGTC
>Ga0153939_1001079_pt1 | contig 10813 bp, 9 predicted proteins | sample TSNJ023MetaG_FD_104734 | JGI IMG/M metagenome (GOLD analysis project Ga0153939, IMG submission 104734) | Attine ant fungus gardens microbial communities from New Jersey, USA - TSNJ023 MetaG | ecosystem: Host-associated > Fungi > Mycelium > Unclassified | place: USA: New Jersey, Brendan T. Byrne... | reverse complement strand
CGCAGAGATTGCAGGGAAGTCCGGCACGAGGCGCGCGGAAGTCTGCCCCAGGCTGATTCAAGATACATACTTTATCGCAATGGAGATTGCGGAGCACTATGGGATTACGATATGACGCAGTGGCCCGAAGGGCGTACAAGCGGCAAGCACCCGCTGGAATCCGTCATATGGTACATACAAGAAAGTGAGGAAAAAAATGTCATTATCGAAGGCAATTTACACGATTAACGGCGTGGAGCGCATGGTCCATGTGGACATGGATAAGGAGATGCTCTCGGATATGCTGCGGCGATACGGTCTGACTGGCGTGAAGATTGGCTGCGGCGCGGGGCAGTGTGGAGCTTGCACGGTGCTGCTTGACGGGGAGCCTGTGCGCGCCTGCGTCAAACGTATGAGAACGGTGCCGGAGTTTTCGGCGATTGAGACAATAGAGGGGCTCGGCACTGCGTCCAATTTGCACCCGATCCAGGAGGCGATGATCTTCACTGGCGCCGTGCAGTGCGGTTTTTGCAGCCCGGGCTTCATCATGTCAGCGAAGGCGCTTTTGGACCGCAACCTCAGCCCCACTCGCAAGGAAGTCCGCGACTGGTTTACGAAGTGCCGCAACATCTGCCGCTGCACGGGCTACCGCCCCATCGTCGACGCCGTCATGCTGGCAGCCGAGGTGATGCGCGGCGATAAGCCGATTGAGACCATTCGCTACAAAGATAAAAACAACCAGGTTTACGGCACTGCCTATCCGCGCCCGGCGGCGCTGGGCCGCGTGCTCGGCATCACGGATTACGGCGACGATATGGGGCTCAAGATGCCTGCGGGGACCGTGCATTTGGCGGTGGTTCTGGCACAGCAATTTAATACATACAACGGCAAGCTCAACCATCTTGATTTTACTGAGGCCGAGAAGGTGCCCGGCGTCATCCAGTTCATCACCGCAGCCGACATAAAGGGCACAAACAACATCGCAGGACCCATCAATCATAAACGCAATTTCGCAAGCAAGGTGGTGCGCAACATCCTCGTGGAGGAGCGAATCCGCCGCGGCGGCGACGTTTTGTGCCTTGTGGCGGCCGATACGCGTGTGCACGCCAGAGAGGCGGCTAAGCTTGTCAAGGCTGACATCGAGAAGTATCCCGCCGCGATGACAATGCTGGAGGCTGTATTGCCGGACGCACCGATGGTCCAGGAGGATTCCCCGAACGACTTTATCCACGCGCCGCTCTACAAGGGCGAGGACACGGACGCAATATTTGAGACGGCGCCGCATGTGGTGGAGGGCAGCTTTTACTCCACCCGCGAGCCGCATCTGACAATTGAGCCACATTCGCTCCAGGCATTTATCGACGGCGAGGGCGTGCTGACAATTTGCTGGAAGGCGCAGTTCCTGCACCAGGCGCTTTATCTGTTGCCGGGCGCGATCGGCATCGAACCAGGCAAGCTGCGCGCCATCGACAACCCTGCCGGCGGTGCTTTCGGTCTTACAATGAGCGCCGACGCCCCCGGCCTGATCGCGGTCGCAGCGCTCGCAGTGGGACGCCCGGTCACATTGACCATGTCCTATCCGGAGCATCAGCTCTTCACAGGCAAACGCTCGCCGGCCTATACGAACGCGCGCCTTGCCTGCGACGAGAACGGCAAGCTTCTGGCACTGGAGATCGACTCCGCCGCCGAGCACGGCGCCTACCCCGACACCGCCGGCGGCCTCGAAAACAAGATGATTCGCTTTGCCTGCTACGGGCTGAGCGTACCCAATGTAAAGGGGCTCATGCGCGCCGTGTTCAGCAACAACTCCTACGGCGTCGCCTACCGCGCCTTCGGTTCCTTGCAGGTCTACACCGCCAGCGAGCCGCTCGTCGATATGCTCGCTCAGAAGGTGGGAATCGACCCGTTCGAATTCCGGCAAATGAACGTCGTTCAGCCGGGAGGACTCACTATCAACAGCCGCGAGTATCATCTCTATCCTCTCGCGACAATGTTCGAGAAAATCAAGCCCTATTGGGAAGAAAGCAAAATTTGGCGGGATGAACCGTCTGATAACGGCAAGCTGCGAGGCATCGGCGTTGCACTCGGCGGTTACCACGTCAGCAACCAGGTGGATAAGTGCGAGGTGGAGCTGGAGTTGAATCCCGATGGCAGTGTCACGGACTACAACTGCTGGCAGGAGATTGGACAGTGTTCTGACATTGGCTCCATTGGGCTGCTGCACGAAGCGCTCAAGCCACTAGGCATCAGCTATGACCAGATCAAGCTCGTGCAAAACGACACCGGCCTATGTCCGCTGCACGGCGTGTCCGGCGGCAGCCGCAGCCACTTTGTATCCGGCAACGCCCACATTGTGGCGGCCAATATGATGATGGACGCCATGCGCAAGCCCGACGGCACCTACCGTACCTACGATGAGATGGTCGCCGAGGGGATTCCGACACGCTTTCACAGTGTGTGGTCCTCTCGCATTCACGAGGGAATCGACCCTGACACCGGCGAGGGCGACCCGATGTTGGATCAAAACTTCCTCATTCATATTGCCCGGGTGGAAGTGGACCCAAAGACTGGTGCAACCGAAGTTTTGGCAGTGCGCAGCATTGCGGACGTAGGTGTGCTCGGTAATTTGAACTCTGTCCTTGGTCAGGCCGAGGGCGGCCTAGAGCATGGCATTGGCATGGCGCTGTACGAGAATTACTCCGACGACGTAAAAAAGAACCAGAACATGCTCGGCTGCGGCAGCTTGCAATGCAATCAGATGCCCGATGATATCCCGTTTGAATTTCAGGAAACTCCGCGTGCGGAGGGACCATTTGGATCCGGCGGCTGCTCCGAGTGTTTCCAGAGCTGCGCGCACATCTGCGTACTCAACGCGATCGCAGACGCGACCGGTGTGCGCATCTACGAGATGCCGGCTACCCCGGAAAAGGTGCTGGCAGGGATGAAAGCAAAGGCCGAGGGCAAGGAGCAAAAGCCCGAGAAATACTACATGGGCATTAGCTTTGAGGAGGCCCTCGCAAAAGCCAAGGCATCCCCCCTCTCCGGAACCCCAGACATCGTTGGCGTCGTCGACGACGGCCACTGATTCTATTACTCCACCAAAGGAAGTGTCGTATGGTTTTTGGCGACGACAATAAGCGCTATACGGCTGCGTGCGTGCAGGGCGGACATCCACCCTGCGCTTGCGTCTGCCCATTTAACTTTGACGTCAAGTCTTTTCTTCTAAAGATCAAAGCGGGCAAATTTGATGCCGCTTACCGCGATTATGCAAACAAAGTGATTTTCCCAGCCATCGTCAGCGAGATTTGCGATGCACGATGCGGCGGCAGCTGCCCCGAACAGATCGCCCTAAAGGCGCTGGAGCGGGCTACAGTGCGCCACACCGCGGACCGTAGCCCGCTCCGCTTTAATCTGCCGCCGCGCAAAGGCGGCATTGCCATCGTCGGCGGAGGGCTGTCCGGGCTCGCCTGCGCACATAAGCTCGCCGTCAAGAAGTACCCCGTCACACTATTTGAGCGCACCGGTCAAATTGGCGGAAGCTTAAAGACGGCAATGGCTGAAGAGAAATATCTTGCAGAGTTTGCGCTGCAATTTGAAGGGATAATACACACAAGAGTGATGGACAGAGAGATATGGTCTCTCGACGAGCTTGCTGCGTTTACGGCGGTGTACATTGCCACGGGGGAAAACGGCAATCATTTCGGCCTCAAGGACGGCTGGAATCCGCAGAGCCTTTCCACAGTGCGCGAGGGTGTATTCCTGGGGGGAAGATTGACTGGCGGCAACCACATGGACGCACTGGCGCAGGGCATCATGGCGGCGATCTCCATTGAGCGTTACATGAGGATCCAGGATATGCAGGGGCAGCCGGAGTCTTTCTACATACACGACTGCGCGCTGCCGCCCTTCGAGCGAAAGGAGAACGCAAGACCGGTTGAGCCGGCAGACGGGCTTGTGTATTTAAAAGAAGAAGCAGCGCAGGAAGCGGAGCGTTGTGCTTTATGCGACTGCACGCGCTGCTTCGATACCTGTCCGTTTATGCAGGAGCTCAGCTATTTGCCCAGGCGCGTGGAGGCTGAGGCGATGGGCGCGCGCCACACTGATGGGCTGATGGGGCGCATCGGGACGCGAATGATCGCCTCCTGCACGCTTTGCGGCCACTGTGAGGCGGTCTGTGACTTCGATGTGAGCCTTGAGCAGCTCCTGCGCTTCGGCAAGATCGTATTGCATGAGCAGGGCGCATTTGCGCCGCCTTACCACGACTTCTATCTGCGCGACATGGATTTTATGATGGGAGATGCCTATTTGGCCGAGGCGCCGCCAAAGAAAAAAAACGCGGGGTATCTGCTGTTTCCCGGCTGCCAAATTGCAGCATCGAGTCCGCAGTATGTTGAACAGGCTTACGCATATATGCTGGAGCGGCACCCCGACACCGCGCTGATGCTGGCCTGCTGCGGCGTGCCGGCGCTGTACGCAGGGCAGGCGGAGCGTATGAGTAAGGTCCATGATACAATCCGGACGGAGTGGGAGCGCATGGGCAAACCGACACTGGTGGCCGCGTGCGCGACCTGTATGAAAACCTTCGCGGAGTTTTTGCCGGAGATTCCGATGATGTCGCTGTTTGAGTACATCAGCGTGAATGGTTTACCCTCGGGGCACACGGCGCTTGAAGGGAGATGGGCGGTGTTTGACCCGTGCAGCAGCCGGAAGTTCCCCGGCATGCAGGAGGCGGTGCGCATCCTCGCAGAAAAGCTGGGCGCAGAGCTGGAGGAGTTACCGGAGAGCGGGCCGCGCGCCTCATGCTGCGGCATGGGCGGACACATTTACGCTGCAAACCCAGAGCTCTCCCACAAATTCCTACAAAGGGCGGCCAACCAGTCGCCGCTGCCCTATCTCGCTTACTGCGCGAACTGCCGCAATTTGTTTAATGGCGCCGGGAAATCCGCAGTGCATATCCTTGACGCTGTGTTTGGCGTAAAGCCCATGTTCAGGCGGCCGCACATCTCAGAGGGACGGCGGAACCGTCTGGCGGTCAAAATTCTGCTGCGGAACAAGTATTGGGAGGAAATGGAGAGACATGAGATGCCGGATCAAAGACGCGAGTACACACTGAACATCAGTGAGGAACTGTACAAAAAGATGGATGCCCAGCTTATTTCGGAGGAGGATGTATACGCAGTTGTGGAAAATGCCATGAAGGGGCAATCGGCGGTGCATAACGAGGAGACGGATTCTTATTTCGCACATCTCCTTGTCGGAATCATTACCTATTGGGTGGAGTTCCGGACATCCGAGGAGGGCTTTCGTGTCGTGGAACTTCTAAACGCCTACTGCCACAGGGTTATTATCTCTTAAGCAGGACAGCCATGGAAAGAACTGAGAGAGAAGCGGGAAGCGGGAGGCGAGGGAAATGGAGTTCGGCAACCCTTACGAAACTGAATACTGGAAGGTCTACAGCGGAATTATGCGCCCAGGGGGGCTGGAGCTCACACAACGTCTTCTGGAGCTGTCACGTCTGCAAGGCGGCGCGCATGTACTAGATTTAGGGTGCGGGTGCGGCGCGGCGACGGAATTCTTGGTGAGGCAAGGTTTCAAGGCAGTGGGGATGGACCAGTCCCCGGTATTGCTCGAAGACGCGCGGGAGCGCTACCCACATTTGACTTTCGTCCAAGGGGATGCCTTAGCTATGCCCTTTGCCAATGGGACACTCGACGCTGTGCTGCTGGAATGTGTATTATCGGTCGTCCCAGCCGGAGAGGCTCTGGCCGAGTGTGCGCGCGTTACATGCGCACTGGGGCGTTTGCTTATCTCGGACGTATATGATCCGGATGGCGTTGGAACGCCAATGTCCCGCGACTGGTGGGAGGCACAGCTAGAAGTCAATGGGCTTCATTGCACGTATTTTGAGGATCGCACACGCGACTTGCGAAACTTTGTTGCCCAGCGGTTGTGGGATACAGGGAGCCTTAAGGGTCTCTGCGGCTGTATGAGTTGTGAAATCCCCGCGAAGCCCGGGTACTTCGCGCTGATCGCTGAGAAGGGGGGAATGTAAGATGACCATTGAGAGCGTTTGCCCGGTCTGCCTAAAGCGGCTTTCCGCGGTGAAGGAGCGGGATGGTGACCGCGTATTTCTGTGCAAAACCTGCCCGGAGCACGGCGAATTTCGCACACTGATCTGGAACGGCCCGCCCAACTACGATAGTTGGCGCAGGAATCGCCCGGAGGTGCTGCCGGCCCACACGCATACGCGGGAAGACCGCGGCTGCCCTTATGATTGCGGAATCTGCCCGGAACACCGGCAAAATACCTGCTGTGTATTGCTTGAAGTAACACAGCGGTGCAGCCTGGGTTGCCCAGTATGCTTCGCTTCATCAGGCATAACGAATGCACCGGATCCATCCCAGGAAGAAATTGCGGGATGGTATGACCTCCTCATGGAAAGCGGCGGACCGTTTAATATCCAGCTATCGGGCGGTGAGCCCACCATGCGGGATGATCTGCCCGCCCTGATCCGTATAGGAAAAGAGAAAGGCTTTCCTTTTTTCCAGCTCAACACCAACGGCCTGCGTCTGGCCGCTGAACCAAGCTATGCGATAAAGCTTAAAGAGGCGGGGCTTGATTGCGTGTTCCTGCAGTTCGATGGTCTTCAGGACAGTACATATTCAGCTTTGCGTGGCCGGCCCTTGTTACGTGAAAAACTGGCAGCTATCGATGCCTGTGCCGAGGTTGGCCTCGGCGTTGTTCTCGTGCCGACTGTGGCAGCAGGCATTAATGATGGAGATATCGGCGCGGTGCTGGACTTCGCCGTTGTGCGGATGCCTGAGATTCGTGGGGTGCATTTCCAGCCCATGAGTTACTTTGGGCGCTATCCCGGTGAGCTGGGCGGGCGGCTCACCATCCCTGATATGCTGCGTAAAATTGAGGAGCAGACATCCGGCCATATGAAGGTATCCGATTTCAGCCCCGGATCCGCGGAAAATCCCTACTGTTCCTTTAGTGCAGCCTATCTGTTACAGCCGGATGGTTCACTGAAATCACTCGAAAAAAAAGAGGAAGGTTGTTGTTGCGGCGGAGACGCCTCCCGTTCACGGAGGTACGTGGCAAAACACTGGAGTGCCGCGCCATCGTCCGGCCGCTGCGGCTCACTGCGGGAAGTTGAGCCGCAATCCTTCGATGATTTCATTGACCGTACACGGCAGTACAAGCTTGCCGTTTCCGGCATGGTCTTTCAGGACGCGTGGAATCTGGATCTGGATCGCCTTCGCCAGTGCTATATTCACATCGTCAGCCCTGACCGGAGAGTGATCCCATTCTGCGCATACAACCTCACGGGGGCCGACGGCAATACTATCTATCGAGGGATAAAGCTGTGAGGATGACGCCGCTTGACGACTGGTCGCGGGAGAAGACCGGCGGCATGACAATGGCGGATTGGCAGCTCAAAAAGCTGCGGGAAACCATAACGCTTGCTCGTAACTCTCCTTTTAATCGCGGAAGGCTGCCAACTTCGCTGCCTAAAAGGCTGGATGATATACAGAAACTACCTCTTATGGATGCAGCAATATTCGAATTACCACAAGCTATGGCTTATATGCCGGAAATAGAACCTTGTCGAGATTATTCGCCTTTACATCAGGCAAAGCGTTCGTTTACAATTTTAGGGGGATGATGGTCACGAAAGTTGCGATTGTTGCTGATGGAAATCAAACCAACAGTATAGTTCCTAATGAATTTGAAGCGGGTCAATACCTATTGATCTATGATACGGAAGATGATTCTTTTGAGCCTTTTATCAACCCGGAATCCTCCCGCTTAAGCGGTCTGGCCATGGTGGACAAAGCGGTTAAGGAAGATTGCGAGGTAATCATTTCCGGTAGCATCAAAGCAATTGCTTTTGAGCAGTTGGCGTCAGCGCAGATCACACGATACGATGGCTCCGGACTGGAAGTTAAACATGCAATTGGCCTAATGAATCGGTATGAACTCGATTATTTCCGTGTTCCAAGAGGCGAAGTATGGGTTCCCCACGACCATGGACATCAAAAATGTAATTGAGGATATATGCTGTAATATGATTACAGATACGCCACCTGGGTACCATGGCCGTTGTCGTCGTAAGGTTCGCTTATGTTGTTTACAATATCCTTGAAGACGGTTATTCTGTTTACCGGTTTGGTTAGGTCGTCTACGGCCGCAGTGCCCGTATCTAAAATAGCAATACCCACCCCGCGACCGGTAAAGCCCATTGCATGAGCAATGTCAGCCTTTACTATTTTTCTAGCTTTATTCAAATGCTTCAGTTCCTTTCATGGGTGGTTTTGCGTAATTGCATTATAATTTATACTTAAAGCAGTACAGATATAATTTATATTATGAAAATAAGACATGATTTGCTCCTATGCCCTGGGTTGATTTTGCTTTAATAAATAACATGCTGCCTTTTTGGGACAAAATCCCCCTTGTCCTATTAAAAATTTTTTCCTTTTGTCAATTTTTTTAAGGTCCTTCATAGAATGTAAGGGAAAGAATCTTTTTTAAGGAGGATATACTATGCATGGTTTTGGTGGGAATGATATGATGATGATGTTGATCATGCTTATGATGTTCAGCGGCGGCATGGGCGGTATGGGCGGATTTGGAGGTCAAGACAACAGCATGATGTTTTTGATTCTGATTCTGTTCCTAAGCCAAGGAAGCGGCTACGGCGTTTGCGAAGCAAAATAAGACCAGCTGGAAACGGCGCGGCAATTTGTATTGCCGCGCCGTTTTACTTTTATTTTACCTTAAAGAGCTTGGGAATTTATATAAGTACGGCTTAATTGTATATATTTCCTCTTTCTTGAAATAATAAAATTAATCTTATTATTTTAAGAATGGAAAGGGGAAATAAAATGACAAGGAACAGAAAATGTGTGCTCTGGCTTTTGCTGTTTATTATTTGCATAGCGGCCGCGGGAGCTTTTTGTTTTTATATGAGCAGAGAGCCTGCCTATAGCGGCACCTTTGCGTCGGCGGGCCTCGGATGCAAAGGAGGCCGTCTTATTGGATATTTATATTAAGCCTTCAAAAAGGGTGGCCGTAGCGGAAAAAAAACATATATGTGTTGAGGATGTAGCCGAGATTGTAGCCACCGCCGATGTAACTGATAAGGTAAACAAGCTGGAGATACTTACGCCCAATACCTCAAAAAAATCAAGCTATTTGGTTTCCAGCACGGATATAGTACGCCTCATAAAGAAAAAATACCCGGATTACACGGTAAACAATCTTGGTGAAATGGATACCTTAGTGGAATACGCGCCTCATAAAAAGAAGGAAAATACCGCTTTTAAATGGATAAAAATCATATTTCTGATAGTGGTTTTGGTAATAGGCGCGTCAACGGCAATCATGAGCTTTCATACCGACTCGGAAGTGCCAAAGGTTCTTAACAATTATTATAAAGTATTCTTTAAGGAAGAAGCAAAAAATAAATATGTTATGCAAATACCTTATTCTATAGGGCTGGCTGTGGGCATAATCGTCTTTTTTAACCACATTGCGGGAAAAAAGCTCACCAACGATCCTACCCCCATAGAAATAGAATTATCCTTATACGATACTGATGTAACCAATACAAAAATTGATATTTTAAATACCATAAAGGCTCAAAAAGAAGAAGGAGGACAAGGAGGCGGTCAGGGTGCAGGCTCTTAAATACCTCGCGGCCATGTCTGTTTCCTTTGCGTCAGGCTTGTTCATTTCAAGCGCCGTTTTTGCTTTTATTGTAGCTTTGGATGTAGTGCCCCGTTTAGCGCAAAAGACAGGAACGGAAAAATATATAAAGCTTTATGAAAGCGCGCTGCTGGTGGGCGGAATTTTTGGAGCCACAACGGAATATATAAACTACAGATTGTATATCGGTACGCTGCCTGTCATGCTTATATTCCTATGCTTGGGGGTATTCATCGGGGTTCTGTCTATGTCGCTGGCTGAGGTGCTGAACGTTATCCCCATACTCTCAAGAAGACTGCGTTTGCATAAAGGGTTATTCTGGTTTATGCTGGCTCTGGCTACAGGCAAGCTTATTGGCTCGCTTATGTATTTTATTATGGATGGGTTTTATTAAGGAACAGGAAAATAATCACTGTACGATTTTAGGAGGCAAAACTTGGAAACTATTGATATAGGCGAAGGCCTGCATCTTCATTTTATAAATACTGATAATTTCAAAACTACCGCGATCTGCGCTCTTATGCGCCGTCCGCTTTTGCGGGATGAGGTAACCGTTAATACCTTGCTTCCCGGTATTCTTACCCGAGGCTGCGCCTCATACCCTTCCCTGCCGGATATTAACCGGGCTCTTGAGGAGCTATACGGCGCGCTGCTTAACGGACAAAGCGTAAAAAAGGGAGAAGAACAGATTTTACAGTTTTATATAGATTTAATAGACCGGGAGGAGCTTTTGCCCAAGGGCCTTGAGCTTCTCCGGCAGGTAATGCTGGAGCCTCTGGTTTACGAAAACGGATTTGACCGGGGATATACCGACAGCGAAAAAGAAAATCTTCGTAACAGCATAACAGGCCGAAGCAACAATAAAAAAGAATATGCCCGTTACCGGGCTTTAGAAGAAATGTGCTGGAATAACGGGCGAAATGAGCCTTTCGGCCTGTACGGGGACGGTTTTGAAGAAGATTTGGACGGGCTTGACAACTATAATTTATTTCAGCAGTATCAAAACATTTTAAACACTACCTCATTGGATATTGCCGTCGTAGGAAACGTAAACAAGGATTTTCTTACCGACAAGCTGAGCAGCTTGTTTCACCGGGAATCGGATAACCAGGCGGCGTTG
>Ga0153939_1001067_pt1 | contig 10877 bp, 8 predicted proteins | sample TSNJ023MetaG_FD_104734 | JGI IMG/M metagenome (GOLD analysis project Ga0153939, IMG submission 104734) | Attine ant fungus gardens microbial communities from New Jersey, USA - TSNJ023 MetaG | ecosystem: Host-associated > Fungi > Mycelium > Unclassified | place: USA: New Jersey, Brendan T. Byrne... | reverse complement strand
GAAAACTTCAACCAGCCTTATTCCGCCGTCTCCGTTACCGAATTTTGGAGACGCTGGCATATTACGTTGACGGCCTGGTTCCGGGAATACGTCTACATACCTTTAGGCAGGATAAATTATAGCAATAAGGATTCTACCGTGCGCAATTTGCTTATTGTCTGGATCCTGATCGGTGTCTGGCACGGGCCGGGTTTAACCAACATTTTCATGGGCGTATGGTTTTTCCTGCTTATGCTGGCGGAACATTTTTTTCAAATAAAAAATAAAAATATAAAAGCTGTTTTCCGCCGGGCTTACACACTGCTGGCGGTAATGACAGGGTTGGCGTTGCTGCGAACCGAAAATCTGTATCAGGCCGGGCGTTTTTTTATGAATATGCTGGGGTTGAATAACAATACGTTTCACAGCGGCCTGGCGTCCGTACTGTTTTGGGAAAATTTAGTATGGTTATCGCTTGGATTACTGATTTCCACTCCCTTGGCCCATATGCTGTTCCGGCGGCTGCGGGAGCATAAATCCAAAACGGTGGCTTACATCCTTGAGCTGTTAAGCCCAGTGGTTTTATTCTGCGCACTCTTTTTAAGCGTTGTTTATATGACCCAGTAGGGGCGGCATCCTGCCGCCCGCATAACACCAGCATGCAGATTACGCCCTCATGTGTCATTGCGGGCTCGACCCGCACCCCCCCTCCCCTCCGGTAATTGCGGGCATTGGTAAGCAAAACTTCCTTTGTCATAGCCATTTTACATTTCCAAACCCTTTTTACCAAGTTGCCGCTGACGGCTATGTAGAGAGGGGATTGCGGGTCGAGCCCGCAATGACGAAGGGGGGACGGGGATTGCGGGTACGCCCGCATTGACGAAGGGGAGGGCTATTGCACAGTTCGAAAAATCTGCCGTCCCGAGTAGAATTTAATTCGTAAGGCCTTAAGGAGCAAACAGAAATGCGATTAATTACAAAACATATTTTTTCATCCATTTTTTCAATATGTATATTGGCCATGTCGACCCTGGTTGTGTATGACGCGTTCCCGTCGACGGTGACGCATATTAAGGAAAACTACCGTCCTCTGACGGAGCCTGCGGAGTTTGATTCCCTTTATAACATTGTTGAGGATACCGCTTATCAAGGCTCCCGCTTCCGCTATGACGTCAGAGGCTGTTATTCCGGCTTGCAGGTTTTGCTTCAAAAGCTGGAAACACGAAACTTCTCCTACATAAAGGATGAAGAAGGCTTTTTGTATCGCGGAAGCTTTTATCGTTCTCTTAATATGGATGTTATGTCCTACGCAAAACGTATCGCCAGGCTGAAAGAAGCTGTTTCCCCATCACACACGCCTGTCCTTTTTGTCGCGGCGCCCGACAGGTATGATTACGGAAAAGCCCCCATTCCAAGCGGATATCCCGTTGATGTTATCTCTCCACGCAATATGGATGAGCTTTTGCTGGATTTGCGTTTTCTTCTCGTAGATACGCTGGATTTACGCTATTCCAGCCTGGCCGCATGGCCCCGGGAGGATTTGTTTTACCGAACGGATTCACGTTGGACGACCCAAGCCGCCTTTGAAGCTTTCCGTACAATTGTCACGGAGCTGGAAGAAAAACATAATCTAAGCCTTGACCCCCGGAAGTTTTACCGGAATCCGGAAAACTATCGCGTCATTACGTATCCTCAGCATTTTTTGGGCAACTTTGGCAAAAGCACCGGAATCCCTTTCAGTGGAGGACTGGAGGATTTTTCATTCGCGCTTCCCAATTTCGAGACCTCCTTTCAGGTAAGGTCCGGATCATGGCGGGCTGAAGGCCCTTTTGACGCGTCAGTTATAAACATGAAGCATCTGGCGGAACCGGATCCACGAAAAAGTAGCAATCTCCTCAATATCTATTTGGATGGGGAACGCAGCGCCTATGATATCCGAAACCTCAGCCTTGCGGACGCTCCCCGGATTCTTATAATCGGGGATTCATTCTTCATCCCGGTTGCGGCTTATCTCGCGCCCGCATGCTCCCAGGTTACCATGCTGTCCATATCCGCCGATACTCCCGAGGATATCGAAGAGCACGTGCTTGAGCATCAATATGATTGCATTATCATAGCATACAATTCCGCCAGTATTAAAGACGAGGCTTTTCCGTATTTTAAATCTTAGGCAGTGCTTGGAAATAAACTTTATTTCCGCGCACTGCCTTAATGGGAGAATAATTATGTATTTACTAAAAAACGGAATTCTGCAGGGAGTGCGCTTGTTATTGTTTTCGGCCGCTCTTTTGGCCTGCTTTCTGTTCGTAAGGGGGCAGAGCGCCACTCCCCAATACCAGGATGAACCCATGGATGTCCATTTCCTGAAAACACAGAATGACGCCGACGCCATTGTGTTTCTCCAGGGGAAGTCCTGCGCGGTTATTGATACGGGCGAAAGCGAAGACGCGCAGGCAGTCGTTGACTTTTTGCGGGAAAGACAAATCACTAATATTGATCTGTTGATATTGACACATCCCGACAAGGATCATATTGGCGGCGCCGGCCTATTACTGGAAAACTTTTCTATTACTCGCGTTGCCGAGCCTCATTACACAAAATCCTCGGAAAAAGGCGACGAGCTGGAGCTGCTTAATCAGCGGTTCCGGGATAAGAGCGTACAAGTGATTATTCCGACCCATTCCCGGTCCTTCCGGGTTGGCGAAATGAAATTTATCGTTTATCCGCCTCTGGAAAAGTATTATAACAAGGACAACAATTATTCACTGGCTGTCTTAGCGGTACATAAATCAGTAAACCTTCTGCTTGCCGGGGACGCGGAAGAGAAGCGGCTCCTTGAGTTAACGCATATCCACTGGCCCGAAATCCACCTTTATAAAGCAGCGCATCACGGGCGGGCTTCCACTTCAACCGGAGATTTTATCCGGCTTATATCGCCCGGTTATCTTGTTTGCACAGCATCAAGCAGCGACAGCGTTATTCAGGAGGTCTGCGGGGAAATCGGCGCGCCGGTTTATTATACCGGCAACGGCACGGTTTCCTTTCTGAGCGACGGGCAGACTATAGCGCCCATACAGTAACTTAGGAATCAATGTCAATAGGTGCAGAAAATTCCGTCATCCCAGGCATACCCGTCATCCCGGGCCTGACCCGGGATCCCCCCGTCATCCCGGGCGTACCCGTCATCCCGGGCTTGACCCGGGATCCCCAAAACTTCGCCAATATTAAAGGGATTGCGGGTCGGAGCCCGCAATGACGAACAGGAAGTAGATTCGGAGGAAGTATATGAAAACCGTTTTACCACAAATCGAGACGCCGGCTTCACAGCAAAATGTCCTTAAGCCTACAGCCGGGGAGAAGCGGCAATTAAAGATTCCGGAATTTAACCGCTACAATTTCTGGATCATGCTGAAGATGATCTTTACCGCTCTGTATTTGTACTGGCGGTTTCGTTACACCATTCCTCTGGGGTATGGTTTTATTTCCATGTTCGCGGGGATTTCCCTTCTTGTGGTAGAGTTCATGGGCGCGCTGGAATCCTATGTCCACTTCTCCAACATGCGCAAGGTGGATGCCTACCCCACCCCCACAGTGCCCTTGGAGCTGTTCCCGGATGTGGACATTTTTATCGCCACCTACAACGAGCCCATAGAATTACTATATAAAACCATTAATGGCTGTGTACATATGGAATATCCGGATAAGTCAAAGGTACATATCCATGTATGCGACGACGGAAGAAGGGAAGCTGTGAGAGAGCTTGCCGAGTCCTTCGGCGTCAATCACATCACCAGGGGAGACAACAAGCACGCGAAGGCCGGTAATCTGAACCACGCCATGTCTGTGACCTCCGCGCCTCTAATCGTAACCCAGGACGCGGATATGATCCCAAAGCATGATTTGCTCATGAAGATGGTTCCCTTTTTTGTGGACGCGGATATTGAAAATCAGTTCAGGGATGAAAAGGACAAGGTCAAGATGGGGTTTGTACAGTCCCCTCAGAGCTTTTATAATCCGGATCTGTTTCAATTTAACCTGTTTTCGGAGGGCCGCATCCCCAATGAGCAGGACTACTTTTACAAGGATATACAGGTATCGCGAAACCGCTCCAACAGCGTTATTTACGGCGGTTCCAATACCATGATCTCCCGTAAGGCTCTTGAGGATGTGGGAGGCTTCTTTACAAATGCCATTACAGAAGATTTTGCCACCGGCATCCTGTTGCAGAAAAAAGGGTATACCTGCATTGCCATCAACGAGGTGTTGGCTTCCGGCCTGTCCGCCACCGACCTTCCCAGCCTGATTCAGCAGCGAACCCGCTGGGGACGCGGCTGCGTTTCCACCGGCCGCAAGCTGCATATTTTATTGACCCCCAAGCTTTCCTTCAGGCAAAAGCTAAACCATTGGGCCTCGATCTGGTACTGGTACTTTCCTATTAAACGTCTAATATATATCTTTACCCCCATCATGTTCTCGGTATTCGGGTTTATGGTGATTAAATGCACTCTCCCTGAGGTGCTTATGTTTTGGCTGCCCATGTATATCAGCAGTAATATCGCCTTGAAAATGCTAAGCCGGAATATCCGTACCACTAAATGGTCAAATGTCTATGAAACCATTTTATTTCCTTTTATGCTCTTTCCCATCATTTCGGAAAGCCTTGGCTTTTCACTTAAAAAATTCAAGGTTACAAAAAAAGGAAGCACCGCCGAAAAAAAGGAAAAAGTCAATCTATACCTGATTCCTTTCGCTTTTCTAAGTCTGTTGACGGTTATCGGGATCGTTAACTGCGTCCTTATGATGTTTGAGAGCGGAAACCTGTCGCCGATTATTGTTTTATTCTGGCTGTGCGTCAACCTGTTCAATTTGGCTATGTCTATGTTCTTTGTTATGGGACGGCGCTTTTTCCGATTCAGTGAACGGGTGGCGACGGAAGCAGCGTGCAAGCTCCTGCTGGAAAATAATAAGGAAATATTCTGTTACAGCAAGGACATATCCGAAACCGGCGTTTCTATATTACTTGACGAGCCCATGGATATAAACGAAGATGAAGCTGTTGCCTGCACCCTGACCACCGACAGGTATGAAGCCCGTTTAAAATTAAAGTCTGTGAATGTCAGCGCTCTGGGTGAAAAATGGAAATACTCATTCCGAATTGTTGATACCTGCGGCACTTATAATGATTATCTGCAGATTTTGTACGACCGCGTGAATACCTTGCCGACAAAGCTGGAGAAATCCATTAACAGCTTTGACGACCTCCAAATAAATTATAAAAAGCGCAGGGAAGCTGCGCTCCTTCAAAACCGCCGGTATCCGCGGGTTGACATATGGCGGCAGGTTCCTGTTAAGGGAGGGGGCAGCGTACATATAGTCAATTTTAACTATAAATTTGTATTGCTGCAGGGCGAGACAATACCGGAAAGACTATCGCTGCTGCTGGACGAGGACTTGATATTGGAATGCAGCGACAGCAACCGCTCTGCTAAAACCAAAAAGCTTTATGCTGTCAACAACTACGATGAGCTTCATTACGACCCACAAAAATATGAACGGCTGCGCCTGTGGCTTATGGAAAGCATGAAACGCAATAAAAATATTGATACCGAGAAAAAAGCGAAGCTGGACGACCTGGCTGTGGATATGCTGGGAGAAGCATGGAGATCGGATTATGCGAACATATAGAATTATTGCCGCGTTAGGCCTGTGCTGCCTGACGGCAGGGATTTTCTTATTTACAAATTATTTGCGTCAGCGCGCCGCTTCCATTTTTTTTCAGAATTTAGGCCCCGGATGGAATCTTGGCAATACATTGGATTGCCATGAATTAAAATCTAAAACCACCGACCCTCTGGCTTATGAGGTATATTGGGGAAACCCTGTAACAACCAGGGAGCTGTTTGAAAAAGTCCGGGAATCCGGATTTAAAACAGTGCGAATCCCGGTAACCTGGTATCCGCATATGAATGAAAAATACGAGGTGGACAGCCAGTGGATGGAACGGGTAAAGCAGGTTGTGGATGACGCTTTATCCAGCGATCTGTATGTTATCCTCAATACACACCATGAAAGGTGGCTGATCCCATCCTGGGAGAATTTCCCTCTGGTTGAAGCGCAGTTCACTGCTCTATGGAAGCAGATTGCGGATGCCTTTGCCGACTATGACGAGCGCCTTTTGTTTGAAGCAATGAACGAGCCAAGGCTCATAGGTACTGATATGGAATGGACAGATGGAACGCAGGAGGCCCGCGGAGTTCTTAACCGCTTAAATAAGATTTTTGTGGAAACGATTCGTTCTAAAGGAGAACAAAATAGAAAACGGTATCTGTTGGTTCCAACCTATTGCGCTAAAATATACGAAGGTGCGCTTAAGGATTTTGTAAAACCAAACGATACCAGGGTTGGCGTGTCCATACATATTTATTCTCCCTATTCCTTCGCTCAAAACGCAAAAGGCAAAAAAGAGTGGGATCCAAATGAGAGTAATCACACTAAAAGTCTTGACGCGATTTTTCAGGATATTAACACCTATTTGATTGACAAAGGGATTCCTATTGTTATCACCGAATTTGGCGCAATTAATAAGAACAACGAGGAATCCAGGGCAAAGTGGACAGCATATATTGTGGATTTTGCTGTCAAGAATAAAATTTCATATGTATGGTGGGATAATGGAGGCAAGGCCGGCAGGGATGATACTTACAGTCTGCTGGATCGGAATAATTTAGAGTGGAAATATTTGCAAATACTGAACGAGTTGGTGGGAGCGGGAGGTATAGGATGAACAATATTGTTTATAGTTGGGGCTGTTGCAGAATGACCCTAAGGAAAAAATGCTCAGATCATTTCCATTGTAAGACTGAAGCAACGGAAATAATTTGTGCATTTTTTCTTTTGGCCTTTATTCTGCAACAGCACCTTTTTTTAAAACTTTTACTCTTGCTCCCCGATTTGATTTTGATTGATCTCTATAGCAATATTTTGGCAGTAATCGCACAACGCAGGAATATCCTCCTGTGCCGTATACCAGAGTTCTACAAGGTCAATGTTTCGCATACCCTTGATCTGCTTCCAAGGCATTCCGTTATAGCGTTCCTTGAAGTCGCTCGTCAGGTGCCCGGCGAGTTCGCCAATCTGCATCACGCACATTGAAACCGAATTCTTATAGGCTGATATCTTATTAAAAGTTTCATAATCGTTTCCGAATAAAGCTACGGCTTCATCAATTTCTTTACCATAAGTAATAATTTTTTGAATAATTCTTAGGTCACGCTCAACACCTTTCAAAAAGCATAACCTCCTCAGATTGTATACGGTTGAGGAATTCTTCATCAAGACTCTCTGTCGTTAACACGTCAACCGGAGCGCCAAGCCGTTCCTCCAAATCTATCCTAAAGCCTGACAGCTGGAAGAGTCCTCGGAGCCGCCCTTTGTCAATCCTCAAGTCTATGTCGCTGTTATTATCGGCGTCGCCTCTGGCATACGATCCAAACAGGGTGACTTTTGACACGCCGTACTCGTTGGCTATATCAGCGACAACACGCCTGATTTCATCCACAGTATATATTCTTTTCATGCTTGTATCTGTCATGTAATTCACCGCTTTCCATACCTTTATTATATCCAATTAGCCAAAGAATTCAACCAATAGTCTATATAATTATTCCGTATGATTATTCGGCGTTTAGGGGACTTTCCCAATCTAACGGCAGCGGCTCAGACCGTTCCGGTATGGCTTGCTCACGCTTCCGGCGTATTGTTTACCGCCTGCCCTTGCCTGCGCCTGCGCATCGTATTGAGCCTCTCCTTAATTACCGGCCCAACCGTTTGTATAAATATGACCGCTATTAGAACCAGTCCTTGGAAGGTATCCTGTATATCTGTGCTGAGGGAAGGAATGCTTACTATAATAAAATTAATAGTTGTATAGGATAGCGCCCCGAAGAAAACCCCCAGAATATTGCCTTTTCCCCCGGCCATACTTATTCCGCCCAGCACCACCGACGCGATGGCGTACATCTCATAGCTTTTGCCTGAGGAGGCGGGCGTTACATTACCGATTTTGCAGGCCTGCACAAAGCTCCCGAAGCCTACCAGTATACCTGTAAGCACAAAAACCGATACCTTAACGCCCTGAACATTTATGCCAACCAGATGGGTTGTTTTCTCGTTGCTGCCCACGGCATAAACGCTCTTGCCATATTTAGTGCTTTTTGCCACTATTATCATGACAATAAGCAACGCCACAAACAGGAAGGTGATATAAGGGAGCTTAACGCCAATATTCAAGCTGCCGGTGCCAAACTTCATCCGCAGGAAATCATAGCTGCTGTTTGAGCTGAGCATGGCAAACTGGCTGGATGTGGAGCCTGTTATGGAGGGGTCGATTCCACGCACCAGGGATAGAGTCAAGGAGCGGTAAATTAGCATGGTACCCAGCGTCACGATAAAAGGCGGCATTTTGGCGTAACCCACCAATGCGCCGTTGATCAAGCCGCAGAACGCGCCGGCAACAAGCGCGGTAAGCAGCATGACCAATATGTTGTTTGTCAGATTGAACGCCATTATGGTAGCGCCGGTGCATAAAACCAGGGCGGAGCCGACGGAAAGGTCAATCTGTCCCGTAATTATGACCATTGCCATACCAAGAGCAATGGTTCCGACAATAACCGTGTTTTGGCTTGAAAGTATTGCCGCCACGTGGCTCCACTTAAAGACGTTCCCGTTAGCGCTTATCGTAACGGCATAGACGATCAGAATTATAACAAACACAAATATAAAGCTGTACCTGGACCATGCGCTGGTAATCAGGCTGCCTAAGCCCGGGCGTGCCTTTTCAGACTTTTCATATTTACTCATAAGCTGTTGCCTCCACCGTATTAATAGCGTTTGTGGAATAAAGCATAACGGTATGCTCATCAATTTCATCATGAGAGAATATTTTCGTAATTTCACCCTCATAGAATACAACGCAGCGATCCGAGACTTTTTTGATCTCCGGTATCTCCAGCGTATTTATGATAATGGTTTTCCCTTGTGACGCAAATTCCAGAATCAGCTTGTATATCTCCACCTTCGCGCCTACGTCCACACCTTGGGTGGGGTTATCAAACAGAAGGATATCGGCTCCTATATCCAGCCACCGGGCAAGAAACACCTTTTGCTGGTTGCCGCCCGAAAGCGCGTTGATAGAATCCCCCGGACTCTCCGCTTTGATTTGAAGCATTTCCTTGAACCGTTCATACTTTATCAACTCATCCTTATTGTTGATAAACGGCTTATCCCTGGAGAGGGTATGCTCCGCGATATATATATTCTCCAGGATATTCATATCCGGCACGACGGAATTCTCCTTGCGGTTGGAGGGAAGCATGGCGACGCCGCTTTTCATGAAGCGGCGTATGCTTCCGTGCACCCGGCTTCCCTGCACTTCTATATAACCTCTCTCCGCCGGAAGCACGCCGAACATGGCCTGCATGACCTCGCTGGCGCCGCTGCCCGCGAGGCCGGTAAAAGCCACTATCTCGCCCTGCTTCATATCTAAATCCACATTGCGGAAGCTTTGCCCGGTGAAGCCTCGCAGAGACAAAGCCACATCGCCCAGAGGGCGCGGCGTATAATCATCCCTGTCCACATATTGGGCGCCTACCATGTCGGAGGTGACCTGGTAGGGAGTGACATCCTTTATAAATCCGGAAGAAATGTACTCTCCGTTACGTAATACGGTGTAGCGGTCGGCCAGCGCGAATATCTCCGGCATTTTATGCGAAATAAAAACAAATGCTTTGCCCTGTTCCTTTAAGCCGTTCAGTATCTTGAAGAGGTGCTCTATTTCATCGTTGGATAGCGCGGTGGTGGGCTCATCCAAGATAAACAGCTTGGCGTCGGAATGCAGGGCGCGGCAGATTTCCAGCAGCTGCTTCTCGCTTGTTTTAAGGGTATGCACCATTTTCTTAGGGTCGATTTTAACGCCCAGCCTCTCAAACAAAGCCTGGGTTTGATCAATCATGGCTTTCTTATCCAGCAACAGTCCTTTTTTCAGTTCCCGGTTGAGAAATATGTTTTCATAGACCGACAAGTCGTTTACCACATTAAGCTCCTGGTGTACAAAAGCGATGCCTGCCTGCTCCATTTGGCGTATGGCCGGTGAAGAATACGGCTTGCCCTCAAATACGACGCTGCCCGTCTCAATAGGCACCACGCCCATAAGGATGTTCATCAAAGTGGATTTGCCCGCTCCGTTTTCTCCCAAAAGAGCGTGTATTTCCCCTGCCTCAATAAAAAAGTCTACATTCGACAGCGCTCTTGTGCCTCCAAAGGACTTGGATATGGATTTCATTTCAAGTATTGCCATGGCCTGTCTCCATTTCATTCCTAACCCGGATAAACCGGTGTAGGGGCGGCATCCTGCCGCCCGCATACGCCATCCGCCTCGTCATTGCGGATGTTCCTGCAATCCGCCCCTCGTCATTGCGGGCCTGACCCGCAATCCCCTATAACATGGGCGTATATAAATATTATGTGTACATGTACAACCAGGGGATTGCGGGTCGAGCCCGCAATGACGAGAGGGTATATGTGGATTGCGGGTCGAGCCTTATGTTTATGTATTAATGCCCCGTAAAGCCTTCGTATTGGGATACATTACCGGCATCCACGATCCATACTTCCTCATACTTGCCGTCGCCTACCTGATAGCTCCAGTTACCGTCCAGATAATCCAGCATATAACCTATAACGTTTTCCATCATCTTAGGGGAGAAGTATACGGACATTATGTCGTCGAAGTATTGGCTGGCTGTGGCGGCCTGAGCTCCCGTACCGTCAATTACGGCGTACAGCTCAGCCATACCGCCTATAGCGGAAATGTAGACATTGAGGGCTTCCAGATCCGCTTT
>Ga0153939_1001064_pt1 | contig 10898 bp, 19 predicted proteins | sample TSNJ023MetaG_FD_104734 | JGI IMG/M metagenome (GOLD analysis project Ga0153939, IMG submission 104734) | Attine ant fungus gardens microbial communities from New Jersey, USA - TSNJ023 MetaG | ecosystem: Host-associated > Fungi > Mycelium > Unclassified | place: USA: New Jersey, Brendan T. Byrne... | reverse complement strand
TATATCTGAGGATAAACCTCAGACTTAACAACATCTTTTGCTACTGTCTAAACTTTGCTTTTTTGAGCCTTTTGATTATTAAATCATCAACTCACAAATCAGTAAGTGGCCATTTGTGATACTATCTCTTTTCCCTCTCCTTTTTGTATCTTTTTCTCCCCCATCCATATAGTAGTTTTGCCATGAATTCCCTAGGTAATTCCTGACTAAACTCCTTTTTTTCCTCTTTCTGCTCCTGTTACCTTAGTTCTTTGACTTCTTCTCCATACTCCTTCTCAAACTCTTTTACCAACTTTTTCACATTTTCCAGATTTTCTTTATTTTCCCAGGTGTCTTCTTCTGCTGTATAGCTCTTCCATCTCACTAGGAACTTTTTCTTTTCTCTTACCATTCTCTGGTTTAAGATTTTTTCCACCTTGAATTCCTTCTCTTCTTTGATAATGACTAGTTTTGGCGGCGTCCTCTTTTGCCCTTCTATCTGTGGTTTATAGAGTCGTACTCTACTTGCATTAACTACCAGGTGTATCTTAATGGACTTAGGTAGTTTTAATTCTATTGCATTACTAGAGACGATTCCCTTGACTTTGTAAGGGCCCACAAAATGTTCCATCAATTTTTCTGATCTTCTTCCTTTTATCTGCCACTTCAAGTCCTTTGTACTTAGCAACACTAAGTCTCCTACTCTGTACTCTTCTCCCTCTCCTCACCTTCTATTTGCAAACTTCTTTATTTCTTCCTGCACTTTTCCTAATACTGCTTTTGCTTTCTCTTTGTCATGACTTGACAAAATGGACAAAGTTATTTCTTTCTTTTTCTGGACTTACTACATAGGGATGGAGTGTGAGAAAGTATCATGTGACCAAGTGTCACAAAGTTACAGGGTTATGAGTCACAGTCAGGTGACGTCACATGACTAGGTCACATGAGGACTGTGGGAAGATAGTGCACAGACCATACAGTAGTTGTATAAGTAGTATAGGAAATTTAACGGGAACTCTATTGAGTTCTCCTTGTTAACTTAGACCAGGAGGGTGGTTAAGTCATCTTGGGCTAAGTCACTATACCAGAACTCAATAACCATATCCGAGCACTGTTCACCTCGAACCCTGCTCAAAATTATTCAAGGGTGCAGTTGGCTTCATACCAGCCCCGCAAGTGATTCCCCTATTATACTCATTTCACACTCTTCCTTGCTAGAGGGCACAGCGCTCTCAAGCTTCTTGGATAGCGGGCCCTAGCTGTAAAGGGGACTTTGCAGTCAGTTAGGGACTGCAGGTGGAGGTGTGGTACCAAGCTCGGATATCACTACTAAGACCTGATCTTACAATTGAGTGGGCTGGATAGTTACCTGTATTCCTTTCATACCATAAACTTTGTGCTACAGGTGCATTGTCATCTGTCTACACAGGAGATTAACGCTGCATCCTTAAGAAGGTGTTTAGGTTAGAGATCCCATCCATTGGGTGATAGTCTAACTCTAGTATTAGGACAGTAGCTAGTAGGGCAGTAGGACTCTGGCTGGGTGAAGATCTTGCACCCCAGCAGACGTAGTTGTAACTAGCAAGAACCAACATTACCTCCATACCTTTGCAGAGACGTAGCACCATGTCTTTGCAACAATACAATTCACTAATGAGCGACTTGCTCAAACAAAAGCATGCCCTCACTTCATTAAGGGCAAAATTGGAAGGAAAGAAAGAACGAGAATGTTGGAGTTGCAAAGGGTTCAGGCACCTGGCCTAAAATTGCAGGAATAGAGACAGAGAAGAGAAGAGGGGAACTGTGCCCCAAAATAAATTTGAGGTGTTGACAAGTAGAGTAATGCAGTATAATGTGAGAGAAACAATGATAAGGAAGCAGGAGATGGTGAGAGTAGAGTGTTTCAAGTATGGAAAGGAAGAACACAAGTGCAGAGAGTGTCCCCTTTGGAAAGGAGAAAAGGAGTTGCAAGTAGTGGGAGAGGCAGTGCATGTGGCCAGGCCACAAAAGGCACAGCAAAAAGAATGGAGGAGGAGTCCGGTGCATGTCCTACAACGGAAGGTGCAGGAGCACTATGGAAAGGACATCCCGGATGAGGCTTGCCTATTAGAGTTGGGGTAGTATACAAAGGAGGTGGTAGTATTGTATGTGGAGTGTGAAAGGTGTGGACAGAAAGAATACCAGGTAGAAGAGAATAGGGGACAGGGAGTGATTCCAGATAGGCAGAAGTGGTATGAATGTCAGAAAAGGAGGAAGACAGAAGCGGCGCGCCCTGGAAAGGGAAAAGCACAGTAGAACAGCACATGGGCAGGAGCCCTGGAAGGCACAGCAAAAGAGGAAGATAGGCAGAGGGAGGTCAGACAAACCTTCAAAATGTTGAGAGAAGTGTGGTTGAATATTGGGGTAGAAAAGGTAGACACATATGAAGGCATAACGGTGAAAGCACTCCTGGATAGTGGTGTGACAGGAATGTTTATGGGTAAGAAAATGGTGGCAAAATATAGGTTTAGACTGCAGAAACTAGAAAGACCAATAGCAGTCAGAAATGTAGATGGGACAGACAATAGTGGAGGAGCTATCACACACCAAGTAGAAGTAAACATGTACTACAAGGGTCATGTAGAAAGGATAAGGATGGACGTATGTGATTTAGGAAAGACAGACGTGATATTGGGGATGCCGTGGTTGCAAGCCTATAACCCAGAAATTGATTGGGAAACAGGGGAGATTAAGATGATGAGATGCCCACCTTTATATGGTAGAACAAGACCAAGGGGAGTTGAGAAAGGAAAAAGAGTGACAACCCTAGAGGAAGAAAAGATGGTGAAATAGGCAGTAGATGATAAGAAAGATTGGGGAAGGGAGGAAGAGCTTGAAGCAGATCACAGGAAGGTTGACGAGATGGTTCCCAAGAGATTTGTCACAAAAAAGTGATTACTAAATAGTGACATGGAGGTATAACAAAATATCTGTTCAAAGAACTATATAAATAGCTGGACCCTCATTAGCAAGTAGCCTTGCTAATGTTGCCCTTTTGGTGTAGTGGTAAACCATACAGTATGTGACTACTGGTCCATAGTATAACTGTGACAAGATTCCTGAAGTGGAGAAAAGTATTTAGGAAAATTGAGTCAGAAAGGATGCCAATGAGAAAAATCTGGGATCATGCCATAGATCTCAAGGAGATGTTTAAACCATGAAAAGGAAGGATCTATCCTCTTTCCAAAGATAAGAGGGAGGAAGTTCAGAAATTTGTGGATAACCAGTTGAGAAAGGGATATATTAGACTATCAAAGTCCCCTCAGATGTCACCAGTTTTCTGTGTAGGAAAGAAAGACAGGAAGAAGAGGATGGTTATGGACTATCATAGTCTAAATGAACAAACCGTAAAGAATAATTACCCTCTGCCATTAATTACAGATCTAATCGACAGCATGGGGAGTAAGAAAGTATTTACCAAGATAGACTTATAATGGGGCTTTAACAATATAAGGATAAAGGAGGGGGATGAGTAGAAAGGAGCATTCACCACGCATGTTGGATCCTTTGAGCCAACTGTTATGTTTTTTGGGATGACAAATTCACCAGCTACATTCCAAGCAATGATGAACAAGATCCTGAGAGACATGATCAACAAAGGAAAAGTAGCGGCATTTGTGGACAATGTGCTAGTCAGGACAGAAACAAAAGAGGGATACAACGAGATAGTAGAGAAGGTCCTGAGAAGGTTGGAAGAGAACAACTTGTATGTCAAGCCGGAGAAGTGTGTGTAGAAAGTAAGGAAGATTGGATTCCTGGGTGTAGTCATAGAACCCAGTGGAATAGAAATGGAGAAAGAAAAGGTGGACAGGGTGCTGAGTTGGCCAGAACCAAGAAATGTGAAAGATGTCAGGAAATTTTTAGGCCTCGCAAATTATTATAGGAGGTTTATTAAGGACTTTGCTCGAGTAGCTAGGCCAATGAATGTACTGACAAGGAAAGATGTAAAGTGGCAGTGGGGAGTGGAACAGCAGAAAGCATTTGATGAACTCAAAAGAGTGTTCACAACAAAACCAGTATTAGCAGCGCCAGACTTAGACAAGGAATTTAGAGTAGAGGCTAATGTATCAAATTACGCTACTGGAGGAGTACTATCAATGAAGTGCTCAGATAAAATGTGGAGGCCAGTTGCTTTTATCTCCAAGTCTCTCAGTGATACAGAAAGAAATTACGAGATACATGACAAGGAGATGTTAGCGGTCATTAGATGTTTAGAAGCATGGAGGCACTTTCTGGAAGGAACGACAATAAAATTTGAGATTTGGACAGACCACAAAAATCTTGAATACTTCATGAAAGCACAAAAATTGAATAGACGACAAGCCAGATGGATGCTGTATCTATCAAGATTCAATTTTGTGTTAAAGCACGTTCCGGGAGCAAAGATGGGAAAAGCAGACAGCCTGAGCAGAAGGCCGGACTGGGAAATTGGAGTGGAAAGGGACAATGAGGATGAAACATTGGTAAAGAAGGAATGGCTAGAAAACAGAAGGACGGAGAAGGTAGAAGTAATTGTAGAAGGAGTGGATTTGTTGGAGAGAGTAAGAAAGTCAAAGGTGAAGAACAATGAAGTAGTCAAAGCAGTGGAGGAAATGAAACAAGTGGGAGTAAAGGTGTTAAGAGATGAAGAGTAGAAAGAAGTAGACGGCATAATATACAAGGAAGGAAAGGTGTATGTGCCAAAAGACGATATGTTGAGAGCAGAAATAATCAGACTGCACCACGATACACCAGTGGGAGGACATGGAGGACAGTGGAAGATGGTAGAGTTGGTTACTCAAAACTTCTGGTGGCCAGAAGTAACTAGGGAGGTGAAACAATATGTAGAAGGGTGTGACTCCTGCCAGAGAAACAAAAACTGCACAGAACAGCCAGCAGGTAAATTAATGCCCAACTCAATACCAGAAAAGCCTTGGACGCATATATCAGCAGACTTTATTACCAAGCTGCCAATAGCATAGGGATATGACTTGATCCTGGTAGTAGTAGACAGATTGACAAAAATGGTCCATTTTATCCCTACTACAGAGAAGACATTGGCAGAAGGGCTAGCTAGGTTGTTTAGAGATAATGTGTGAAAGCTGCATGGGTTACCCGAGAGCATCATCTCAGACAGGGGACCCCAATTCGCAGCAGGACTAATGAGGGAGTTGAATAGGATGTTAGGGATCAAGAGTAAATTGTCGACAGCATCCCACCCTCAAACTAATGGACAAACAGAGAGGGTTAACCAAGAACTGGAACAGCACTTAAGAATGTTTATTGACCACAGACAGGAGCAGTGGCCTGACTGGTTAGGAACAGCAAAGTTCGCCTATAATAACAAAATGCACTCAAGTACTAAAGTGTTGCCCTTCAAGGCAAATTATGGACAAGATCCTAGAATGGGGTTTGAAATGAGAAGGAAGGGGAAATGTGAAGGAGCAGAGAAATTCATAACAAAAATGAAAGAAATCCAAGAGGAAGCAAAGGCAGTGCTGGGAAAAGCACAAGAGGAGATGAAGAAGTATACAGATAGAAAGAGAGCAGAAGTCGATGAATATAAAGTAGGAGACTTAGTAATGCTAAGCACTAAGGATCTGAAATACCAGATGGTCGGAAGGAGAACAGAGAAATTGACAGAAAGATTTGTAGGCCCTTACAGAATAAAGAAGATCATATCACCAAACGCAGTAGAATTAGAACTACCTAGTACAGTAAAAATACACTCAGTAGTTAATGTTAGTAAAATACAAAGATATGTAGGGCAGGTAGAGGGACAGAGAAAGGGGCAACCAGGTCCAGTGGTAATCAAGGGAGAAGAGAAGTAGGAAGTAGAGAGAATCCTAAACAAATGGTGGATACGAGGAAAGGATAAGTACCTGGTATGATAGAAGAGATTCATGGCAGAATCAGATACTTGGGAAGGAAGGGAAAACCTGGAAAATGCAAAAGAAGCAGTTGAAGAATATGAAAAGGAATACCAACAAGACATGAAAGATGTAAGATAGCAAGAGAGGGAGGAAGAAATATTCAGAAGGAAAGAACTACCAGGACAATTTATGGCAAAAACATTGTTTGGATGGTTGGACAAAAGGTATGATGAAGAATACTGGGCAAGGTTAGAAAGAAACTGGAGAAGATGGAAAGAAGGAAAGACAAGAAGGCAAAGAACTATAGAAACGATAAAAGAAGAAGAAGAAGAAATCAAGCAGGAAAGCTCAGGGATCAAAGAGTGGACAGAAGAAGACAACAAGGAGATGGGTAACATGGTGGACCTGTACTATGAGTTATAAAGAATTCCTTGGGACAAGGAAACTTAAGAGGAGGGTGATGTCATGACTTGACAAAATAGACAAAGTTATTTCTTTCTTTTTCTGGACTTACTACATAGGGATGGAGTGCGAGAAAGTATCACATGACCAAGTGTCACAAAGTCACATTCAGGTGACGTCACATGACTAGGTCACATGAGGACTGTGGGAAGATAGTGTACAGACCATACAGTAGTTGTATAAGTAGTGTAGGAAATTTAATGGGAACTCCATCGAGTTCTCCTTGTCAACTCAGACCAGGAGGGTGGTTAAGTCATCTTGGGCTAAGTCACTACACTCTTGGATTTTCTTCATCCTTTCTATGAATTTTCCTGCCACTTCATACTTCCTCTTTCTTCTACCTTCAAAACCCATCCTTAGGTCTTGACTATAGTTTACTTTGAATAGCAATGTTTTTGTTGCCACATGGATTTTGTTATTGTATACAAATTCTGCCATTCCTAACCAATCCGGCCACTGCTCTTGTCTATGATCAATGAAGACCCTCAGATATTGTTCTAACTCCTGGTTTATCCTCTCTGTCTACCCATCCATTTGAGAATGATAGGCTGTCAAGAGTTTTGTCTGGATTCCCAACAAGTTATTCAACTCCCTCATCATTCCCGCTGCAAACTGCGCTCCTTTATCCAATATGATGCTTTCTGGAAGTCTGTGCAATTTCTATACATAATCTCAGAACAGCTTTGCAAGTCCCTCTGCTGACATTTTCTCTGTTGTTGCTATAAAATGTGCCATTTTACTAAAATGGTCGCATACTACTAAGATTGCATTGTATCCCTGGACTAATGGTAGTTTGGTGATAAAATCTGCCAATATATGACTCCATGGCTTTTCCGGGATTGCATTGGGCATCAATTTTCCTGCTGGTGCCTTATTCCAGTTCTTGTATCTTTGACAAGCATCGCATCTGTCTACGTATCTTCCCATCTCTTTCATTACTCCCAGCCACCAGTAATTCCTGGCAATCAACTCTGCTGTCTTTCATCTCTCTCTATGTCCTCCTACTGGGGTGTTGTGGTGCAATCATATTATTTCCCTTCTGAGGTCCCCCTCCAGCATATATATCCTTCCTTCCTTCATTACTATCCCATTCTCTATTTTCCATTCTTCATCTTTCAACATTTTTACTCCTGCCTTTTTCAACTCTTCTACTGCTTTTACTACCTTCTCGTCCCCCTCCTGTGCTCTTTTGATTCTTTCCTTTAGGTTCTCCTCTTCTATTATTGTTTCTACTCCCCTAATCCATTCTAGCTTTACCAGCTTCTGATTCTCATTGTCCTTTTCTACCCCCTCCTGCCAGTCCAGTCTCCTGCTTAATCCATCTGCCTTTCCCATGCTCTTTCCTAGAATGTGTTTTAATGTAAAATTAAATCTCAATAGGTACAGGGCCCATCTTGCTTGTCTACAGTTTAATTTCTGACTTGTCATAAAATACTGGAGGTTCTTATGGTCTGTCCAGATTTCAAATTCAAGTTTCACTCCTTCCAAATAATACCTCCATGCTTCTAGGCACCTTATCACTGCCAGCATCTCTTTATTATGAATTTCATAATTCCATTCTATAGTGTTTAGCGATTTAGAGATAAAGGCCACTGGTCTCCACTTGCCATCTTCATACTTTGTCGACAATACTCCCCCTGTTGCATAATCTGAGGCATCTGCCTCTACTCTCATCTCTTTGTTGATGTCTAGGATAGCCAGGACGGGTTCTGTGGTGAACACTGCCTTAAGTCTCTCAAACACTTCCTCCTGTTCCTTTTCCCACTTCCATTTTTGCTCCTTTCTGACCAGCACATATAATGGTGTAGCTATTCTAGTGAAGTCCTTTATAAACTTCCTGTAGTAATTGGCGAGGTCCAGGAACTTTTGCACTTCCTTGATATTTCTAGGCACTGGCCAGTTCAGGACTTCTTCTATCTTCTCCTTTTGTATTTCTACTCCTTTTGGGCCAATTACTACTCCCAGAAACTCTACCTCTCTCACTTTCCATTTGCACTTCTCTGGCTTCATGAACAGGTCATTCTCCTCTAATCTCTTTAGTACCTCCTCCACCAGCTCATCATGCCTCTCTTCCGTTTCTGTAGCTACTAAGATGTCATCAATGAAGGTCGCCGTGTCTCCTTGGTTTATGAGATCTCTGAACAGGTCGTTCATCATTGTCTGAAAAGTAGCAGGGGAGTTTGTTAACCCAAAATACATGACTATGGGTTCATAGGCTCCAATGTGCATTGTGAATGCTACTTTCTACTCATCCCCTTCCTTGATTCTGACATTATTGTATCCCCATCTTAGATCCAGCTTTGTAAACACCTTTCTCTTTCCCACTCCATCCAATATGTCTGCAATGAGAGATAAGGGGTATTCATTCTTTATTGTCCACTGGTTTACGTGTCGATAGTCTTGTACCATCCTCCGTGTACTATCCTTTTTTGCCACAAAGTGTACTGGTGACATTTAAGGCAACTTGGAGGGTCAGATGTATTCTTTCCTTAATTGATCCTCTACAAATGCTTGTACCTCTTTCCTTTCTTCTCTCGACAGTAAATATACCTTCCCCTTTTTTGGTATGAACCCTTCTTTCAACTCTATGGCATGGTCCCAGGCCTTTCATACTAGCATTCTCTCTGACTCCCTTTTCCCAAATACTCTTTTCCACTTCTAAAATCTTCTGGGTACTAGTTTTCTTAATGCTTCCTCATTCTCATCCTTTTCCGTTTTTCTTACTTTCTTCTCCTTTCCTTCTTGCTTTCTTCTTCTACATATAGGTGGGCAATATGTCATTTTCACTTCCCCTTTCTCCCAATCTATTTCTGGATTGTGGGCTACTAGCCATGGCATTCCCAGTATCAACTCTGTTTTGCCCAAATTGTATACATCTATTCTTGCCCTTTCCATATGTCCTTTGAAGAACATATTGCACTCAACCTGGTGTATTATGGCCCCCCTCCATGTTTACTGTTCCTGACTAAGAGGGGTTTTTTTAATTTTTCCATTTTGAACCCCTTTTCCTTTGCAAAGGTTGTATCCATAAATAGACCTATTGCCCCACTATCCAACAATACTTTTACTGCCACTCCTTTATAATTTTCCAACTTCTCTAACCCTGCTTTCAACCAGACTTCTCTTAATGGCTGTAGTGTACACCGTATATCTCTTACTCTCTCAGTTGTATTGATGAAGTTTAATTTATTGCCCAGTTTTTCTGGGAGCAATACATTGTATACATTATTGGAGGCCAGCCAAGAGCTCACTATCCTCCATTTTCTTTTGCTGACTCCTGCAGCATTTCCACTATCCTTCCCTTGTGCCTTTCCCAGCAATTTTTGGCCATATGGCCCCACTTTCCACATATGTAGCATGTCCTATCTCCTCCCCTTCCCCTATCCACATCCATTGCGTTTGGGTCTCTCCTTGGACCCATTTGAGCTCTTCCTCTGTTGAGCATATTTCCTCCTTCTCCTCCTCTGTATTCTCCTCCTATTCTCTATGTTATTTGTCCCCCTCTTCCCCTATATGATCCTCCCCCTCTTGGCTGCACATTTTTCCCTGGGCACGCCATATTCCTCTCCAACACTTTCTCCTCTGCCCTGCTCTACCTTTGGTTTCTGTCTAGTCTCACTACTCTTTCTTGCCACTCTCCAATGGTAGTTGGTGGTTCCTCTGTTTTGGCCAACTTCCTCCTAATGGCTCTGTTCAGTTCTCTTTTAAACTCTTTGATGAGGGGTTTTCCCTTATAGCTGCTCTCCCTGGTGACCTTCTTGAATTCCTGCACATACTCATTGTAGGTCTTCCCTCTCTGTTTGATTGTCCTCAACTGCTCTATCTTTCTTTCTTCCTCTGATGTCTCCCCAAAGTCATTCCTTATCTTTGCGAATAACTGCTCTACCGATTCCACTTCTGACTCTTCCTTTGCTAATTCATCCAACAAATTATCCTTCCATGCTTCTACTATTCCCCCCTGCACATACAATAATACCCAGGCTACCTGGGTTGTTGCTGCTTCTTCTGCCATCTTTATCCTAATATATAGGTGAGCCATATTAACGAATGCACTCACCTCCTCCATTCTTCCACTAAAGGTTTGAGGTTTGGCAACCTCTACTCTACTCTCTTGTTGCTGAAGGAGCATAGTATTAACCTGCTGCTGCAGGGTTGCGATTATGGTGAGGAGTTGTTCCTCTCGAGGGACAGGTACCAGAGAAGGCTCCCTTTGTTGCTGTTATTGTTGTTGTTGGCGGAATATGTTGCATGGTGGTGGTGATGGAGATGACGATTCGTATTCTGATGATTCTTGATCCAGGGTAACTAGCTAAAGCTATGTCCAACAGAGCACACAACCTTCACCTATCTGGACTCCTACTGTCCTACTGACTACTGCTCTAATCAAATTGGTATACAATTGCCTCTAAGAAGAGAACCCCTAAGCTAAGCAGTTTCCTAAGAAATGACCGCTACTCTCCTGTATGTACCACTTACAATGGAGCACAGCATAGAGTTTATATAGAGAAAAATGTAAAGAACAATGTCCAATTATGAGGTCAGGACTCAAACAGGATACCTGGACTT
>Ga0153939_1001062_pt1 | contig 10925 bp, 7 predicted proteins | sample TSNJ023MetaG_FD_104734 | JGI IMG/M metagenome (GOLD analysis project Ga0153939, IMG submission 104734) | Attine ant fungus gardens microbial communities from New Jersey, USA - TSNJ023 MetaG | ecosystem: Host-associated > Fungi > Mycelium > Unclassified | place: USA: New Jersey, Brendan T. Byrne... | reverse complement strand
CTGCTGGGCTGGGATAAGGTTATCACCCGGCGCGGCACATGGCTTGGTTTGACCAACTATAATTTTGACCCATCTATTATTGAACTCGTTTGGGCTATGAATAATAGCAGTAGAGTTGTATTGTGCCCGGGGAATATATTACAGTTTTTTTCCGGTAATCAATACCATGAGATACTAAAAAAACACTATATTACACATCTGCAGCTGGTTCCAAGCCTTGCAAAACTTATTTTTGCAGATAGATCATATGCGAAATATTTTGATACGCTGGAATATGTATTTATCGGGGGTGAACTGTCAACGAAGGAATTGTATCGAACGATCCTTTCGATGACTTCAGCCAGACTAATGAACTTATATGGGACAACCGAGACGACGGTGTGGGCAACCTACCATGAGGTTAGTGATGCCGACGAACCAAATGTAATAGGAGCTCCTCTCGAAAATGTCACCTTGATGATACTCGATGAGGACAAACAACCTGCGCCACAAAATATACCTGGGGAACTATACATGGCAGGGCCATGTGTAACAATGGGTTATATCAATAATCCCAAATTGACAGAAGACAAATTCACGATCATTCATGGCCAAAAGGCATACCAGACAGGAGATATTTGTAAGATTGACAGTCGGGGTCGCTTGATTATTGTGGGGCGCAATGACAGGCAAATCAAATTGAGGGGGTTCCGCATTGAGCTGGAGGAAATAGAAGCGCATATTACCCGGCTTTCCAATGTGAAAGAATGCCAGGTGCTCCTTTGCGGTGAAAATGAAAATGAAATGGAATTGGTTGCATTTATTTCTGTAAATGATTTTCAAAACTTGCAATCTAACCGCGAACAAATCAATCAATTCCTAAAGATGCATCTGCCTTTTTATATGGTTCCAAGCAAGTATATGTTTTTTGACAGCTTGCCTCGCAACAATAACGGCAAATCAGATTTAAAAAAGCTCAAAGCAGCTTATTATAAAGAGAGAAGTTCGATGATTCATGAACTCTCTACACAAGCGCAACGAATTCCCTATGAACGGGTTTCGGGGCTTCAGGACTGGATATATTGTTATCAATATAGGGTGGCTGGGCCTGTAATTGCATGGGAGCCGGGGCAATTTGTCGATTTTGGAATCGTTTTTGTTGATGGCATCACTGCAGATTCAAAAAATCTAATTGACCGGCTAGGATGCCTGTGCAAAGAAATTGTTGTTATTCACAATTCAAGCAATTTTGAAATCATATCCCCCGTGGAATACGGGATGGATATCCAGAGTTATGAAAGCTATCAGTCCCTTTTTAATCAGATATTCGAACAAGACAGGCCCCCTGCTACTGTTTTTAACATTTGGGGCATCAACACGGAAAGTGAATATCACCCTGAAACATACAAAAGCCTATCACTTGCCTACTTCAATTTTTTCAAGACAATGATGAACTTCGAAGATAACATTTTGGATGTAAGTGTGATAGCAACCAATGGGCTTGCGATAGATCATCGCAGTCAAGTCAACCATAACAAATCATTCATACAGATTGCTTGTACCTGCTTTTCACAGGAAGAGCATGTGATCCACTGTACCTATTTGGATTTTGACGGTACAGAGCTTCAGGAAAATCAAAATCACATTTTTGAATCGGCCATTGCCGAATCTCACAACAGAAGCAGCCGGGATCTCATTGTAAGGCAAGGCAATTATTATGAAATTTCTTACCGTAAAGCGAACCTGACATCGGGGACAAACAACCTGTTAACACAAGATACCTATCTCATTTTTGGCGGGGTCAAAGGAGTCGGCCTTGAAATGGCACATTTCCTTTCAAAAAAGACCGGGGTTACCCTGGTTTTGGTGGGTAAATCTAAGTTCCCGAGCGAGGAGACATGGGATGAGCTGCAGAGCGCTGAATCAGCAGAGGGTGAAAAATGGCGTGAAAGAATAGCGAGGATAAAGCAAATCAAGGACAATGGTGCTCGTGTAATCATCAAACACGCTGATATTACCAATATCCAAGAACTGTTTGATCTGGATAAGAGTTTAAAGGAAATGAATATTAAGGTCAATACAGTTATTAACTCGGCCGCAAAAGGGAATACAGGTTTTATTCGATTTAACGAGAAAGACAAAATGGCTCCGGTCATTCACAACAAAACGATAGGTGCCTATAATATACATAAAGTTTTTGGAGATCAAATTGAGTTCCTTGTTTTCAACTCCTCCTTATCATCGGTACTTGGAGGTGTTGCCGGATATGACTATTGTGTATCGAATATAGCATTAGATACATATGGCCATTATCTAAATAACAGGGGCTATAAAGTCATTACAATTAATTGGGACGCTTGGAAAGAAGTCGGCATGGCCTATGATGCTGCGCGGAAATTCAATAAAGACCATAACCAAATGCTTTCTGACGGAATTACCATTGAAGAGGCAGCGCAATTACTCCACTTGATATTTTCAAGTAACATCAACGATGACTGTACCCAAAGAAAATTAATTATCTCTTTTTACCCTCTTATGGAAAGATATAAAGACCGTTACGACTTTAGCCTGTTTGATCCATTTTCTCTGTTGGTGGGCCCGGAGCAAACCAAATCGTTAATCGAGGATTCCGAAATTCATAACATTGGGTTAGAGGATAAATTAAAAACGATATGGAAAGCTGTACTTAAAGTTGAAACGGTGGGGTTGAACGATAATTTCTTCGACCTGGGTGGGAATTCAATTTTGTTAATACAAGTGCTTGATATGCTGAAAAAAGTTGTCGATCAGGACATAACAGTCAACACTTTATTTAATTACCCTACCATCTCTGCTCTGGTCCAGTATATTGAACAGAGAAACCAGGCGGATCATGTGGTGGCTATGAGTGAATCCATCAATAAAGAATCCGGCAAGGAAAGACTGAATAAAAGGCTTCAGAGAATGAAGAAAGGAAACGATTTACAGTAGTATGGAAGACATGAATGGGCTTGAGATTGCGGTTATTGGCATTGGATGCCAGCTCCCTAATGCTAAAAATAAGCAGGAGTATTGGAAGCTTTTGCAGGCGGGCAAGAGTGGTATATCACATTTTTCTGAACAGGAATTAATGGAATCCGGTGTTCCCAAAGAAGATCTTGTGAATCCCAATTATGTCCGGGCCAAAGGGATAATAAAACAAGCCGAAGAGTTTGATCCTGAATACTTTGACTATACGTCGATAGAAGCGAACTACTTAAACCCACAACATCGGGTTCTGCTTGAGTGTGCAAACGACGCCCTGCTGGATGGGGGATATTCAGGAAATAAGGCAAATTTACGCATAGGGGTATATGCATCAGCATCTACAAATTTCTATTTAAATGATATTGTCAACCATCAAGCAAAGGAAAATCCATCTCAACTGATCCTTTTGAATGATAATCATTTCCTGGCTACTACAATATCATATAAACTGAACCTGTGCGGTCCCAGCATGAATATCCAAACCGGTTGCTCTTCTTCTTTGGTTGCCATCCATTTGGCTTGTCAGGCATTGCTCAGCGGGGATATGGATATGGGGCTGGCCGGCGGGGTTTCGATCAGCCTTCCGAATAAAAGCGGATATCTGTATGCACCGGATACAAATCATTCACCCGATGGGTTTTGCAGGGCATTGAGTAAAGATGCTGCGGGAACCGTACCGTCAAATGGCGCCGGCATGGTTTTGCTTAAGAGATATGAAGACGCAGTCGAAGATAATGATCACATATATTGTGTGATCAAGGGCTCATTCGTCAATAATGATGGAAATAAAAAGCAGAGTTATCCGGCTCCCAGTGAAGAAGGTCAATTGGATGTAATCAAAAATGCGTTTTCCATATCAGGGGTCGACCCTGCGACAATATCATATATCGAGGCGCATGGAATTGGAACACTTATTGGCGACGCAATTGAAGTGGGCGCTTTGACAGATTACTATCGCATGTATACAAAGGAACCCGGATTTTGTGCAATCGGATCTGTTGACAGCAATATTGGTCACTTGGATGTCGCGTCAGGAGTAGCCAAACTGATTAAGGTTGCATTGATGGTGCAGCACAAGCGTCTCGTGAAAATGCCGCGCTTTTCAGAGGCAAACAAGAACATAAGCAATGATGCAAGCCCATTCTATCTGCTTAATCAAAACAGGGAATGGTGCGTGAATGGCGGCCGTTTACGGGCGACGGTTAGTTCGTTTGGTGTTGGTGGCACCAACGCATTTCTCATACTGGAAGAAGCGCATGCAAAGCCGTCGACCGAAGGCACTGACAGTTATCACCTGATGACCATCTCTGCACATCATTCTAAATCCCTGAGACAGTTGCAATCTGATCTGTTACAGTATATTCCAGCTCTTACTGAGAAGCAGCTCATTGACACGGTACAGACATATACAATCGAGTCAACCACATTTGATAATCGTCAATTTTATACGTTCTCGGATAAAGCCTCACTCATAGACCAATTGATGCAAAGCAAATCGGACTTGAAAAAGGAGTATCATCTTGATCATTCCCCTATCGTATTCTTGTTTTCCGGCCAGGGGGCTCAGTATGCGAATCTGGGTAGCAGCTTATACAAAAGCCTGCCTGTTTTCAAGAAGTATTTTGATCAGTGCCTGCATATTTTAAGGCAAGAACATAACTTTAATTATTTTGATTACGGCAGCGGTGAAAAGAGCAATGCTGAAGATTTATTATATTCTCAAATAAGCATATTCATATATCAGTACGCTATGTTTTATACATTGCAAGAGTTTGGCATTACGCCATCACTCCTGATCGGACATAGTTTAGGGGAATATGTTGCGGCTTGTGCAGCGGAAGTATTTACATTAAAAGAAGCCATTTATTTGGTTTATCATCGTGCCAAACTGATTCAAAGCACACCAGATGGCAAAATGGTCGTAGTATTTAAAACAGAAGAGGAAATACAATCATATCTATCGGAGCACCTATCGGTCGCATCTGTAAATGACCAGTTTTCAGTTACTGTTTCGGGCACAGAAGATGAAATGATACGCTTAATGGAAACGCTGAAAAAGGAAGGAATTGCCCATATTGAAATCGGCACGAAAAAAGCAATTCATTCGTCGGTCATGAAACAGATCGTCGAAGCATATTCTAACATTTTGCAAACAGTAGATTTTAAGAAACCAAACCGTAAATGGGTCAGTGCGATTGAACCCGGCCTAGCGGCGGAGGATGTTGCCAGTTGCGGTTACTGGATCAATAATTTGTGCAATACAGTTCGATTTTATGATGGGATATGCTGGATACAAAATAATTGCGAAAAACCGCTATATATTGAATTGGGTCCGGGAAATGCGTTGTATTCCTTATTGAAAATAATTCAAAGAAAAGCCGTGTGCTTTCCTGTTCTGCGCAGTGATCTTTCGCTGAACGGGTCACAATCCATACTAAACCCAACTGTGCAAGATGAATACTTATCTTTCTTAAACACAATCGGATTATTATGGAAGAATCATGTCGATATTGATCTCACCCGGATCTATATCGGAAAAAGCGTTTCCAAAGTCCCTATGCTACCATATCCATACAGGAAAATTCTATGTCGGTATGACCAAAAGAGCGTGAGTGTCAATCGCAAAGGGGTTCAGACCGCAGCGAGCACGGAACAGGAAAAAAGTATTCTAAAAATTTGGCAGAAGGTACTGAAAAACAATCATATTGGAATTGATGACGCATTTTTTGAGATTGGCGGCAACTCCCTGAAATTAATTGAGCTACAAGTGCGCCTGGAGCAGGGCGGGTATGCAATAGACCTGGATACGCTATATAAGCAAAATACAATTAGAAAGCTGGCGGCACATTATCTACAAGAGGGCGCTGCAAACGCATTGACGTCCAACAGCAAAGAGGCCATTGAAACCGAGGAGTATGCCCGTAACATCTATACAATCCATCGTGATTTTGCAGGTTTTAACCAATTCCTTTATAAAAACTGTTTCTTCAGTCTTCTTTTATCGCTCTTGCAGTCATATGATATAAACCCTTTGGTAATACTGTCAAACGATATGCTTATCTATCAGTCGGATGATCTGCTGGATATTGAATATAGAAGTCAAGATGCTATTGAGCATATCTTGATGGATGCCGGTGTACAGGTTGCAAAAAAAGATAGGGTTGAGAGTATATTTTTAAGCTTGTTGGAGGCAATCAAGTTAAAGCATCCCGTAATCATAAGTATCGACTGCTTTCATGAAGAGAGCAGGCCGGATACATATTTGCAAAGGCATGTCACAAATATGCTCTTGGTTTATGGCTATGACCCTGTGCAGAATACATTCTCTGTAATAGAGAGAATGTATTTGGATACATTGTCATATGAGAACAAAACCATTTGTGCGGAGGAAGTTGTTAGGTGTTATGAAGGGTATATTGATTGGTTCCGAAAGGATACAAGCAATGTGCTTGCCTCCTATTTCGAATTTGATATCACTGACGACAAAGCTGACGACGATTATAAAACAATATATGCGGGCACTTTTCATCGCTGCCATGCGTTGGTTGCCGAACGCCTCAACTTGCTGTCGGAATTCAAAAACACTTATTCAAAGATCATCAACAATGAAACGGTATTAGCTCAAAACGCGGAAAGGTTGATTGAGAAATGCAATAATATTATAAGTGCTAAGGCAGTTGAACAGTATAAACTGGAGCATTTAAACATCTTCTCCTGTGATGAAAATATTGAATCCTTACTCGGCGACATTATTTCCATTTGGGAGCGTATACGGAATGTAATCGCCAAATATTTCTATTCACATGTATATGCCGCTGCCTCATTACAGAAAACTGTAGGCCTCATCGATACAATTTATGATAAAGAAGTGCAGATTCTGGATATTCTGCGCAAATGCAATCACAATTGATTATTTGCAAATGCACTCCCTGCTGTAAGGAACATAATGGATGTTTTCAAATTTGCTTCTCATGTACCCGTAATGCTTTGATATCTCCGGTCTCTTATGTGACGCCACATTTTTTCTGTATGGGATAGCCTTTTACCATAAGAATTCACAGAGTTTGATGAAATTTCCCTGTCGACAGACCTTCAGGAGGTAAAAATGAATATAGATATTAAATGTATTGTTTGGGATTTAGACAATACGATATGGCACGGCACTTTATTAGAGAACGATACTCTCAAACTGAAAGGGAATATCGAACATATTCTTGCTAAACTGGATGCAAGGGGGATTCTTCATTCAATTGCCAGCCGCAATGATCCTTCTTCTGCACTGGCAAAGTTGGATGAGTATGGGTTGACACAATGGTTTTTGTATCCGCAAATCAGTTGGGGGGCTAAATCGAAGGCTGTCGAAAGAATCGGTAAGAGACTGAATATTTCTTTGGACACGATCCTGTTTATTGATGATCAAGAATTCGAACTTGAGGAGGTGCACAGTGCCCATCCAGAGGTGCTCTGCATCAACTCAGAATGCATGCCCGATTTATTGAATCATGAACGTTTGAATCCCCAGTATATCACTGAAAGTTCCGGCCGAAGAAGGTTAATGTATCTCGAAGACATGCAACGCAGCCAGGCGGAAGAGCACTTCGAAGGCCCGAATAACGCCTTTCTCGCATCGCTCAATATGAATTTTATAATATCGAAAGCAACTTCACATGATTTAAAAAGGGCCCATGAGTTGACGGTTAGAACCAACCAGCTCAACAGTACCGGCATCACTTATTCAATGAAAGAATTGGAACATTTTTTAGTTGATGAGAGTTATACTTTACTTGTTGCCGAGCTTACAGACAATTTCGGATCCTATGGGAAAATTGGTTTGGCACTGGTCCATAAATCAGACGAGGGATGGTATATAAAATTATTGCTGATGTCATGCAGGGTGATTAGCAGAGGAGTCGGCTCCGTTTTTCTAACGTATATTATGAAACAGGCGCAAGAGAATGGGCAGACTCTTTATGCAGAATTTAAGGGAACGGACCGAAACAGGATGATGTATATTACTTACTGTCTCGCTGGTTTCCGCGAGTATCAATCTGCTGACGATGGAGTGGTGATATTCAAGAGCACTTCTGATGTAACCGGTACGTTTCCGGAGTATTTACATATACAATATCCCGCGATGTAACTGAACTGGAGCGCCCATTTCAGCTGTTCCTCGGATCAATGCTTTCAACATCGCAATATGACTTTTTCTGCTCCTGATTGATGGTATAGTAACATAATATTTTATATTTATAGGTGGCGATTAGCGTGAAAACAAGATCAAACCAACTGCCACCTTAAAAAGGGCAGACTACCCCCTTGGTGAAGGAAACGATTTTTTTAAGCTGGGACTGATTTAGGAATCCGAATAGCGTCAGGATCGATAAGACCGTGGGCAACAAGCAATTTTGCGGCACGACGCAGCGACTTTTGCAACTCCTTTTTGCGGAGTTCAGATGGCATATCAATTTGATTCAGGTCGGAAGGGTTCCAAACCTCGCCGGTAGAGAGCATGTGAAAAACAGCAGTCAAAATCATTCTGGCAATGGCAATGATAGCACGTTTCTTTCCACGGCGTTTAACAATCGCTTCATACTTTATTCGGTAGTACGGCGCTTGCTTGGACTTTACGGCGGCGTGAGCAATTTCAACCAACGCAGGCTTGAGGTAAACCCCTGCTCTGGTAATCCGCACCGATTTTTTCTTTCCGGCGGATTCATTGTTACCGGGTGTAAGTCCCGCCCAGCGGCACAGACGCTTTGACGAATCGAACTGTGACATTTCCGTGCCGATTTCTGAAATGACGGTAATCGCGCTGTGACGGTTGATGCCGGGAACGGAGCAAAGCAGCCCAATTGCCGATTCAAATGGCTTTGCCAGTTCATCTACCACAGCATCCAACTTTTCAATGTGCCCCAAAAGATAATCGTAATAGACGATTCCACTAACTGATTTCAAGGTTATAAATACCGCATAAGAGCGACACTCTCAGGCCGTGACGTTTACGCTTGTTACGATAACGGCAACTGAAAATTCTAAACCTTTTTAAACGGCGATTAACGTGTTCAATTCGGATGCGGATGCGCGAAAGAGCTTTGTTGATACGTTTTTGTTCAGGGGTTAAAGGCTTATTTTTAGTTTTCTTTTTAGGAATCCAACAAACCGGGTGCAAATCTTCAATGCCTTGAAATCCGCTGTCGGCAAGCAAAATCAGCATTTTGCATAATTTCATTTTGGAGCGTTTGAAAATCGAAAAGTCATGTTCACTGCCCTTACCTTGAAATATCACCAAAACTTCTTTGCTATCAGCATCTATTACAATCAGTGTTTTGATTGTGTGACATTTTTTCTTCCCGGAGTACCATTTCTTCTGCCCCTTTTTGGACGTTCGATTTGTTGTTCCGTTACGTCAACCGCTACTACTTCCCGACTGCGCTGATTTCGCAATAATTCTCGTTTGGACGGCAAATTAAACAACCCGCACTCTATTAAAGTATCCTCAACCCATATTATTTGTTTGCCTATCACCGATGTCTTAACTAACGTATTAAGCCACACGCTATGCGTGTGTGAATAAACAAGTAGTGCAAAGAGGCCTGATGCAAAAGACCTCCTTTATTTGATATAATGACGATGGTTTTGCCAGCCACGCCATACCAAACAAAGGAGGTCGTCCAAAATGGACAACAATAGTTTAGCACATACGCGGTGGGAATGCACGTACCATATCATAATCATTCCGAAATATCGCAGAAGAGTGATGTACGGAGAGTTGCGCAAAGAAATAGGGGAGATACTGCGTAAATTGTGCGGATACAAGGAAGTAGAGGTATTATCAGGAAGCATTGGAAGTGATCACATACATATGTGCCTGAAAATACCGCCAAAGCTTACAATATCACAGTTCATGGGATACCTAAAAGGCAAGAGCGCACTAATGATTTTCGATAAACATCCAGAATACAAGAAAGGAACGAATCGGCATTTCTGGTCAAAAGCGTATTTCGTGAGTACAGTGGGTCTGAATAAAGAGGCACTCAAGGAATATATCAAAAATCAAGAGGATGCAGATATACTTGAGGATAAAGTAAACCCTTAAGCCCCTTTAGGGGCAGCCAAAGTATGAGATGGCTGGTAAAACCACGCCTTTAGGCGTTGCCAGTTCCATGCCCCTTATAGGGGCATTCTCAAACCACCACTTGAAGTAGTGGCATTCGTGATTCCGTAGTCGAACGCGATGTTTTCGTATGTGCGATACTCGCGCCAATACATCAGCGTTATGACGAGCCTGTCAAGAATGCTTAATTTCGGTTTTCTCCCACCTTTGGTACGTTGCTCCGCATTGTGTTTTTCAAGCACTTCAAACATTGTATCAAATGTTGTCTTACTTACGCCAAATAGTTTCTTGTACTCTTTTTCTTTCAACCCGGCAAGCCGAGCCGCATTATTTATTTTTGTATTCATACTTTTTTTATCGGAAATTTGCTGAAAATATTTAGTTAGTGGATACGTCTAATGTTCTTTCACCATACGGGCACGGACTTTCTGGGCGTCAGTCATCTGGAAGCCATCAATGGAAGCAACCACCTCATCCGCCTTTTTCTTGAGGGATTTTTTCAGCAACGGCACGCAATGTTCCGGATCAAAAACGTCTGAGTTTACAATGTAATCCGTGATGGATGAGGCGGAAACGCCAAACATGTCGGAAACGACAGCATCAAGAGCCACATTGCAGACGGTGAACACGTTTTGATAGCGGTTTTTCTCGCTGGATTTGCAGGAAATGAGCTTGAACCGTAGCGCATAAACTCCCGCAGGATGCGGATATCTTTGCCGGGGATGAAGCTGCCGGGAACAAGACCTATACGAAACAGGTCGCCAATCCATTTGGAATCTTTGGCGTCGTCCTTGTTTCCTTTAACAGTCTTTACCCATTTGGGATT
>Ga0153939_1001060_pt1 | contig 10930 bp, 9 predicted proteins | sample TSNJ023MetaG_FD_104734 | JGI IMG/M metagenome (GOLD analysis project Ga0153939, IMG submission 104734) | Attine ant fungus gardens microbial communities from New Jersey, USA - TSNJ023 MetaG | ecosystem: Host-associated > Fungi > Mycelium > Unclassified | place: USA: New Jersey, Brendan T. Byrne... | reverse complement strand
GCTATTTCTCCCCATCAAAGAAATTGGCTGTCCAGTTGTCGTTTTCAAAGGGGAATACCTGCTGTTTCCCAAGCTGCAGTGTTTCATCTTTTCTGGCGATGGGTACGGCTGTAAAGCCCCATAAACGGGTATCCGCCCAGACAAAATACCGGACCTCGCCATTTTCGATCACGTCCACCTCGGCCTGCGGAATCTGTTTGCCATACTCCGCTTTGATCTCCTCATAGGTAACCGGCGTAAAATCGCCCGGCCTGCAGTGAAGCGTGTAGACATGCTTTTCCTCTCCCCTGGCGTTCTCCAGATGGATTTGCAGGCGGCTGCTCTCCAGCGGCCGGGATATGCTGCCCCGGTTCTTTTTGCGGTCCAGCCGGTGCACCAGGACCACCTTTTCCCCCGCGTGAGTGAATGTATGGATCTGCCAGGGGAGGGCGGCGTCCTTGGCCTCAATCCGCACCCTTGTCAGTCCCAGATGCCGGTCGGTGATATAGCACACCGCGCCCTCCAGGCAGCTGAGCTTCAGGCGGTAGTCCTCTTGGCCGCGGTTGGTGTTGGAGCGGATCATCCGGCCGGGAATAAACTCCTTGATGGCGTCGCGGAACAGCGGAATTTTGCAGCTCTGTCCGGTCAAGCTGATGGCGGAGTATTCCTCCAGCTTGAATTGGGAAAGAAAGCGGCGCATGACATCGTAAATATCGGGATTCAGCACCGTGTGCACCATGGAAGAACCCAAGACCATCTCCGGAAAATCCTTTTGCAGTGTAAGCCCCAATGGTGTATTCATCGCAAGCTTCCAGCGCGGCGCCTCAATATGTACGCCGCGGCCATCCGTTTTCATCGGACTGGAGGACAGCGAAACCTGCAGCAGACGGCTGTCGGCAAAGAAGGCTTTCTTAACCTTTTCGGCCAGCGTAAACAGGTAATAGTAATTGTTGCGAACCATATAATAGTCCTCCCGGCTCTGAAACTCGTACTCCTTGAAGCGGGTGGGAAGTACATACTCAGTCTCGGCATAAGCCTGCTCCAACGCCGTATAGAGCGGCGCGGCCCCGTTTTCATCCACAGTGCGGTAGCAGTCCCGCTCCATATCAACAGTGATCTCCTCCAGCCGGGCCCCCTGCCCGGACAAAATACGCGCCGCCTCTATTTTCAGCAGCTGCATAATGCGGTAGGTGAGGTTATTGCCGCCGAAATCGGTGTCTCCATTTTCGTATGAGGTCTCCACATCGACACGATAGGCAATCCGCTCATTGGTGATAGAAAAATCACAGGAGGATAAGTCGGTGGTGCCGCCGCCGCAGTCGATAATCAGCGCCTTGTACCACACTCCGTCCTCATACTTATCGGCGTTGATATACCCCCGGATTGTATTGTAGAGAACCGCAACGCCTTCATCCACCGTGTCATCAGCCAGAATATCATAATCCGGCAAAATTTCCTTGTATAAAGAGACAAACCGTGCTTTTTGCTTCACCGGATAGGACAGAAACAGGCTGGAGAATTTGCACTTAAACCGCTGCTCGGCGCTGGCGATCACATACTCCAGAAAAGCCCGGATAATCTCCTTGCGGGGAAGCCTCAGCCGGCGGCCGTGGAAGTCGGTCAGCTCCTCCTCCTGCTCGTAGTCGCTGACCCAGCGCTTCATGTCGTACCAGATGGAAAAGCCGTCTCCCATGTAACCGTCAAGCACCATCTGCTCCGCTTCGTGGCCAATATTGTAGACCGGCTCGCCGTTCTCAATGCGGTCAACGCCAATGACCGTGGGCAGCACTGGGGCCGCTACGCCGGCCGCATTCAGCCAGCGGACATAGTTGATGCTCTCCACACGGATTTGGCCGGCCTGAATATCGCCCTTGATTCGGTCATAGTATTGGTGATCGGCAAAGACGCCCGCCGCCGTATTGGTGGTGCCGAAGTCAATGGACAGGGGCAGCTCCGCTTCAACCGGCTTTCGCACGACAAAATCCAGCAACGGGACGCTGAACAGCTGGATTTCAGGGGGAAACCCCGCTCCCTCCGCGCCCATATAAATATCATAGACAGTATCGGACAGGGAAAGGGGGAATGCCAGCATCCGGTAATCCCGCACAGCCGCCTGCTTGCAGGGCAGCCTGCCGCACCGGGTAAGGTATAGATTGTCACTCTTTTCAAAGGATTCTATGCGGATCAGCGCGCAAATTCCGCCTGTCTGGTCCACAATAGCCGCGTTCACCCCGTCCAGCTGCGGTTCCCAGGGAATGTCGAAGCTATCAAAAAAGCCGGTGTCCAATCCCTGCCAGGCTACCACCTTGGAGGGCAGGCTGATAGCGTGGGGGATGGGGGTCTGCTTCGTCCGCTTCAGGGCGTCCTCCAACCGCTGCAGGCCATCCTCCAACCGCAGGTCAATCAGCTTCGGGGAACGGCTGCCGCGGAACTGGAGGACCAGCCGGATTAAACGGTCGCGATCCAGTTCGTACAGCTTGGGATGCAGTATATGTTCGCGCTCGCAGACGTCCCTGAGCTGCAGCAGCGTCATGCGCTCCAGCTCCTCCTGGCGGTAGCGCCGGCCAGTGGCCGGTTGTGTTTTGTTCGGTTCCAGCGTGTAGGTCAATGCCGATGTCGTCATGCGCGCTCCCCGTTTTCCGTATAGATTACCCGGTTCTGGCCGGCGCTTTCCCCTTCCGCCAGCCGCGCGATCCCCGCGTCCGCCGCGTCGATTTTTTCCTGTACCAGCTCCAGGTTTTCCTGATCATCCTGGCCCGAGTATATGGTGCGGGCCAGAATATACTTTCGTTTAGCGTCCTCAAATTTTTTCTTTGCCATGAGCTTATCACCCTCCGCGACGTAACCCTTCGCAGACGCCGCAAGATCTTCATTCTCGGCGCGTTTTTTCTCCACGGCGGCAAGCCGCTCTTCAATCGCCGCCAGAACAGCTTCATTGCCAAGCTCCGTATATTGCTCCTTGGCAAGCGTGTAGTACATTGCCGCCGCAGTCAGGTCGCCTTCCTTGACGGCGTTGTCGCCCAGGACAATGTACTCCGCGGCAACTGTTTCAGTTGCCGCCTGGTCGTTGGCGGCGTCCACCTCATCCTGCATCTTCTCATACAACCGGTTCAGTGCCTCCAGCGCCTCCTGCTTTCCTTCACTGTAATAAAGCTTTGAGGCAAGGCTGCGGGCCTGCAGGTACTTTTCCTCCGCGGAATCGTAATTGCCTTGGTCGGTCAACGTATCTCCCAGCGCAATGTAGTCCTGCACATTGAGATACCCTGCCGTCTGCTCCAAACGGCGCGATATGTAGCTCCCCGCCACATTGTCGGTATAGCGGCTCCGGCTCTGTGCCTGCAGGTAAGCTGCCTGCGCGTCGGAGTAACTTCCTGAATCCAGCAAATCATCGGCGCCGATCACCGCTTCCACCATCCGGCGGAATTCGTCGAGTTCCGTCTTGCGGCCGCTGTCCCGCAGGTCCTCGGCAAGCCCGCAGGCGGTGTCCAGCTCTTCCTTGGCCCGGATATAATTTTCATCAATAATGTATTCGATCCCGCTGGTGTAGGCTGTTTCCATGTTCTCACGCTTGATGTGCCTGCTGCGCAGCCAGAAAAACAACACCAGCCCGACAATCAACAGGACCATGACCACAATCACGACAATTTTAATAATCTTCTTGCGCCGCTGCGCCTTTACCGGGTCTGAATAGACCTTATCAACGTAGACAAGGCCCAGGGTGTAATTGTCTACATTCTCCGGATCGGGCAAGTCATCCAACAAAACCTCTTCCGCGTTCTCCAGCGCTTTTTGAGGGTCGTCGCCGGCGTCTGTGATTTGCGCCAGCAAATCGTCCTCATCGCAGTTTTCCCAAAAGCCCCTGCTGTACAGGGCTATAATATCCCCATCCTGCAGCTTGATTTTCCGGCTGGTATCCGGACGTGTCAAACCCCGCTGCCCAAGATACCGGGATAAGTTGTCCCTCTCTTCATGCCGGGTGATAATGTCCTTTGAAATTTCGCCCTCTTCCATCATCTCCCAGCTTAAGCTGTGATCACTGGTAAAGCGATATAAAGAACCCTTTCGGAAAAAGGCAAAGCGGGCGTTGCCCACATGGGACACACGCACCTTCTTATAATCCGTAACCACCACAGTGATGGAGGCCCTCAATTCCTGCTTGTTTGTAGACAGCGCGATATGTGCCTTTTGCACATATCGCTGAAGCGCCATCCGGCTGATGGATGGTCTGTCGTTAAATGCTTCAATGACAGCTTCCGCCGCAATACGGGCACCAGGATCTTCGCTGTCACCGGACTCCATGCCGTCGGCCACTACATAGCATGCAAAATAATTTCCCTCCACACTGGCGTAAAAATCATTGTTGTGCAGCTGCGTTCCTTGATTGGAGAGATACAAGGAACGAAATTTGGAATTCTGTTTTCGCATCATACCCCTCCTCAATTATGAAACCGAGCAAAGACGGCTGATGCATTGTCTTGTTCGGGATTGTGTTTCTGCTCTACAGCAGATATCAGGGCGTTTGCCGCTATTTCAATGTTTCTATTGGAGTGGAGAATATTTGTGATCTCTTTGTTTGTAATAGATTGCTCAACACCGTCGGTCACCAGTAAAATCAAGTCATCCGGTTTAAGCGGTATGGGTACATCCTGCTGCTCTATTTCTTCAAAACCGTCCTTGCCGAGGAAGTTATAGGATCGGCGCTCACGCATTACCTCCAATGCCTCTGCACGACTGATTTGCTTGCGGCGATAAGCCTTATTTGCCAGTCTGTCGATTGTCTGCCCTTCACTGACAGCATGGAGCTTCCCTTTACGGAACACAAGCAGCGAACAATTCCCTGCCAAGCCATAATAGAGATGCCCGTCTTGAATTATGGCAACCAAGAGACAAGTTCCCGCTGTGGCGTCTGGAATATGACGCAGAATCGCCGCGTTTGCAGCCACAAAAGCATTACGAAAAAAATAAGTAAGATTTTGGCCTGCTCCGGTTGCCTCAAATTGTCTGACAATGGTATCCGTTGCTACCTGCGCAGCAATCCTGCCTTTTTCACCGCTGCCGACACCATCAGCAACAAGCAGTAATGTCTCTCCATTCCAACTCAAATACTCATATGTATCCGCTTGGATCTCCCTATTTCCTGTGGTTTGCGCAGCGCAGGCAAACGAGCGGGGTGCCGCAATATTTCCAAGAGATCTTCGAACAATGAGCAAGGCAACTAACAGGCAGACTGCAATGATTAGGTAAGACAAACGCGCCCCTCCTCATCGGTTTACTCCCAAGCAAAATTGTCTCCACAAAGGGGACGGAATACCAGCGTTGTTTCGCCGAGCTGGATTAGGCTCATGTCAATCAGCCTTGTGGCCTGAAAAATACTCTGGCTGTTGAGGTAAACAAGCCCCTCCGATTCTCCGGGTACCAGCATAAACTGCCGGTTCTTGGGATCATAGGCGATGACCGCGTGGTTGCGGCGGGCAATTTGCAGGTCGCCCAGTATCTGCACATCCATATCATCCGCCCGGCCAATGAAGTTTTTTCCGTTGCGCAGGGAAAAGCTCTGTCCCTTGCGCGGACCGTCAATGCAGGCGAGCCAGCCGCAGACCGGCTCAATAGGTACATACAGCAGGTAATCCTCAACCGATTCCGCGTCTGCCCGTGGAACCTCGTCCTCCCGGTTCCCCACGATCTTTCCGCAATACGGGCACTTTTTACCGTGTTGGCGAACATCAAATATATGCCCTATGGAACACTGCGCGTAATTTGTATATCGAGCCACTGCCGTTCCTCCCCATTTGTCTATCTCACAGCCAGGCGGACGCCGCCGGCAAGCAGAATAACATCATCAATTTTCAGCCGTACCGGCCAGCCGGGTGAAAGCGCAATATCCCTGCCTTCCCGCACAATTATTGAACCGTTGCGGGAGGAAAGATCCTCCGCCCACCAGCCGCCCTCAACATAATTGAGCGCAAGATGCGCCGGGTCAATCACTTCGTTCCATTCCGCGCTCCGCAAATCCACGTCCGCCTGCACCTCGTCCCGGCTTTTGCCGACAAGCAGGCTGACCTGCCCCGATAACTGCCAGACACGCAGCGCCCTGTCGCGCTCACTCAGCAACACAAGGGAGGCCGGCGCGGATTGAATGAAGGATTTTTGTTTTCCAGGCGGCCGGTGGCAAAATCCTTCCCAGGCCAGGATTCCGACAACCGAAACAAAACACAGAAAATATAGCGCCGTTTTAACCCGTGCGTTTTCCAAGTATGTATATGTCAACGCCGCGCAAACCACTGCTATTGCAAGTATCAGAATATCAAGGATTACGGCGGCTTTTTGTTTCACATTCATCTGCTGCCTCCAGGAGCTATTTTTTAAAGCCCATAAACCGGGCAAACAGGTCGTCAGAGTCAATCGGACTTTTTTGTTTATTTTTCTTATCTGCTTCCTGCTGGTAATGCTCCTCAGTAAACATTTCCCCAAAGCCCTTCATCATCTCATTAATATCCACTTTTCCCACAGGCGCCGTTTTGGCACCACTCTGTTTCTTATTCTTCTTTCCAGAAATTCCGGATATTTCCTGGTCGTATTTTTTGCGTTTCTCGGCATTGCTTAGAATTTCCCACGCATCATTGATCTGTTTAAAGCGTTCCTCCGCGGCCTTATCTTCAGGATGCAGGTCCGGATGGTTTTCCTTTGCCAGCTTCCGGTAAGCCTTTTTGATCTCATCCTCCCGCGCGCCGGAAGGGACGCCCAGTACTTCATAATATGTTTTTTTCATCCCGCCACCTCAAGTAATAAAAGGGCGTGCCGGTAATGACACGCCCTTTCGCATTTCTCCGCCTGTTTCTTTCAGGGCGTCTATATATTCCTGTTCAGTGAATTTACAGGCCGAATCCGCCCTCAATCTGGTACCCCTCCAAGAGGTCTTTCTTCTGGCGCACCTTCAACTCAAAGGACCCGACGCCGGACGCCACATTGAAGGACTCGCTGTAGCCTACCACGAACGCGTTGGGCAGTATGGTGCGGCGCAGCACCTGCCCCGCCGCGGTGGCGGTGGCGGTGGTGTTTTGGTATGCTTTGCTGTCATCCATATTGTTCGCCCACTGAGCGGCCTGTATAGTGGAATCGGCAACGCCGCCGTCGCCGGCGGAACGGATCTTCCCGGTGACGGTCATGGTCGCGGCCGTGTCAACCGCGCGCCCGTCGGTGTTCTTGGGAATATCAATTTTGGACTCAAATCTCTCAACGGTCTCTTCGCTGAGTGCAAAGGCAAATGCGCCTTCCGCTTTCAAATCATACATGTATATATGCCCCTCTCATATTTTGTTGTCGAGCAATTCCGGCCAAGCCCGCATGGCATTATTCCGCGGCGAAGCCGCCCTCGACCATTACCTTAGTGTTTTCGTCCTTTTTCTCGCAGATTTCCATGTGGAAGGTACCCGTGCCCTCCAGGTCGGAAAAGGTTTCATCGTAATCCAACACATACGCCTTTGGAAAATTGTAGCGGCGCACCGTATTGGAATCCGCCTGGTATTCGGCCGTTACCGCACGGTAGACACCGGCACCGGTCTTGACCATGCTCCACTGGTGCAGCTTGGAGACTGGCTCACCCTCGGTACCGCCGATCTGCGGGATGATGCGGCCCTTGAACCAGAAAATTTTACTTACATCAGTCGAACGGGCGTTGGAATCCTCTGGGGTGACCACCTTGAAGCCCATTTCGGTGATAATCTTCTCACCGATCTCAATGTTCTCGGCGCCGGTAATTGATACTTTTGTTGCCATGTCGTCTCCTCCTATAATATAATGCTAAAGTAACGGTTAATTCCGTTCCTGCCAAGATTACGCTCCGGCTCTGGCTGTAGCCTTTTGCAGACGCACGCGGACGTTTTTCTGAACTCCGCCGAAGGTAAAGTGGATATCACAGTTGTCGCCGTTCTCATCCAACTCGTAGGTCACTTCATCACTGGGCTGGACAATTGCGTTTACGCTATCTTTTAGCTTCAGCCATTTGCTCATCTGGCTGTCCGGATTCGCAGAGAAAAAGAACTTCACGTTGTCGTATTTGTAGTCGCCGGTGACTTGGCGTAATATTCGCTGATAGTAGACCGCCAGCCGGCCTTGAAACAGCGGCTCATAGGTATATCCGTCAAACGCCAGGCTCCGCGCTTTGTACACCGTCAGGAAATTGACGGGCTGCCCTTTTAACTCCTGCTTTTCAGATGCCAGAATGAATCCAAAGCCGGCCTTGTTTATGTCAGACTTTACCACCTCCGTAAAGCCGCTGATCTCTCGCGCGAGAGTCGTAGGAACGGCTAGGGCGTTGTTTGCGGCTTCTATGTCAAAGCGGACGCCCGGCAACTGCGGGTCCACGTTCTTATGGAATTTTTCCCGCAAAAATTCAGGGCATTGCCATGCTGCCGTTATGCCGGCAGCAATGAAAGCTGCCGGGATATAGACCCCGTTCAGGAAAAAACGCTGAATATCCTCTTTCTCTTCCGAAAGCCCAACATTTTCTCCGTCCGTCACCATTAATTTGCCGGTGACGACCCCGGATTTATTTTTCGGGACTACCGTTATATTGGGTAGGCAGGGAATCGCGAACGCGCTGTAATCCTTGCCGGTCAATTTGGCTGTTCGTTCGATAAAGGGCGCGATTCCCTCTTTTGCCACCTTGTCGAAGCAAGTATCGTTGCCGGTCTCAAAGCTAAAGAACACCTGCACCCCGTAGTCCGCAAAAACGCTCACCAAGGTGCTGAGAGTTTCCATGGAATACACGTCTGTCTTCTTTTTTTCCTTCTTGACGGCAAATACCTCTTTGACCTCTTTTTTATCCCCTGCCTTGGAATAGCTTAAATTGGGGAAAATCGCCTGCCATATGCAGTGCTCATAATCATTGGTCATATTGCAAGAGTTGAGCAGAGTTTGCAGGCGCGGTAAGTATGTACTCCGGGCCAGCAGCTCCGGGTCACAGTTGGCGATGAGGAGCCCGGGCCGCATCCCGCTTTTGCTCTTGATTGTATACTCATACTGTTGAAAAAATAAATATACGCCAAGCATAAGCTCCAATGCCGGTTTTACACAAGCCAAAAATGCCTGTTGGCTTTCCGTATACATGGATAAAAATGCGTTCCTGTTTTCCACTTCCTTTTGGATATCAACTTCCCCGCCAGCTGTTGCCGCCAAGGGGGAAAATGCGCGGACTACAAGGGACTTGACATACTCGCTGGCCTGGTCACCGGCTGTTTCTTCGTAATCCTGCTCCAGGATTGTTGCCAATGCTGTGCTGGTTTCACCCTCTGTCAAGGCCAGTGCGGTCTGCTCCGGCTTTGGCGCCGCGATGACCTTGAGCGTGCCGTCCTCCGCAAAATTCAGCAGTCCGACAGAAATTTTTTCGGTGCGGCGGTTTTCCTCTGCTGAAGCTCCCAGCAACAGCCGCTGGTCGCAGTCATCGGCTGCCAACGCCAGCATTTGGATGGGGTTATTGTAGTATTCCCGCGCTTCCGACATCAGATTGTTCAGCTCTGTTGCCACGTCATCTTTTATCGGGTCATCCTCTAAAAGCTCATTGTGCCTCTCCAGCTTGAACAGCAATTCCTTGCGCACCTGGCGGATTGCCGACTGCATCTTCTCCGGGCTGAGCTGTTTCACCATGCTTTCAAAATTAAACTCGACATTGCGCGCCCCCTGCCGGCTGCGTGCGTCAATCATATCGAACAAAACGCCGGTTGAGGGGGACCGTATCCCCAAGGGGTACTCGGTGACATACTCCGGAGGCAGGTGCTCGGGCTTTTTCAGGGTAAAGATCATTTTTTGGTCTTCCGCGTTAAAGAATCCATACGCCTTAATGGGCAGCTTCTTTTCAAATTCTTCATAACTGTGAACCAAAAGCTTGTCCAGCAGCTCCTTGATAAGGTCGTCTGAAACCGCCGAGATCCCCCGCGTATCGCCCATTATTGTAAGGATGTCCTCGATATCAGGTGTAAATTCACCCAGAAGGATCGTGCAATTTGTCTGCCTGTTGTCAACCATTTTCTATCACGCGCCTTTCCTTTTGCTTGTTATCCAAATTCCATCTCTCAGCCCTGCGTGCTGAAAGACAGTCTTTTATGGGTATATGACGCGTCCCGCGCAGCGCGGTAATAGATTTCAAGCTCATCTTCGTTCTCCTCGAATATAATGTATACCTTTTCATTGTAATACAGCTGTATTTTTTCTCTTGGCCCATATGACTTTCCCAGATAAAGAATTTTCGCGTTGGAATTGTTTTTGAGTACGATGCTTTCACCCGGCCCCGGCAGAAAAAAGATACTGTTGCAATTGGAGTACGGACACGGCAAGGCGCCCGCTCCATACAAATCGCCGAGTGACAGCTTTTTTTCGTCCTCTGCTCTGTCAAGGCTGAAATTGAATGGAGGGATCTCCTTTGCGCCGCCGCCCGCAATCACCGTGGCGACCTGAAGGCGCCCGGAGAACTTGATTTTTCCCTCCGGCTGCATGGCCGCGCACAAGCTGCTGCCGCGTCTTTTCTTTGCCGCCGCGTAGACCATTGCAGACAAAATCAACAATATTCCAATTATGAAAGCCGCAATAAGGCTTAGATTCCAAGCGGTTTTTACCGGCCGGATATCCTCCGCCTCAAATGTGGTCCGCGCCGCGGAAAGCTTGTTTTCCCCTTGGGTCAATGTAACGGAGATCTCATATGTGCCATAACTGTCGGGATGAAATGATGCGGTGTATGTTCCGCCCGCGGCTTCCGCCTGCAGGGACAGGATATCTCCCTCCGGTGTGGTCAGTACAACCCCCGGCGTGAATAGGGGCGCGGTACCCTCGTCCAAAATACTGCCGCCGGTTACCTTGTCCAAAACATTGATAGTCAAGGTGGTGGTTTGTATGATTTCGCCGCCTTTTTTCTCAGGCTCAACGATTTCGGACGCCGCCGTTACGGCTGCTTCCAGGT
>Ga0153939_1001057_pt1 | contig 10945 bp, 9 predicted proteins | sample TSNJ023MetaG_FD_104734 | JGI IMG/M metagenome (GOLD analysis project Ga0153939, IMG submission 104734) | Attine ant fungus gardens microbial communities from New Jersey, USA - TSNJ023 MetaG | ecosystem: Host-associated > Fungi > Mycelium > Unclassified | place: USA: New Jersey, Brendan T. Byrne... | reverse complement strand
TCCAAAAGCTTTAAAATATTCAGACACAACTTTCGTATACTATTAAGATTCAGAGCGGCTTGTTTATCAAGTGTGGCGTTAAAGTCCTCGTGAAAGATTACATCCAAGTGCCAGTGCATACTTTCGATTGCCCAATGCCCTCTGACCGCCCGCTCAAACAAGATGACCCCATCTTTAATATTCAGTGTCTCAATCAGTTGCGGTATTGCAACTATCTCATTTTCCTTTGCACCTACAACTGCCTGTCCAAAACAAATTCCGTCTTCTTTGGACCACGCGGATACCACATGCCACGGATTTTGATGCTTATTCCCACTATCCCGCATAGTTTTCCCGTCAATATTGATAATTTTCTTCAGTTTTTCTCCCTCTCCTGTGCTCAACATTTCATTCCACTGCAATTGAAACGCCTGCAGTCCATCAGGGTCTACCATTCCCATAACCCGCCGAATCATATCCTTGGACGGTATTCCATTGGGTAATTCCAGATATGCACAGAACAAATCTTCACTGTATACCGCAAATGCTTGTATTTCCTCCCAATCATCGCAGTTCGCTAGCGTCCAAAATAGTACGATTGCTAGCTCATAGCTTTTACTGATGTCATTATGAATTTCAAGGCACGGTTGCGCAACGCCCGGTGAGGACGACAACGCGGCGGGGTGGAAAAACACCTCGCTTAGACATTGCGTAAGGGTTTTAGAACAGGTCTAATGTAGTTTCAGCGATTCGACCGCGTAGTCCATCGATCTAACCTTCCTGTTTTACTTTCGAACCATGCCGTAGCGCCTTAACCACCGGGAGCTCTTCACCTGTCAAAAACCGGATCAACGCGCCTCCGCCAGTACAGATATAGCTTATCTTGTCGGTTTTGCTGTATTTAGCGGTTGCGGTAATACTGTCTCCGCCGCCAATGACAGTATACGCGGCAGTATCGCCTAAAGCATCCCAGACCATTTTGGTGCCAAGCTCACTTGGCTTCTGCTCAAATACGCCAACAGGACCATTTACAAATACTGTTTTTGCGCAACGAATTTCCGTTTGGAACCTTTTGGCGGTATCAGATCCGATATCAACAATCAATTCGCCCTTTGGCAAAGCTCCGACCCCACATTCAAAGCGATTGCCATTTTTGACATACGCAAAATCATTTGGCATAAGGATTCTCTCACTATACTTTGAAAGCAACTCTTTAGCTGTATCGACGAAATGATCATAGCCCTGCTTGCGGATGAAATCCCGGGAAGCTCCTCCTATCTCATCTCCGTTTGCCCATAAGAGTACTTGCGCCACAAGCCCGCCGACAAGCACCGAATCGGCAATTCCTCTTTCAAGCACAGTACCCATCATCATGAAAGCATCATTGATTTTAGCGCCTCCCAAAACAAATACGCAAGGACGGACTGGTTCTTCCATAAGGCTGGAGATGACGCAGAATTCTTCTTCGAACAGCCTTCCCATAGCGGAAGACAGTACCTGTTCAAAGCCGCAAAGGGATGGTTGGTCGCGGTGAGCGGCCGCAAAAGCGTCACATATATACATATCCGCTAAAGGAGCCAGCTTACGCACCAGCAGAGTTTCCGCCTGTTGTTCATGTGTAAGATGGAGATTTAACTCAAAAAGAGTCTGCTCCTCGGAAACATAGCGCACGTTGTCCAAAAGAAGAATTTCGCCGTCATTCAGCAATTTGATGGCCTCAATTGCCGCCGGACCGCAAACATCGGGTATAAACTTTACTTCTCTTCCTAAAAATTCCGAAATAACCCCGGCATGAGGTTCCGTAGTGTAAAAGTTTTTATACTCGATATCACTTCCCTGATGTGCCAGGAGCACAAGCTTCGCGCCCTTGTCCGAAAGTTCTTGCAGGGTTGGAATGCAAGCCTTGATCCTTGTAGTATCCTTGAGGGTTCCCTTTACCCTGTCTACGGGCTGATTAATATCGATGCGGCAAAGAACTGTTTTGCCCTTTACCTCCACATCGTCCAGAGTATTGATTTGAAAGCGCATATGAAACCCTCCTTTCTGCCAAGACACAAATTGTTATGAAATCGCTGCACCGCCCCGCTTGGCAGAAATGAGCTTCGCGCAGCGAAGTTGCGGCAAATACCGCAAGGTGAGCGTGAATTTTCACGCTTCCTCCAATAAGTTTGTTATCTCAAAGCCAATGCGTTTATAAGCACGCTTAATCCGCCCAACATAAAGACAAATATAATAATTTTCCAGATTGTAACGTCATTAAGCTTTGTGTTGACTTTTGAGCCTACAATAAAACCGAGTAGCACGCCCGGTAAAGATATAAAAACTAGAAGAAGGATATATTTATTGAATACACCGCTTATTATATAAGCAAAAACCCTAAATACATTTTCGATAAAAAATATAAAGCAAATATTTGCCCGAAATGCATTTCGTCCTTTTGTTGTGCGCTCCAGATAGGCCACGAAAAATAGGTTAATCCCGTAAAGTCCTGAGCTGACACCAGAAAGAAAGCAAGCGGCCACCATTGCGAAGTTGTTGTGATTAATTTGCCTGGAGCGGTTTCTGGTCAGCATTTCCGCACCAATGCCGAGAAGCAAAACTCCCAGACCGGCTTTAATTATCCAGGAAGATGCATACCGCAGCAAAATTGTACCGGGGATCACACCGCACAAAATACTGAGCAGCATAGGCAACGCTTGTTTTACTGAAAAATTATGCCGGTTTTTCCATACCATATATCCGTTTATCGGCGTTCCAAAGCACAAATTAGTTGGAGAGATCATTTTACTATCAAAAAAGAATGCTAATAAAGGGCTGGATATAAGAGGATCACCAAAGCCGGCAAGCCCTTTCACAAAAAAGGCCGCGAAATTAATAAAAAAGACATATGAGAATAGCTTTACGGTTAATTGCATTACAAAATGGCTCCTTTATAGTCGCCTTTAAAGTTCTCGATGCCAAATTCAATTCATTTCGGTTATCCTTATCGGACGATTTTCAATTATAGAAAGATCGGCTGCCTTAGCGATCAAGACAGACATTAACCCGTCAGTTCCATCAACCGGAACTGCCTTATCATTCAATACAGCTTCCACAAAAGCATTTGCCTCCGCGATAAAAGCATTATTATACCGCTCCAGAAAAAACCATGTTGGCTTTTCAATTAAAACTCCATCGGCCGTGCTAATCATAGAGGTATCATAAAGATCATTTGCCACTTGCACACAGCCCTTATCGCAATGGACCTCTGTTCTCTGATCATAGCCATAATGTGCGGCCCTGCTGTTATCGATAACACCGATTGCGCCGTTTTGGAATTTTAGCATAATGGCCGCAGTATCAATATCCCCAAATTCTTTTATATCCTCGTCTATCATGACCGAGCCATATGCCATAACCTCGGTAACTTCGCTGCCGGCAAGATACCGGGCCATATCAAAATCATGTATGGTCATATCGAGAAACAGTCCACCAGAGGTTCTCAGGTATTCGGCAGGCGGCATCTCCGGATCCCGCGAAGTGATTTTAACCATATGCGGCCGACCCAACTTCCCGGAATTCACCGTATCCCGCACCTTTTTATGATTGTGGTCAAAACGTCTGACGAGCCCCACCATTAACTTTACTCCCGCGTTTTCGGCGGCGGCAAGAGCTTTTCTTATCATATTAATATCAGTATGGATAGGCTTTTCACACATAATGTGTTTTCCCGCCCCGGCGGCTTGAATAATCAAGTCGGCGTGTGTACTGGTTGATGAACAAATAAAGACGGCGTCAATACCGGGGTCATGCATAATTTCTTCCGGATTATGGAAACATTTTGTTACTCCAAGCCTTGCAGCCCATTCCATCATTTCGCCGTTCATCATTGGATCTGCAATTGCCGCAAGCTTCGCATTAGGGACGCGGCCCACGATATTGTCTCCATGCAATCTTCCAATTCTCCCCGCGCCAATTATACCGATTTTTAATTTTTTCAACACACAAACGCCTCCTTGTAACATTATTTATTTGTCTCGGCAGACTTCCGAATAAAATCAAAAAGTTTCCAAATCGGGGGGAATAATCAGCGGTGCTTCGGTCAACTGCTTTACTTGATCTACAGAATTATAATCGCAATATCAACCTTTCAAAACGGCAACGCAATGCGAGCTATATTTTCAACGCGGCTTTTCAGCAAACAAAGCCCGCTTCTCTCAAATAGGACAAGCTTCGCTTAGCGTCATCAAGACTCCCATCCGCGTTTTTAGGGTCGCGCTCCTGCTCGATCGTAACATATCCGTTATAGTTAATTTCCTGCAAAGTCTTATAAATGTCGGAATAATCCACCGAGCCTTGTCCAATCGGACACATTACGCCCCTGGCGCAGCCGTCGAAGAAACGAATACGCTCGTTTAGCACTTTTTTGTGCACAACCGGGTCGATATCTTTAAAATGAATATAATCCACGCGTTCCTTGTTTTCTCGCAACCATTCGGATGGATTTATCCCGGCATAAGCAAGGTGTCCGGTGTCCACACAAATCCCCGCTATTTCCGGCCCGATATCCTGCAAAAGCCGTGACAGTTCATCTTCGAATTCGATATAGCTGCCGGCATGATTGTGTATTACAGGACGGATGCCGTATTCATTCGCGATTTTGGCAACACATTTAATGTGCTCAATCAGTTTATTCCAGTCATCCTTATGTAGCCTTGGCGTCGTGTCGGGATGTCCCGCCCCATAGTCGCGCGAATCATGGCCCCAGTCAATAATGACAAGGTATGGTGCTGGAAAATGCTGGCCAGGTTCTGACGGGGGTATTGGTAACTTGGATAGAATACCGCAAAGATCATGAGCCTGCCTTTTAATGATATTAAAATAGCTCTCAGAAATCAGATCATCAAATATGGTTGCGGCCACAACATATAGGCTGCGTTTTTCAAGTGCTTCGCTGATAATTTTCGAATCTAAAGGGAGGTACCCGTAGATGCCAAGTTCCAAGCCCTTATAACCCGCTTGCTTAATCTCATCCAGCACATGTTCCCAAGGCGGAAGATGCGGATTGCTTAAAAAATCAACACCCCATTGGGCAGGAGTACCCATAATCTTAATTGCCATAAATAATCCCCTTTTTCTATGTTTAATTAGAATAGATCCTGTTTCGACGGGCATCCAATACAACCGCGCCAACAATTATTACACCTTTTACAACCTGCTGCCAATATGGCGAAATTCCCAACAAATCCATACCGTTATTCAATACTCCTATGACAAGCGCGCCAACCATGGTCCCCGTTATGCGGCCAACTCCTCCAGTAAAGCTTGTTCCGCCGATAATTGCACCGGTGATCGCTTCAAATTCATATGATAATCCGGAACCCGGCTGCCCCGAGCCTATCCTCGCCGTAAGAATCACACCCGCGATTCCCGTCATAAATCCGGCAAGGGTATACACCAGAACGAGCACCTTGTCTTTATTGATTCCGCAGGTAATAGCCGCCTGATCATTTCCACCAACAGCATAAACATGTCTTCCAAAACGTAATTTTCTCAGGATAATGTGGGCAATAACCCCCATCACCAAAAAAATAATGACAGGAACAGGAACGCCAAGGATAGTGCCTTGCCCGATATTTAAAAATGCTCTCGAATTTATGGAGATCGGTCTTCCTTCGCTACAAAGCATCGCGGCCCCCCGCGCGGCGGTCATCATTCCCAGCGTAGCAATAAAAGGTGCAATCTTTCCTTTTACAATAATTACGCCGTTGATAAACCCGGTTAACGTTCCCACCGCAATTGAAATTATAATGCATACAACCAGAGGCAGCCCTTTAGCGATGGTCAATGCCGCTAAAACACCTACAAGTCCGACAACGGAGCCCGAGGATAAATCCGTTCCCGCCGTAATAATAGCGAAGGTGACGCCCATACCGATAATACCTATAACTGCAACTTGACGCACAACGTTAATCAAATTTTTTCCACGAAGGAAATTAGGATTAAGGATAGAAAGAAGCGCGCACATTCCAAGTAAAATCAGGATAATGCCATATTTGCCTACAATCCATTTAAAGGTCTGTTTAAGATTATGCCTTGAGGCGGTATCGTTTTGATTCATTGCGTACCTCTCCTTTTTCACTATAATTTTTCACCAATCGCTAGTGTCAGAAGGGCTACCTGAGAAGCGTCTGAACGTGGCAGCAATCCTTTCTGGCGGCCTTCATGCATTACAAGGATATTATCGCTCATTCCCAGCAGTTCAGGCAGTTCAGAAGAAACCATTATAATCGCGGTCCCCTGCTTTGACAATTGATTCATGAGCTTGTAAATCTCTGCTTTGGCTCCAACATCGATTCCGCGGGTTGGCTCATCAAGCAATAAAAGTTGGGGATTTAATAAGAGCCACCGGGATATAAGCACCTTTTGCTGGTTTCCTCCGCTCAGGCTGATGATGATCTGGTTCTGCCCTGTCGTTTTTATATTAATGCTTTTAATTTGCCTCGACACCTCATCCGAGAGACTTTTGTCGTCTACAAATCCCGCTTTTGTATATTGAAACAACCCCGCCATTCCCATATTATCCCGTATAGATAGCGGTGGAAACAACCCGGTTAGCTTTCTATCCTCCGTTACAAACCCCATACCCATCTCAATTGCATCTTCAACAGTATACTTTGACAATTTCTTTCCTCTAAAATAGATCTCTCCGGCTGTTGCTTTGCGCAGGCCAAAAATAGTTTCGATAATTTCCGTTCTCCGTGAACCAAGCAATCCGGAAAAACCTAAAATTTCCCCTCTGCGCACCTTGAAGCTGACGTCTTCAAAAAGCCCTTCTACGGTAAGGCTCTTAACTTCAAGCAAGATCTCATCAGTCACATTATTATCTTTCGTGTAATAATCGTCTATTTTACGTCCAACCATCATGGCGATGACCTTATCTTTATCTAAATCCGCAATGCTTGAGGTCCCGACATTTTTACCATCGCGAAGTACGGTTACCTCATCGCATATTTCAAAAATCTCATCCATTTTGTGGGTAATATAAATGACTGCCCGCCCTTCTTCCTTAAGTGAGCGAATAATTGAAAACAGGCGTTCAACTTCTTTTTCCGTCAACGCGGAAGTAGGTTCATCCATAATGATCAGACTAGAATTATATGAAACCGCTTTGGTAATTTCCACAAGCTGTGTATTTGCCGTGCTAAGCATACGCATGTTTACATTTGGATCTAAATCAATTTGCAATCTACCGAGCAATTCTCGTGTTTTGCGATTCATAGTGGAACTGTCAACCCAGGAACCTATTTTTGTTATTTCTTTTCCAAGAAAAATATTTTGGGAAATTGTCATGTCCGGAACCGCGGTCATTTCCTGATGGATCATAGAAATGCCTTTTTCCAAGGTGGAATGTATATTACTCAACTGTAAAGGTTCGTCTTTAAACATAATAGAACCTTCATCCGGCTTGTACAGACCAATCAGGCATTTCATTAATGTTGATTTTCCGGCGCCATTCTCCCCAATGAGTGCGTGAACAGAGCCCGCACGAATATTAAGATCCACCGCATCCAAGGCAATCGTTCCAGGGAAACGCTTGGTGATATGCTCCATTTGCAATATATAATTGTGCGCCATAAGGATATACTCCCTTCATTAGACCTGTCCTGAAACCCACCGCAAGTGGCTGGGCGAGATATTTTTTCGTCCTGCAAGGCAGAGGACGAAAGCGGGCTGACGCCCGGTGAGGACGACAACGCAGCAGGGCGGAAAAAGAACCGCCCAGACGCTGCGCAGGGGTTTCAGGACAGGTCTATTATGCAAAAGCTGCCGGAGATTGTGCAAGAAGCGAATTATATCGCTTCTTGCACAAAAACAAGTTTGTTAATATCAGTTAGCTATTTGTATAATTCCAAATATTGATCAACATTTTCAGCAGTTACAAGCTCGAAGTCTATCCATGTGGATTCAAATGTTTTTGGTCCTTCTCCCTTGCACGCCTTAAGAGCTATTTCGACTGACGTATATCCCTGCATTAATCCGGGCTGATATGTTGTCGCATCAAGTGTTCCCGCTTTTATTGCTTCCAAAGCGGGTGGGATGGCGTCAATGCCGCTAACCAAAACCTTATCTTTGGTATTCTCCGCGACAAGCGCATTTGAGGCGCCAATGGCCATTTGATCGTTGTTTGCAACAATCGCCGCCAAGTCAAGATCCATTTGCAGCCAGTTTTCTGTGACCTTCATCGCTTCCGCAGTATCCCATTTGGCAGTATTTTCCTGCACAACCTTGATGTCGGGATATTTATCAAAAATGTCATGATACCCTTGTGTGCGTTTTGCGGTATTGTCAAGGCCCAACTCGCCCATCAAAACCCCCACATTGCCCTTACCGCCCAGTAAATCGGCAATATATTGGGCTTGTAAGTGTCCCGCCTGCAGCTCATCCGAGCCAACATAAGCTACGCAGCCATCCTCCATCCCTTCGAAAGCGCGGTTGCAGCCGATAATCGGTATATTAGCTTTTTGGCATACATCGATCAATGTCGGCCCCATTGTGGAGTCAACGACGTAAATAATAATCGCGTCAAATTCTTGCGAGCACCAATTTTCCACGAGGCTCAACTGCGTGGCGGAATCCTTCTTGCTGTCGCCTATTTGCAGGTCAACCTCATCTTTATGCTCCTCGGCAAATTTGTTCGCTCCGTCAACAACGTAGGTAGTGAACGCGTCATCCATCCCGTAAACTGTAAATCCAATCTTAAATTTCTTTGCGCCGGACTGTTCGGGCGAAGCATTAGCGGATGATTCCGCTGCAGCGGCAGGCTCGGAAGATTCCGTGATTGAAGACGAGTCAGAGGCTGTGCCGCAACCCGCAAACAAACCGATTAACATTGCCAGACATAAATGAATCGACAGGAATTTTGCCTTTTTCATAATCTCTCTCCTCTTTCAATAAATTATTATTATCACTACTGTTGCTGTAATGATAAAGACATAGGTTATCCCGGATAAAGTCAGGGCGGAGACCATTCCCCGGTTACTCGAAAACACAGGCTATTGTGACCGCAAAACAGTATTATAGTTATTGTCGGGTTCCAACCCATAAGCCATATTGCAAATAACCGGGAGCACTTACATTTTGGCACGTGGCCAAGGGAGGTAATAGGATAGCGGTATCCTGTTCAATCACGAAAGCCGAGGTGTCAACCCTCATTATTCCAAACCCATTATTAGGATAAAAGCGAAAAAATCCCAATTGCCCGCCCGTTGCCGCTTGATTGGCCAGATAATTTCCCCAGTAGCCCCCATCTATTATTTCTTCACGGATTAAGAATGTGGATGACGGGCAATTTTTTTCGCTCAACAGGTAGCGAGCCTTGCCTATAGCTTTGTCTGATTTTTTATCATAATAAACAACATCCTCTCCAATCGATTCGGGCAGAAGGAAAGGAGGAGAAAATTCCCCTTTTACATTTGCCGAAATCACCGCTATGTCCACATGATCCGAAATTGCCTTTATACTGACTTTTTCGCGCCTGCCTACACAAAGCAGGGATGGCGTATCATCTCTCCATACGCTGCGCGCGGCTTGGACGGAACCACATGACCACTCAAAGACAGCCTTGCCACTAAGTAAAACGAAGGCACGCTCCTGATCCAACTCGCACCTTGCAACCTCGCCGCCCGAAATACACATAATCCCAAATGCAAAGTGGCTGCCACATTGCCCTTTAGTAAGTATTGAATTATATCCATCCGCATAAGGTTTATAATTTGTCAGCTTCATGGTTGCCCTCGAACTTTCTTTTAAAACCCAATTTTATTCCGGATGTATTCTCTCGCTTTTTTTGTATACTCAAAAGGATTTTTCACGCTAGGATCCTGCTCGGCTTCCACAACGATCCAACCTTCGTAGTTGTGCTTGTCAAGCACCTTAAAGATTCCGTCCCAATCAACAAGGTCTCCATCTCCGGGAACCGCGAACAGACCGTTACGCACACCTTCAAGGAAGCTGAGTTTCTCCGCCTTCATCTTTTTCACAACCGAACTGTTGCAATCCTTGATATGGAGTAAACGGACGCGGCCAATAAGTTTTTCAAGTTGTGCTACCGGATCGTCTCCATTGGCGGCAGTATGACCTGTGTCGAGTATAAGCCCCACCAGATTGGGATCCGTATTTTTCATAACGCGATCAATTTCTTCCGCAGTCTGAATACCTGTACCCATGTGTGGGTGCAAACCAAACAGCATGCCTTTTTCCGCAGCAAGCCTGCCACACTCATTTAGACCTTTTGTTAAAGCCTCAAATTGTTGGTCGTTTAATATTGGAGGGGCAGTATAAAGTGGTATGTCCGGGGTCATATGAATTGTGACGCCACATTCTCCACAACCAATAACCGGAGCTCCCATGGCATAAAGAAAATCGCGGTGCTTCTTGAATCTCTCTAGGGTTTCTTCCAGCGGGCGGGAGGTCAGACGCAGATTTAACCACGCGTTACACAACTGCACATCTCCGCGCAAATGGCACTCCTTGCTAAGTTGTTCGACGTTCCAGGGATACGCGCATCCCATTTCAAAGCCGTCATAACCGCCCATCACAATTTCGTCGAGTGTTTGTAACCAAGTAATCTGAACTCCACCTAGAGACGGCTCATCGTCAGAAATCCAAGAAATTGGAGAGCAGCCAATCTTGACGTTATTTTTGTTTAACATAGAGAATCCTCCTAGATAGGTTATATTCTTCTTTGGGGTAACCTTCCCTCATAACGCGTGTCAACACTATTTAGAACCTGTATTCACAGGCTCAACAGCCGTATATGCGGATCTTTTTCCGCATCTCTGCGTCAAAAAATCTTGCCTTGCGTCAGCAAGGCGGCGGCTTTTTTCCTTGATATGCGAAGAAATCTCTCGCATATTCGACTATTTCGCTCTGTGAATACAGGTTCTTAATATGGCTTCGTATTTTTCACATTTGGTTTAAAGTC
>Ga0153939_1001047_pt1 | contig 10996 bp, 10 predicted proteins | sample TSNJ023MetaG_FD_104734 | JGI IMG/M metagenome (GOLD analysis project Ga0153939, IMG submission 104734) | Attine ant fungus gardens microbial communities from New Jersey, USA - TSNJ023 MetaG | ecosystem: Host-associated > Fungi > Mycelium > Unclassified | place: USA: New Jersey, Brendan T. Byrne... | reverse complement strand
TTATATTATTATCAGGTTCATTGAAGGAAGTAGCAGATAGTTATAAAGTAACTTACCCAACAGTACGATTGAGATTAGATAGACTTATTCATAAAATTAATCTCAATGAGGATGCTAGTAACGATCCATATATAACACTTATAAAAAGATTAGCAATTAATGAAAATATTAAATTTGATACTGCAAAGCTTTTAATAAATGAATATAAAAAACAAGGAAAGGGGGTTTTTAAAAATGAATAATTTATTAAATATTTGTATATTTTTAATAATTATAATAGTAGCAATATATTTACAAATATATTTATCAAAGAAAAATAACCAATGGCTAGGCTTAATTTTACCTTCAATTTGCATAATATTTGTAATATTAATAATTTTAGGAATTGTAATTTCTAGTACTATATTTACTCTTATTATTTGTATTTTTACTTTAATATTATTGATGATATATTTTTATTGTCGAAGAAAATTTAAAAGTAATGCACAAATAGAAAAAATGAATATTCAAGATTTATGATTAATAGGAGGATTAATATATGAATGATGAATTAAAAATTAAAATGTATTCATTTACATTAGATTGTAAAAACCCAAATGAATTAGCAAAATTCTATGCAACATTGCTTAAGTGGGAAGTAGTGTATGTTGATGAAGAATATGCGTGTATTGGCGCTCCTGGAATAAAACAAGGAGCATATCCTGGGATAACATTTCAACGAAATCTTGAATATAAAGTGCCTGTGTGGCCAGAGGAATTTGAAGCGCAACAACAAATGGCACATATTGACTTTGCCGTTGATGATTTAGAAAAAGCAGTTCAACATGCAATTCATTGCGGAGCAACAGTTGCTGAGTCACAATTTTCGAATAATTGGAGAGTCATGATTGATCCTGCTGGACATCCTTTTTGTTTATGTCAAATGAAAACAATGATTGAGGGCGAATATTTTGCATTGTTATAGAAAATCAAAAAATGTATAAAAAAAGAACATTGACAGGAAAATAGGCATATATTATAATGTAGTAACAGAAATTGATATAATATAAAATGAAAAAAATTAAAGTAATCTGAACAGGCAGCTAATTTATTAGTGAAGCCGGGCTATAAGATAGCAACAGATAATTACATCTGTGGGACAGTGATATTCCATAGATGTTTTTTTTATACTGTATTTTTAGGAGGAAAATAAATGAAAATTCAAACAAACGAACAAATTGCAATGAGAGTTTCGATCGTAACGATAATTGGTAATGTGATTCTATCTGTTTTTAAACTAATTGCAGGTCTTATAGGAAATTCTGGGGCAATGATTTCAGATGCAGTACATTCTATGTCTGATGTATTTAGTACATTTGTTGTTATTATAGGTGTAAAGATTGCAAATAAAGAATCAGATGAAAAACATCAATATGGTCATGAACGAGTAGAATGCGTTGCCGCGATTATCTTAGCATTTATTCTTTTTGTCACTGGAATTGGTATTGGATATTCTGGTATTATGAAAATACTAACTGGTAATAACAATGATTTATTAATTCCAAGTATGTTGCCATTAGTCGCAGCAATAATATCTATTATCGTCAAGGAGTGGATGTATTGGTATACAAAAATTGCTGCTAAAAAGATTGATTCGGGAGCACTTATGGCAGATGCTTGGCATCATCGTTCCGATAGTTTTTCTTCTATTGGTAGTTTTATAGGAATATTGGGTGCAAAAATAGGCTTTCCTATTTTAGATCCAATCGCTAGTGTTATTATTTGTATCTTTATTATCAAAGCCGCTTATGATATATTTATTGACGCAATTAATAAGATGATTGATAAATCTTGCGATGAAGAAATAGTAAAAAACATCTTAAATATAATAAATGAAGAAAATGGAGTACTAGGGATAGATAGTATTAAAACACGCTTATTTGGAGATAAAATATATGTTGATATTGAAATACAAGCTAATCGAAAAGATACTTTAGAAAATACGCATGAAATAGCTCAAAATATTCATGATAAAATAGAAGAGCAGTTTCCCAAAGTAAAACATTGTATGGTTCATGTAAATCCTGCAATTGAAGATAATATTTAAAATATCGAGAACATTCATATTATTTATCTTAAAATTTATAGTATAATTATTAAAGAGGAAGAGATAAAGATGAATCATCAAATGTTGGTAAATAAATTTAATAAAGTCTATCAAGAAATAATTGATAAAACTGAAATGATTGAGTTTAGGAATGAATATAGTAAATTTTCACTTTTTTTAGAAAAAGAAACTTATGAAATGTTTAATAATTTAAAAAGTTATGTTTATGAACAAAAGAAAATTATAATGGATTTGGAAGATGGTTATAGAAGTCCAGAAAATTCTCAAAAACTATATGATGAATACAAAGAATTATATGGCGTTGAATATGCACAAAAATATGTAGCTCTACCATATACTTCTGAACACAATATTGGTCTTGCTTGTGATTATGTAATAAAAAAAGATGGTATTTATATCGAAAATAGTTTAGATTACGAATTACTAGACGAATCAATATTTATTAATAGTATTGCTCATGAATTTGGTTTTATCGTAAGATATCCTAAAGGTAAAGAAGAAATAACTGGTTATAATTATGAACCATGGCATCTAAGATATGTAGGGGTAGAATTAGCAACTTATCTTTTCTTAAATAATTTAACCTTAGAAGAAAGATTTGATTTAGAACATTTATTACTTGCTGATCCAATCTTAAATTATGAAAAGTATAATAGTTATATAGAAATTATTTTAAATAAAAGTAGTAACAATAAAAAAATATATCAAATAAAAGAAGAAAAAGAATTAGGAAAAACCAACTTTGATTATTCAATTAGGCATTTTAGAGTTGGAATTGGTCAAAAACACATTATTGTTAATGGCAATACTCATGGCTGTGAAATAATAACAGCTTCTTTTGTTCTTGAACTAATGAATAAAATTGCTGAACAGGATTCAATGTTTGAACACATTTTAAATGAAATTACGATTCATTTTATACCATTATTAAATCCAGAGGGGTTTATAATAAGCACTTCTGCTATTGATTATGTTTTTAAGGGTAAAAATGATAAAGAAAAATTAGATATAATGATTGAATATTTAGAAAATGCAAAAAAAGATGATGTCAATATAAATACAGAAAAAAATAAAAATCAAAAACTTCATCGTAAAACATTTGAAAATTGCACTCCTGATTGTATTAGTGGTGAACATAGGAATTTAAGAGAAAATATTAGAAAATTAATAAAAGACTATAATTTACCATCTAGTATATTAGGAACTTGGTCAGCAAATGGAATGGGAGTAGATTTGAATAAAAATCATCCTTTCAATTTTGATTTCTATAAAAAAGATCGAGAAGAGAATCCTTATCCTCAATTTGATCGTAATGATGATATTGACAGATCTAAACCTGGACCAATTGGCTATATAGGAGATTCGCTTGATAGTAATGATTCAATAGAAAATAAACTGTTTTTGCAATTTATTGAAAGATTGCATAGTGATACATTAGGAATATTTCTTTATCATAGTGTTGGTGGAATGATATTTGCTGAGGTAAATAAAGAATTACCAAGAACAGAAGAAAGCATTTATAATACGAATGAAGCTGCTAAAGAGTATTCACACTATACTTCATATAAAATAATTAACGAAGTTCCAATCATGGCATTTAATGGCTATCTTCGTAGTAAATATAATGCAATATCTGTTTTATTAATTGAATTATCTAGGATTAGAGCTAATCCAATCGGAACCTTTTCAAATCCATATAATTATAAATATACAATTCATACTAATTGTGAGGCATTTGCAAAAACAAGCGAAAAAATGTTACGATTATTTAAGGAAAAGTTGAATTATGAAAAAACAAATTAAAATTGAAAAAGTTTTACTCATTTTATTTATTTTGACATTAGTATCTTTGTGGCTTGGATTAGGAACAGTTTTGATTTTGACTAAAATAGCAAAAATTCCTGTTGATTTATTTAGTAAATATTCATGGGGAATGTGGCTTTGGTTACCAATTCCAATTTTATCTATTATTTTAGGAATTAAATATAAACAAAAAGGAATTAATTGTACTAAAAATATTATTGGTGGATTTATAATTGGAATAATAGGATTAATCTTCGGATCATATTTCCTCCTTTTTAATTTTGAAGTTGATTATAGTGAAATTTATAATTATGAGCAAATAATCGGATTGGAAATTCCATCGGAAGGATTTCTTGAAAAACAAATATGGGATGAAAGTTATTTGCTTGAACATATTACTAATTATGCTAAATTTACAAATGCTGAAGAAATAAGAAAATTTGAAGAAGAACTAAAAAATAGCAATAATTGGCTTTTTCAAGAACAGATAAGTTCTCATTTGAGTATTTTTATACCTCTTACGCTTGCGTGTAATATAAATGATATTTGTTATTATTCGGTTTATATTGAAGGTATTGATGATTATAATATTATACCGAATGAATCAGGAAAGTATCACATCTATGCAATGATGTATAGTACTCAGTATTCAACACTTAAAATTGAAGATTATATTCTCGAATATAAAAATTAATTGCAAATATTTATTTGTAATTTTTTTCTAGTATTTAAGTAGAATGTAGAAATAAGATTATTGTTTTAATTATTTTTAATTATGATAAAATGAATTATATAAGGAGAGTGTATGTAATTTGAGTGTTATAAATATTAAAAACTTAACAAAAGATTATGGAAATAATCAAGGGATTTTTGATATTAATCTTGAAATAAAAAAAGGAGAAGTATATGGTTTTTTAGGACCTAATGGAGCAGGCAAAACAACAACAATAAGACATTTGATGGGCTTTATGAAGGCAGACAAGGGCACTTGTTGTATTGATGGTTTAGATTGTTTTAAAGAGGCTTCGATTATTCAAAAGAAGGTTGGATATATTCCGGGAGAAATTGCCTTTATGAATGAAATGAATGGCATGGAGTTTATAAGATTTATGGCAAATTATCGGGGATTAAAAGATTTAACAAAAGCTCATGAGTTACTGAAACGATTTGATTTGGATCCTCATGGTAAAATTCGGAAGATGTCAAAAGGAATGAAACAAAAATTAGGAATTATAGTAGCCTTTATGCATGATCCAGATATTTTAATCTTAGATGAAGCTACTAGTGGATTAGATCCATTAATGCAAAATATATTTGTTGAATTAATTAAAGAAGAAAAGAAAAAAGGAAAAACAATATTAATGTCATCTCATATGTTTGAAGAAATAGAAAAAACTTGTGATAAGGTTGCAATTATAAAAGCTGGTCGAATCGTTGCAACTGATACAATTATTAGTTTAAGGAAAACACAAGCGAAAAAATATACGATTACATTTAATAATAAAAAAGAAATTAATGATTTCAAAAAAGAAGGAATGGAAATAGTTGATATTTCTGAAGATAAAGTAACCTTGTTAGTTCAAAATAACATAAAACAATTTATTACCCTTCTAAATAAATACGATGTCATTAGTATTGATGAAGAAATGCAAGGTCTAGAAGATATATTCTTAGAATTTTATAGAGGTGAAAAAAATGATTAATTGGTCATTATACAAACAAAGTATAAAATCAAATTATAAAATATTATTGATTTTTCTTGCTATTTTAACTTTATATATTACTGTCATAATTGGAATATATAATCCAACATCTATGAATGCATTAGCAGAATTTTATGAAAGTATGCCAGAAATAATGGCAATGGTAGGAATGAATGGAGATTCTACTTCTTTAATCGGTTTTTTGATTACGTATTTATACGGATTTCTATTCTTAGTTTTGCCTTTAGTTGTTACAATCATCATTTCAAATAGATTGATTGCATCACACGTCGATCGTGGTTCTATGGCTTATTTATTATCTTCACCAAATAGTCGAGGAAAGATAATTTTTACCCAAATAAAAGTTTTAGCAACTTCAATTTTAATAGTAATTGCTTATTGTACAATTGTAACGATTATTTCCTGTGCCTTAATGCATCCAGGGGAACTTGAAATCGGAAAATTATTAATCATTAATTTAGGCTTGTTAGCATTTCATTTATTTATTGGTGGTATTTGTTTTCTATCTTCAACAATTTTTAATGAAACAAAATATTCGCTTATGTTTGGAGCAGGAATTCCATTTGTTTTTTACTTAATTCAGATGTTAGCAAATATGGGGGGTAAATTAGAAAATTTAAAATATTTTACTATATTTTCACTGTTTCGACCTTTAGATATTATTAATGGAAAAGGTTCTGCTTATTTAATGATTGTAATTTTATTTTTAATGGCATTTATCTTATATATATTATCGTATTTTATTTTTAAGAAAAAGAATTTATCGATATAATATTAATTATATTTATTAAAATAACTTAAATAAAAGAGAAAAAATTGTTTTTCTCTTTTATACTTTTTAAATGAAGTAAATTTAGTTATCCATAAATTCCTTTTAACATATTTGATACCGCGATATAGTAATAGGCTATTTTATACCAAGTTGTAAAATCGACAATTCCTGTTACGGGAAGACTAAAAACACTTTGAAATGTTCTTACAGCAGATTGAGTATTATTGTCAAATACTCCATTGGCATTTGGAATTGCTGGAATTCCTGGGTAATTTCCTCGTATGGCATTTAATTCGTTTTGCATAAATTGGACTGCTTGACCACATGAACCAAGAGATAAATTATATCCGGGAAAAGAGGTTGGTAAAGCACTGATGATTTCAGCAGTATCTAAATAAACACTATTAGAATAATAATTTCTTAAAATTTGTAAGGCAGTATAACCTTGATCAGCTAAATTTTTTGAACCCCATTGACTTAACCAGCCAGCATTATTTACTTTAATTCCATCATTATATTGAGCAAGTAGTGGTTGCCTGACATTAGGTAATTTTATAAATTCTGTGAATATTTCATCAACCACTTTTGAAATTGTGTCATATATAGTACCACCATGGATATAATTTTGATCATAAGCTGTAGATGAGGTAATTGTAAAAACATATCCTTTTGCTCGATACCATTCCGTAAAGATTCGGTTCATAGTAAATGATAAAATAGCATAAACATTTGCTTTGATAGCTTCGGTTGGCCAAGTACTATATATTTCATGTGAAGCAACATTTTTTATATAATCAGTAAAGGGAATATAGTAGTTAGCAGCTGAAGTGTTGGTTGGAATTCCATAATGAACAATTACATATTCAGGGACAATAGGAACAGGCAAAACTCTATTTTCATTTGCAGTTTCTAATTCGGTTTTTATACTTGCTTCGGGTATTTTAGCTGGAAAATCACTCCATAAAGGATGCTCTGGTAATGATATTATTTCATTAGGAGCTGGTTCTTCTAATGATGATGACATCAAAACTTCTTGGGTTGCAGTTGTTTCTGGGAATATTTCAACATTTTGTATTATTGTCGTTTGAAGACCTTCTTTACTTACTTCGATATTATAAACAGAATACGGTTTTATTTCAGTTTGTGGCTCTAATGAATATTTTTTATCAGGAGCATTCAATTCTATTTTCTCTGTCTTTCCATCTGCATCTGTTGTAGTTCTTATATTTGTATTTTCTCCTGTAATTAATACTTCTGCATTTTTTACCGGTTGGGCATAATTATCAGCATAGACAGTAACTATTAAATATCCTTTTTCCATATTATTGAATCAATCCTTTCAAATACTTTCAATCTAAAATAATATATGTTTCAATCTAGACATTTGTAACCATATTATATGAATTTAATATAATAATTTAAAGGAGGAAAATTATGAATCAAGATTTATTTGAAATATATCAAAATAATATGATTGATGAAAATATGGAATACGAGTGGATGATTATGCCTGTATTGAAACAATATGATGCTGGTGATGCAGTAATGATATTGCAAGAAAAATTGCATATTCTTGATTTTTATTCTGGCAGTACTACTGGCAGTTTTGATCATGCAACGAAAGAAGCAGTTATGAATTTCCAAATTGCAAATCGATTAAATCCTACTGGAATCGTCGATGAAGAAACTTGGAAGCTTTTGTTTGAAAAAACAACTTTGCCAGTAAACCAAATGTTTATTAAAGTTGATAATAATGAAGAAGAGAGTAATACTAGACAAAGCAATTTTGTTGGGATTGTAATTGATCCTGGACATGGCGGGGATGATCCAGGTGCGATTGGAAATGGTATCATTGAAAAAAATATGAATTTAGAAAATTCTTTATATATGTATCGTCGTTTTAATGAATTAGGTGTCCCAGTTGTATTAACTCGTTCTACTGATGAAACATTAACACCTACTGAAAGAGTAAATCGTGTTTTAAATGCTTTTGGTAATAGTCCAAATGTAATTGTTTTATCTAATCATATTAATTCTGGTGGAGGGGAAGGAGCAGAAGTAATTTATGCTCTTAGAAATAATAATGTTTTACCAAATAAGATTTTAGAAGAAATTGGAAAAGCTGGTCAAAAAACTAGAAGAGTTTATCAAAGACCTTCGACAACGAATCCAGCTCTAGATTATTATTATATGTTACGAAATACAGGTTCTACCCAAGCACTTATTATTGAATATGGTTTTTTAGATAATGTAAATGATGCTAATAGATTAAAAAGATATCATTTGGATTATGTTGAAGCAGCAATTAAGGCTGTAATGAATTATTTGGATTTACCTTACAATCAAGAGGTTGAAGGTTTATACACGGTTGTTAGAGGTGATACTTTATGGAGTATTGCGAATCGATTTGGGACGACTGTTGATGCAATTATAAGATTAAATAATTTAACAAGTTATACTTTAAATATCGGGCAACAATTAAGAATACCTGGAGCAGAAATTCCGGAAGTTCCAGAAATTCCAAGCGAGGGAACAAATTATACGCTTCATACGGTAGTTCGAGGTGATACGCTTTGGAGTTTGGCAAATAAATTTAATACAACGGTTGCTGAGATTAGAGCTTTAAATAATTTAACCAGTAATACATTGTCTTTAGGGCAAATCTTAAGAATACCTGGGGCGGAAGTTCCAAGTGAGGGAACAAATTATACGCTTCATACTGTAGTTCGAGGTGATACGCTTTGGAGTTTGGCAAATCAATTTAATACAACGGTTGCTGAGATTAGAGCTTTAAATAATTTAACAAGTGATGCATTGTCTTTAGGGCAAGTATTAAGAATACCTAGAGCAGAAATTCCAGGTGAGGGAACAAATTATACGCTTCATACAGTAGTTCGAGGTGATACACTGTGGAGTTTAGCGAGTCGCTTTAATACAACGGTTGCTGAGATTAGAGCTTTAAATAATTTAACTAGTGATGCATTGTCTTTAGGGCAAGTATTAAGAATTCCAAGTACTTTTATTGTTTATACTGTTGTAAGTGGCGATACACTGTGGAGCATTGCTAGTCGATTTAGAACAACTGTAGATGAAATAAAACGTTTAAATAATTTAACAAGTAATTTATTAAGTAAAGGGCAACAATTATTAATCAAAATATAAAAAACAAACTAAACTAGATTATGATTTATTTAGTTTAAATATATTATTAATATGAATAATTTTAAGGACGTGAGATTTATATGATAGAAGAAAATAATTTATTTCAAGATGATATAGCAACTCAAGTAGAATCTGCATCATTAACTAGACCAGTGCTACGAATAGGAGACACTGGGGCGGATGTTATTGATTTACAAACGCAATTAAGAACTGTATTATTTTATACAGGAGCGATTGATGGAATATTTGGAGCAGCAACACAATCAGCAGTAAAAGCATTTCAATCTAATAATAAATTAACTGCTGATGGAATTGTAGGCAGAGCTACTTGGAGTGCTTTATATTATCTATACTCACCACTTGCCATATGTGGTCAAGAAGAGATTCCAGAGGTGCCAGAAATTCCGGAAGTTCCAGAAATTCCAGGCGAGGGAATAAATTATACGCTTCATACAGTAGTTCGAGGTGATACGCTTTGGAGTTTAGCGAATCGCTTTAACACAACGGTCGCTGAGATTAGAGCTTTGAATAATTTAACCAGCGATGCATTATCTCTAGGACAAGTCTTAAGAATTCCAACGGAAATAAATTATACGCTTCATACGGTAGTTCGAGGTGATACACTGTGGAGTTTAGCAAATCGTTTTAATACAACGGTTGCTGAAATTAGAACCTTAAATAATTTAACCAGTGATGCGTTGTCTCTAGGACAAGTCTTAAGAATTCCAACAACAATAAATTATACGCTTCACACAGTAATTCGAGGTGATACACTGTGGAGTTTAGCAAATCGGTTTAACACAACGGTTGCTGGGATCAGAACTTTGAATAATTTAACCAGTGACACCTTATCTCTAGGACAAGTGTTAAGAATTCCTACCACAACTTCCGTTATTCATACTGTTGTAAGTGGAGATACTTTATGGAATATAGCAAATCGATTTAATACAACAGTTGCTGAAATCAGAGCATTGAATAATTTAACAAGCGATATTCTAAGGTTAGGACAACAATTAATAATTTCAAGATAAAATTTTGATTTAGTTTAAAAAAATATCTTAAAGATATATATTACCAAATAAAAATGATTTTTTAAAAGTGAGAAAAAGATTGCATAAAATGTTGGCTTTTGTTATAATTTATTTAGAGGTATAGGTACCCACTCGCAACAACCTATGCCTCTTTTTTGATGTAAAATTCACGTAATAAATTGGACTTGTCTTTTTTGTCTTATTGATTATATTTCAAAAAAAAGTTATACTAATTAAGTAAGTTTTAGGGGGAGTGATTAAGAAATGTTGAAAAAATGGATTAAATGGCTTAATAAATTTTATTCCCCACTTATGTTTTGCAATCTATTCTTTATTATTGTATTATCATTTCTTATCATTCTAAATCTTGATATAAAAAGAGATATTTCTTTTTTTG
>Ga0153939_1001045_pt1 | contig 11010 bp, 11 predicted proteins | sample TSNJ023MetaG_FD_104734 | JGI IMG/M metagenome (GOLD analysis project Ga0153939, IMG submission 104734) | Attine ant fungus gardens microbial communities from New Jersey, USA - TSNJ023 MetaG | ecosystem: Host-associated > Fungi > Mycelium > Unclassified | place: USA: New Jersey, Brendan T. Byrne... | reverse complement strand
CGGGGGTACCAGGGGGCGCAGCCCCATGGCGTCTTTTGGTTACTTTTCGACGTCGAAAAGTAACGCCCGCCCCGGCAGGGGCAACCCTCCCCATTGCATGGGGAAAAGAATCATGCGGCAACACTGCCGCAAAAACAATTCCGCCCTGCGCCCAGCAGAAATCCCCCCGCCCCGGCCACGAGGGGCAAACCATCCCCCATCTGTATGGGGAACACAACAACAGCGATTGCCCTGTTGACATTGTTGGCAACATATGGACTGCACAGCTTGCACATGATATACTAAAACAAAACAACGCGTGGAAAGCGGTGAAGTGTTGTACATAAAGGAAAAAGAGCCATTGCGGAATCGATGTAGTATGACGATGTACCTGTTTGTACTATTCAGTTTCATCGGATGGTTGTATGAAGTGGGCCTTGCGTTCCTGTACGGGTTTGGGTTTGTCAACAGGGGCTTCCTGTTTGGCCCCTATCTCCCCATCTATGGGTTTGGGGGGCTTATTTTAGTTGTTTCTCTCGCGGGCGTTATGAAAAAGCCCCGCTGTTGGGGAAGGGTTCCCATGACCCCCTTCCTTGTTTTTCTGCTGATTGTGCTCATTACCACGGTGCTTGAATACGCGGCAAGCGCCGGGCTGGAGTTTATTTTTCACAAACGATGGTGGGATTACAGCCACTATGCCTTTAACCTCAACGGGAGGGTCTGCCTGAGCGCAAGTCTCCGGTTTGGTCTGGGCGGAATGGTTTTCGTATATGTTCTGGCCCCCCTCATTAAAAGGTTGGCGGGCAAAATCCCGGAGAATATCCGCAATAGGGGGGCCTTGCTCATCCTGGGACTATTGCTGCTGGATTTTATATGCACCATGTGCATTCCCGGTTCAATAGTAGGAACAATGCTTCCCATGTGAATGCGGTTATATCCTGTCTATCTTTTCAATGAGCTCATCAACAGAAATGTTGTTGCTCTCCATCACCTCAACCAGCTTTTCCACCTTGGATTTTCGCTCGGCGTCCATGAGCTCCACCCTTTTTGCCTTCAGCTTCGTGATCTGCTCTTGGTGTTTGGAGATTCTAAATTCGATGTCGATAAGCTTGTCTTGCAGGGGTTTTCTTGCGGCCATACTGTCACACTCCATAAAAAGAATTGGTATAGTAATTCAACTTCAAAATAATAGTATTTTGAAGTTGAATTACCGAATGGGAATCAACTTTTTCCTCTTTCTTTTTTTGATTTTAAAGTTGATTCACTATAATACCTCACAAAGTATGGGCCAAAAGGCAAATATATATACAAAGGAGGGTTTCCAATGGCACAGATCTATCTGAATTATGGCGACAATTTGCAGGAGATGACCTACACGCTGATGGAGGCGGCGGATATCGCCGCGCGGCTCAATACATCCATGAAGGTGTGTATTAAGCCCAATTTAGTCGTGTCCCGCCCGGCCGGGGACGGCGCGACCACCCACCCGGAGATTGTGGAGGGAATTATCCGTTACTTACAGGACCACGGCGTGGACAATATTTGCATTGCCGAGGGCTCCTGGGTGGGCGGCAGCACCAAGAGAGCCTTTGAAAATTGTGGATATACGGCGATATCCAAGCAGTGTGGCGTGCCCCTCGTCGATACAAAAAAGGACAAGGTGCTGAAGCGGAAATATGAGGGGTTGGATTTGGGCATTTGCGAGACCATTGCCGCCGCGGACTACCTCATCAATGTGCCGGTGCTCAAAGGACACTGTCAAACGGACATGACCTGCTGCCTAAAAAACATGAAGGGCTGTATCCCCGACGGCGAAAAGCGCCGCTACCACACTATGGGACTCCACAAGCCCATTGCCGCCTTGAATACCGTATTAAAACCACAGTTGCACATTATTGACAATATATGTGGGGACCTGACCTTTGAGGAGGGCGGGAATCCGGTGGAAACCGGCCGCGTTCTTCTGGGCTTTGACCCGGTGCTTTTGGACAGCTACTGCGCCGGGCTGATGGGGTACCACCCGGATGAAATCGGTTACCTGCAATATGCCAGGCAATACGGGGTGGGCGGGTATTTTGACAACACCACCGAAATAATGGAGCTCAACGCGGAAAACCGGCCCGTGGCAACCCAGTCCCGCAGCAGCATTGCAAAGCGCCTGGCCGACCACATTGACGAGGACAGCGCCTGCTCCGCTTGTTACGCCGCTCTGATCTTCGCCCTCCATAAGACCCCCTCGCGTCCGGCAGGGGACAGGATTAAGATTGGACAGGGCTTCAAGGGGAAGCGGTGCACGGGGATTGGCGTGGGAAATTGTACCGCGGGCTGCCGGGAGTTTGTCGGGGGCTGTCCCCCCCGCGCCTTGGATATCGTCGAATTTCTGGAACGCCGTTGAGTATGTATACCATACAATTCGTAGGGAGCGCCGACCTCGGCGCTCCGTTTTGCGACAGCCCTATTTATATGTCCAGCAGCTTGCGCAACCGCATAAAGGTGAGGCGGTAACGCACAAAGGGGGACAGGGACAGGCTGTCGTGCACAATGCTGTCCGGCAGACCGATTTGGCTCAGCCTGGTGTGGCAGCCCGCCTGCTGCATCTCCCCGGCTATGTCTTCGGGGTCGGGCAGGGCGGCCAGGAGCTGCCGGACGCGGGGCAGGGCGGCTTGCAGCTTGACGGGATCCACCTCCGCAAGGGGATCCGGTGTGTTTTCCTTGACCACCTCGGGGCTGAGGCGGCCGAATTTTTCCTCGATGAGATCCAGGGGAAGGCCGGTGTAATCGGACTTCATCCGGATTTCCGGCAAGGCGGCGACGCGTTTGTACTCGGTGAGGGCAAGGCCCAGGCCCACGCCGACCTTTTCGCCGTGGAGGGCGTCCAGGCGGGGATTGAGGATCTCCATCTCCCACAGGTGGGAGAGATGGTGCTCCGCGCCGGAGGCCGGGCGCGAGGTCCCCCACATCTGTATGCCGATGCCGGAAAGCAGCAGCGCAAACATCAGCTTTTCCAGGTCCTCCGGGCTGCCGGCGCGGATGGCGGCCAGGTTGTCGCGGACGTTGTCCGCCGCCGCCCTGGTGATGGCGGCGATGCGGGGGCAAAAGTCCTCGCCGGTGACCAGGTGGCCGATCTCCCAGTCACACAGGGAGGTGTATTTGCCCAGAACGTCGCCGATGCCCGCGGCGGTGAGGTGGTAGGGAGCGGCGGCGAAGATGTCGGTGTCGGCCACTACGGCTAAGGGGGACACGCCGGGCAGCGTTGTTTTGAAGCCGTGCCAGGTCATAGCCGAGACGGTGGAGACAAAGCCGTCCACAGTGGCCGCCGTGGGAAAGCTGACAAAGGGGATGCCCCGCTGGTTGGCGATGTAACGGGTGGTGTCGTGGATGGTGCCCGATCCCACAGCCAGCAGCCAGCCGGTGTTGTCCGGCAGGGCGGCGGACAGGGCGGCGGTGGCTTTTTCGTCGGCGTGGAGGCCGTTGGCGTTCAGTTCAACAATGCTTTTCCCATCCAGGAGATGCACGGCCAACACCTGAGCGGCCCTCCGGGCATAGGGGCGGGTGTTGGTGTCGCAAACAACGCATCCCCGGTTGTCCAGCTCCAGGGAACGGACTATGCCCTCCAGCCGGTTGATTGCGCCCGCCTCGATGAGGATTTCCCGGGTGAGCAGGCTGTGCTCCCTGCCGCAGACACACGGGGTTGTATACTGTTTTAAATCGATATTCATGGTAACCTCCTAGTGTATCGCTTTATCCTCCACGGGGAGGAGCTTTTCTATTATATAGGAAATGTTGTGATTATTCAAATACTGTTGTATTCCCCATGTAAGATGGGGGAGTTCGCCCCTCATGCCGGGGCGGGCGGTACCTTTTCGACGTCGAAAAGGTACCAAAAGACACCAGGGATTCTCCCCTGGCACCCCTGCTCGACGGTTAGCTGTTCTTCCGTGATCCATAGCAGTTATAGCGCGGCTTCTGTCTTTTTGGCTTTGCGTTCGGTTCCGTCTTTGCCCGGCTATGCCGATGGAGGTTCGCCGTTTTTGCACGAGTTTTCCGGATATATTACAGGGACTCGGCGTCGTTGTCGCCGAGTCCCTGTAATTGCTGTAATATTATTTGTACAGTTCCGCCTTTCCCGTTGAGCCGAACAGGTCCATTTTGCCCTTGATAATTTTCGTGGCCGCCTTGGTGGCCTGGGGGATTACGATGAACAGCTCATAATCCTTTGGCTGTTCCGTCATTGTCTTTTGAAGCTGCCCGAGAAACGCGCGCTTCATGTCCGTTGACAGGTTGATTTTCGCGATTCCGTTCCTCGTGGTTTCCCGGATTTCATCGTCGGCGTTGTCCGAACCGCCGTGGAGGACCAGGGGCACCGACACGTGCCGCTGAATCTCCTTGAGACGGTCTATCTTTATCGAGTGGTCTTTTGTTTTGGGATATAACCCGTGGGAGGTGCCGATGGCCACGGCCAGCGTGTCAATACCGGTCTGCGCGACAAAGTCCGCCGCCTGCCGGGGGTCGGTGTACAGAATCGTGTCGCTGCCGCCCTCGCCGCTGCCCTCGCCGCCCCCAATGGTGCCCAGCTCCGCCTCCACCGACACATTCACCATATGGGCAATATCCACAACGGCTTTTGTGAGGGCTATATTTTCCTCATAGGGCAGGTGGGAGGCGTCGATCATAACGGAGGTGTAGCCGTTTTTAATGGCGCGCATCACATCCCCCACGCTTCCGCCGTGGTCCAGATGAATGGCCATGGGGATATGTGTGTTTTTCACCGCCTCGCGGACATATGCCACAAAATCATCGCCCACCAACTCCAGCTCCAGGGGGTGAATCTGGATGATGGCCGGGGCATTCTGTTCCTCGGCGGCGTCGATCACCACTTTCACAAATTCGCTGTTGGCCACATTGTAAGCGCCCACGGCAAATTTGTTTTCATAGGCGACCTTCAGTAAATCAGTCATGTTGTACAGCATGGTTTGTCTCCTTCTGCATTCCTTATTTTTACAATGGACAGGGCAAGCTATCCTATCCTTATTATACGCGCATACGGATTTTTGAAAAGAGCTGGTGCAAAAATTGATTGATAATCAGCTTTGGTCATAGTATACTGGCTGGGATGACTGAATTCTTTCACCAAGTGGAACAGGAGTGAAAATTGCCGTGGAAAACAGGGAAAAACAGATGCTGTCCTTGCTGGAGGTAAAAAAGTATTTAAGCGTAACGCAATTGTGCCGGGAGCTTTTTACCAGCGAGTCCACCATACGCCGGGGTCTCAATAAGCTGGAAAAGCAGGGCCTGGTGCGCAGAACACGCGGGGGAGCCTTTTATGTGCAGCGCGACCATCTGGAATGGCCGCTTTTGTATAAAAATCAAGAAAATATCGATAAAAAGCGGCACATCGCCGACCTGGCCATCGATTTCGTCACAGACGGCCAAACGCTGTTTGTCGATTCCAGCAGCACCTGCCTGTATTTTGCCAGAAGGTTGACGGAAAAGAAGGGGCTGACTGTGTTGACAAACGGGATCACAACCTCCAATTTGCTGTCGGAGGAGACGGAGGCGGAGGTGTACTGCGCTTGTGGCAAGGTGTATTCCAAGCAGTCCAGCATTCACGGCGCCGAAACCTGCGAATATGTGCTAAACCACACCGCCAACACCGCTTTTGTCACCTGCAGAGGGCTGGACGCGGGCTTTGGCGCGTCCGACTTCATCGAGGGAGAGGCGATGGTGAAGCGGTGCTTCCGCAAGCGGGCGGGCAAGACGATTCTGTTGGTGGACAGCAGCAAATTTGATAAACGGTTTTTTAACCAAACCTTTGCCATAGAAGACATTGACGTCGCCATTTCCGACAAGGCCTTTCCGGAGGACATTATGGAGGCGCTGAACCGGCATGGGGCGGAGATGGTGTGGTGATCAAGAAGACGTGGCACGAAAAATAGCGGATCAGCAGCTTTAATAAAGCATTGCCTACAGGCTCCCCCGGAATTTGCGGTTGCGGCTTCGGATCAGCTCCAGGCGGCGTTGTGTTCTGCGCCGGACCGCGCGGTTGCGCGCTTCCGCCAGCGCCCACAATAGCAACAGGCACAACACGCCGGCGGCCACGGCCACCATCTGGTTCGCCTTGAAGAGCGCTGCGGTTTCTTCCACCGGGTCTTCCGGTTGGATTTCCACCTGGTGGAAGGCGAAAACCTCTTCCGCCAGCTCAATTTCCGCGGTGAGTGGCTGGGTGCCCAGCAGGGTGGGGACGTTGGGCTGGGGTGTTTCCACCGCAAAGGCGGCCTTGCAGGTAATATTGCTGTCCCGGGTCTCAAAGGCCGTGGGGTTTTCCAGGACAATTTCAATTTTTTTGGCGTCGGCGCTGTTGTGTACCAGCGCGTAGAAGTCGCGGCTGCTGGAGAAGGCCGCGCTGCCCACCGGGCTGCCGTCCTGCTCAATGGGGACGGTAAAGCCGGAGAATTCCTCCTTGGCGATGGTGACGGGCACAAATTCGTCAAAGCCGAAATCCAGCAAGCTTTTTGTGTCCTCGTACTTGGACTGCCGGTCCCCCGAATACATGACCACACAGATGAGGGTGCGGCCGCCCCTTTGGGCAACCGTGCTCATGGTGTGCCGGGCCTCGTCGGTGAAGCCGATTTTCCCGCCGAAGACGGCCTCGTAATAATAGTCGCTCTCAGAATCCAGCATATATTGGTAGGTGGTCAGCTCCCGGGGGGCGGCGTGCTTGTTGGTGGGCGCGATAGTGTGGGCAGTGGCGCCAAAATACCGCATGAATTCCGGACAGCCCAGGGCGTACCGGGTGATGAGCGCCATGTCGTGGGGCGTGGTGTAATGGTCGTTGTCGTGGAGCCCGTGGGGGTTTGTGAAGTGGGTGTTTTTCGCGCCGATGGCGGCGCATTTCTGGTTCATCATGGCGACAAAGGCCTCCTGGGCGCCGCCCACATGCTCCGCCAGCGCGTTTGCCGCGTCGTTGGCGGATTGCAGCATCAGCGCGTACATGGCGTCGTCCACCGTCATCTCCTCGCCGGGCACAAGGTCGATACTGGCGCTGTCCGGCTCGTCGATATCCACGGCGGTTTGGCTCACCGTCAAGGTTTGCCGCAGGTCGGCGTTTTCGCCCACCAGTACGCCGGTCATAATTTTTGTGATGCTGGCGGGGTACAGGCGTTGGTCCATGCCTTTATCAAACAAAACCTGTCCCGTATCGGCGTCGATGAGCACGGCGCCACGGGAGGTGATGTCGCTTTCCGAGAGGGCGGAGGCGTCAAAAACAAAAAATGGAACCGCCAGGAGAATTCCCAGCAGCGGGCTGCACCATTTATTCATAGGCGTAAGGTCACCGGTCCTTTCATCTTATTTCAATAGTATAGTGCAAAATGGGTAAATTATCAACGCACTTTGTCGCATAAGGATAAAATTACGAAAAAAATGGGAAAATATCGGCAATGGTATAAAGTCCATACTTTTTGAAGACGATAATACTACTTGTAGGCATACAAGAAAATTAAATGCTCGGAGTGTTGTATTTGACTGTTGTTGTAGTGGCGCAGGACAACCCGGAATCTCATTTTTGGAGCACGCTCCTGTCCATCCTCGCTCCAAACTTTTCGGTGGTGTCCACAGAAAATAAAAAGCTTATCACCCCGCCGGCGGATGGAGATCTGCTTTTGTGCGACGCCCGCAGCGTCTCGGACCTGCGATGCGATACCGCGGTGATACTCTATAAGGATGTAGTGCGGCTCAAAACCAAAATCCACGCGGCCCGGGAGGCTGTGGCTGTGGTGGACGCCCGCAAACAAGAGCTGCTGACCTGTGTCAGCGAAACGGGCCTCAACGCAATTACCTGCGGTTTGTCCACCCGGGATACCATCACGCTTTCCAGCATCGATGTGGACAGCGCGGTGGTGAATTTACAGCGCAGCATGTCCTGTTTTGACGGCAGGGTGCTGGAGCCCCAGGAGATCCCGCTGAAGCTGGAGGGACCCGTGGACAACTTTGCGCTTATGGCCGCCAGCGCGGTCTATCTTCTCACCGGGCGGAAAAAACAGTTGGCAAATACATTGATCACCAATTAAAATTGTACAAATTACCATTCATATCAACTATCGAAAGACTCATACTAGTAATGCAAACGCAAATTCAATTAAAATTAACTTTTAAGGAGTGTTACCGATTATGGCTAGAAATAATATTATTGTTCCCGAAGCGAAAGAAGCTATGAACAGGTTTAAGATGGAATCTGCCAGCGAAGTTGGCGTAAACCTGAAGCAGGGATACAATGGTGACCTGACCTCCAAGCAGGCTGGTTCTGTTGGCGGCCAGATGGTCAAGAAAATGATCCAGGCTTATGAAAACTCTGCCAAATAGTTAAGCTTTTCGCCTTATCTTTTTTATACGTCCCCTCCGGCAGACGCCGGGGGGGATATCTTTTTTTATTGGGTCTATTCTAGCAAGTGGTGGCGCAGCAGCCAGATGGCGAGGATATTGGGCAGGGCCATGAGGGCGTTGAGCAAATCGCTGAGGGACCAGACAAGCCGGAGCTCTCCCACGGCCCCCAGCAGGACACAGGCGACGAACACAACGCGGTAAATGGCGACGGCCCACCCCTTGCCGCGGGTGAGATATTTCAGCGCGGACTCCCCGTAATAGCACCAGCCCAGCATGGCGCTCACGGCAAAGAACACAATGGATACGGCGAGTATTTTTGCCCCTAAATCGCCAAATACGCTTTCGAAGGCTGCGGAGGTCAGGGGGGCGCCGTTGAGTCCGCTTTTCCACAACGCGCCGTCTTTGGCGGTGAGCAGCACCAGCGCGGTGACAGTGCAGACCACAATGGTGTCCAAAAACACCTCAAAAATCCCCCAGACCCCCTGGTGGGCGGGACTTTTGCAGTCCGCCGCCGCGTGGGCGATGGGTGCGGAGCCCAGTCCCGCCTCGTTGGTGAACACCCCCCGGGAGAGCCCCAGCCGCAGCGCCTGGGATATGGAGTATCCGGCCACGCCGCCCACGGCGGGCTTTACGGCAAAAGCGCCGCTAAAAATCATGGAAAACGCGCCGCTGACGTTGTCGCGGTTGATGTATAAAAACACACCGGCGCAGCACAGGTATACTATGGAGGCAAAGGGAATGACCATTTCGGTGACCCGGGCAATGCGGCCCACGCCGCCGAAGACCACCAGCGCCACGATACCCGCCACCACAAGCCCGCTGATCCACTGGGGCACGCCAAAGGCGCTGAGGGCGGCAGTGGATACGGAATTCACCTGGGTGAGGTTGCCGATGCCCAGGGAGGTGAGGGCGCACAACAGGGCAAACACGCACGCCATGCCCCGTTTGCCGGAGATGGCCTCCATATAGTACATAGGCCCGCCGTAATACCGGCCTCGTGTGTCCCGGCGGCGGAATTTCACCGCCAAAAAAATTTCCGCATATTTTGTCGCCATCCCAAAAAACGCGCTGACCCACATCCAGAATATCGCTCCCGGCCCCCCGGACACCAGGGCGGTGGCCACTCCGGCGATGTTGCCCACCCCCATGGTGCCGGCCAGGGCCGTGGTCACCGCCTGAAAGGGGGAGATGTTCCCGCTGTCCTTGGCCGGGGGTTCCCGGCGAAGCAGTGTGCCCAGGGTGTTTTTTAGGATAAAGGGGAATTTGCGGATTTGAAACACGCGGAATTGCAGGGTGAGGCAGACGCCCAGAACCAACAGCAGCAGCATCACCGGTCCGCTGGGGGATATGGCCTCAACCAACGCGCTTGCCTGTTCCATGATACCCCTCCCAATTGGATTGTCTCTTTTTAATATATATGAGGGGAAGGGGATAAATATTGCATATCCATAAATTGTCCGCACCTGTCAGCGGGACGCAATAACGCAGTTTTAGGCGAAATTCATAACATATATTTCAAAATTTTGGAATATTATAGAAGTTCATTTGACGATCTTCTACAAATATCGAAAAATATATCCGGTACAATAGGGTGAGGATACACAGTGTGGTTGCTAAAAAACATCCAAATTGAAAGGAATTAGCATAATTTTACCAAGTTTGCTGGTATAATAATGAAAGGCGGCAGCTATAATAATGGAAAGGTGATGCAATGCTCAAAAAGCTGTATGCGAATGCCGTATATAAAAAAACCACAATCTTTGTGGCGGTATTTGTCATTGCAAGCATTCTGGTCAGCGATTGGTACACAACCGGAGAAGCCCTTTTGGGAACGGCGGTGAACGCAATTACGGCTGGAATGGCTCAATTTCCGATTACAAAAATAGAGGACAAACATTCTTCGCAGGATGTGCTTTCACAGCCAATACAGCAAACACAAAAAACCGCCGAATTCGTATTTTCCGGCAGCATTCCCATGAGCTACGAGCTACAGAAGTATACATACGAAAAGTGCCTGGAGAACAACCTGGATTACGAGATGGTGCTGGCGCTGATTTGGCGGGAGAGCCGCTTTGAACCCGATGCGCTGGGCTACAACACCAACGGCACGGTGGACAGTGGGATTATGCAAATCAATGAGGTGAACCACGAGTGGATCCACAGGGAATACGGCTTGGACAACATGATGGATCCCAAGCAAAACATCGCGGCGGGCACGGCGATTCTTGGCAGCTACAAGGCCAAGTATGGTGACGAAGGGGCGCTTTACGCCTATCAATACGGTGAGACCGGATATCTCAACAAGGCGAGCAATGGCGAGCTTTCGGCGGAAACCATCGCCGCGCTGCAGGATAAACAGACACAATACGAGAAGCTGCTGCAGGACCAGGCGCAATAACCTGTACAGGGGGATCGGCATTTGCCGGTGAATACCCCCTGTATTTTTTTGTATTTTTTACTGTTTGTCCGGCCATGTTTTTCTTGAATTTGTCCGGAATATAAAATATAATGACTCATACTGAACATTGATTAAAAAGTGATAATAAATTGCGAGGATATTTTTCGACCAGCTAGGAAGACGACGCAGGCGGGCTGACGCCCGGCAAGGAGGATGACAACGCTGGGCGGAAAATAGACCGCAAGTTATGT